>JGI994J12354_10003280_pt1 | contig 15202 bp, 13 predicted proteins | sample IntmicLarv3ML3BL_FD_12354 | JGI IMG/M metagenome (IMG submission 12354)
GGGTTGGTGCAGGAGATGCCGCAAACCGAGAAGACGCCGTTCTATCCGCGTAGCCCGTATGGCGTCGCGAAGCTCTACGGCCATTGGATCACCAAGAACTATCGCGAGAGCTTCTCGCTTTACGCATGCTCGGGCATTTTGTTCAACCACGAAAGCGAGCGGCGCGGTAAGGAATTCGTCACCCGCAAGATCACCGACGCGGTGGCGCGCATCAAACTGGGGCTACAGGATTGTCTGGAGCTGGGCAACATGGACGCTAAGCGCGATTGGGGTCATTCCAAGGATTATGTGCAGGCGATGTGGCTGATGCTTCAGCAGGAAGAGCCGGACGATTTCGTGATCGCAACCAACGAAACCCGCACTGTGCGCGAATTCGTTGAGGTTGCCTTTGGCCATGTCGGATACACAATCAAGTGGCAGGGCGAGGGCGTCGACGAGGTCGGCATCTGCGAACAGACCGGCAAGACCATCGTACGCATCAATCCCAAGTTCTTCCGCCCGGCGGAGGTCGAGGTGCTTTTGGGCAATCCCGACAAAGCGGAGACCAAACTGGGTTGGAGGCGCGAGATTTCGTTCTCGCAACTGGTGGAGAGAATGGTTGGAAATGATCTTCACATACAATCTGAGGCACTTAAATGAAAGCGCTCATCACGGGCGCGGGGGGATTTGTCGGAGCGTATCTGCGCAATGAGCTTGAGCATGCAGGCTATGAGGTTGCATGTACTGATATCATCGACAGGGAAGATATCATCAAGACGGACGTACTTCACTCAGATGAAATACGTTCGCTTATTGAGCATGTGGCACCTAATGTTGTATTTCATTTGGCGGCGCAGGCTTCTCCTGCCCTTTCGTGGGAAATACCGCAGAAGACAATAGCGATCAATGTCATCGGGGCAATTAATATCATGGAAGCGCTACGTGGGAGCGACGTGCGGTTATTACTCGTCGGATCATCCGACCAATACGGAAAGGCAGTAGCGACCACAGAGGCGCTTTCAGAGGAGACACCTCTCAATCCCAGAACACCTTATGCTATTTCAAAAAAGGCGCAGGAAGATTTAGCAAAGACATATGCACAGGCCTATAACCTCGCGGTTTTTTGTACTCGATCCTTCAACCACTGTGGTCCTGGACAGAGAACAGGCTATCTTGTCTCGGACCTATGCGCTGGAGTCGTTGCTGCAGAACGAGGAGAAAGAAGCAGCATAGGGGTGGGTAACCTTGATGCTATCCGCGACTTCACTGATGTGCGCGACGTGGTTCGAGCTTATCGCCTTATCGCTGAACGCGGCATTCCGGGTGAAATATACAATGTGGGTTCTGGCGTATCTAGGAGCGCGAAAAGCATTCTCGAAGGTGTTTTGAAGCTTTCTGACACAGAGATATCCATAATTGTCGATCCTACAAAATTGCGCACACTAGATATCCCCGCAGTTTATTGTAACAACCATAAGTTGGTGAACCATATTGGCTGGGTGCCAGAGATACCATTTGAAACGACGTTATTAGATACTTTGAACAAGCATCGCGCCCTTAGCGGAAGCAAGGAGGCTGACGCGTGAAAGACATCGATAGAATCCATGCTGAAGGCCTAAGTAAGACATACATTGCCGGGCGTTTTACCGCAGGGCTTTCTGTGAGTAGTTCTGAACCCGCACGAGATAATGCACGCCCACTTAAGCTTGTTGAAACAACACTGTTGACGTCCGAACAAGTTAATGCAGAGCTTCAGAAAAGATATCCGTCTGTTTTGCGGCCGTTGATCCGGGTGGCATACAAATACAAGGAACGCATTCGGCGAATTCCTTTACTGGGTCGCTTGGCTTTGCAAATGAAAAATCGAGCAATTGGCAATGTAGCATATATTGAATGCTTAACCGTATCAGACCTACTGGGTTTGGATGTTAACGATTTCGTTGTTCAAGGTTATCGCCGTTTGCTTGGACGCGCGCCCGAATCAGAAGCTTTTACGACATACCAACGCGCTATTTGCGCCGGCATGCCGCGCGAAGCTTTTCTCTATTTGTTAGCTGCTTCTGATGAGTTTTCCATGATACATCCCAACGAAGAATTGGCCGAAATGAGGGCATATCAAAAATGTTTTCGTCGATACCAGTTTAAGAACAGGCTTAAAAAAATGCCACTTATTGGTTGGATATATTCTGCAATAGCGAGTGTAGCGTGTTTACAGCTATTAGCCACGGAGATCCGTGTCAACGACGCCAACCGCCGACAGATCGATACCAACAATATTAAGCATGTCATTGATACGGTGGATACGATTCAAGCGGAGGCATTGGCGTCTAAGGCAATACTAAACAGGACGATTGTTGAGCTAACTCAGCGGATAGAGGCAATGGAAGCTGAGCTTGAGAATCGCACAGCCACGCTCGCCGCCGAGTTCCGTGACATGATACAACATACTATGCGGCCCTCGGTCTTTGGGTATCCCGGTGGCGTAACAGTGGTTCAGGCGCGCGATTATATGTTGGCACTTCCTTCTGAGGAATGGAGACTTGCCGCATATCTATCGCTCAACGGGACATTTTCCACAGGGGTCGAGCTCTTTTTTCGCTCACTTCTTCGACCGGGCATGATGGTGCTAGATATTGGTGCAAATCTGGGAACTTATACCATATTTGCTGCAAAGGCAGGCTGTGCTGTTTGTGCATACGAGCCAACACCAGCTACATTTGATCTGCTCAATCAGAACATCAAGCTTAATGGGCTTGCTGACAATAGTATGGTGGAAACCTTCCAACTGGCATTGGGCGATCAAGATGCGGAAATCACATTCTATACTAAACCTGGGTGCGGAGAGCTCAACAGCATATATGATTTTCACGAAGAAATGACTGCCATTTCAGTACCTATCGCTCGACTAGACACAGTCTTTTCCGTTGATCAGCCTATAGACATAGTTAAAATTGATGTTGAAGGAGCAGAACCATTAGTAATTCGAGGCATGAAACGCGTGCTCGCGTTCAACCCCAAAGTTCAAATTATTGTAGAATTTTCTTCCGACTATTTGAACCGAGCGGGAAGTGACCCTGTCGTATTCCTCGCGGAGTTACGCGCTATGGATTTTGAAGTCTGGGATATTGCGGCGTCAGATGGCGCACTTACACGGGCTGAAAATAATGCTACGCTATGTGACGGCCATGTTCACAATTTGTATCTCACACGCTTTCGGCATGAGGAGACACGCGCATGAACGCGCTAATCGTGGTAGGGGCAGGAGGGCACGCTCGAAGCCTTCTGGATATTTTGTTGGGAAACGGTAATTTTAGCCATATCGCATGTGTTGATGCCGCATACCCGGAGATCGACCACGTACAGGGATATCCTTCGGTGAAAGTCATTGGACGTGATGAGAATTTGCCCACAATCTATGCGGCTGGATTTGGTCATGCGCTGATTGCTTTGGGTAATAATCGTTTGCGACGATCCTTATTCTTACAAGCCTTTGAAATTGGGTTTCAGTTTGTAAATGCAATTAGCCGATATGCAATTGTGTCAGAGAGAGCGGAAATTGGCAAAGGTTCTTGCGTAATGCCCGGCGCAGTCGTTAATGCGGGTGCAGTCATCGGCGAAAATTGTATCATCAACACGCGTTGCTCTATTGATCACGATTGCCAAATTGGTGCACACTGCCACATTGCCCCAGGCGTGACACTGTCGGGAGGTGTGACGATAGGGGAAGGAACGCAAGTGGGCACAGGCGCATCGGTGACAGACCGCGTTCGAATCGGCGATTGGAGTTTGATCGGCGCGGGAAGCACCGTAGTTCGGGACATAGACAGTCGGATTGTCGCCTATGGCATCCCGGCAAAATACGTGAGAGCTGTAAAGGAGTAAAAAAATGGATAAGTTCATACCTGTTGCGATCCCGCACTTTTCCGGGAATGAGAGGAAGTATGTTAATGACTGCTTGGATACCACATGGGTCTCCTCAGTGGGTAAATATATCTCTATGTTTGAGGCCGCCTTTGCGGATTTTCTGGGAGTTAGGCATGCGCTTTCTTGTTGCAATGGTACGGTTGCTCTTCACTTGCCGTTGCTCGTTTGGGGCATTGGTCCCGGTGATGAGGTTATTGTCCCAACGGCAACCTATATCGCTACTGCTAACGCTGTGCGCTACTGCGGCGCTACACCTGTGTTCGCTGACTGTTTGCCGGATACGTGGAATATAGATCCTTCAGATATCGAGAGGAAGATTACTTCTCGTACAAAAGCAATAATTCCTGTGCATCTTTATGGAAATCCCTGTGACATGGATGCAATTATGGCCATCGCGGAGAAACACGGACTTTATGTTCTAGAGGATGCTGCTGAATGTCATGGTGCGACGATTGGTGGTCGGATGACCGGGGCCATTGGCCATGCAGCGACGTTCAGCTTTTTCGGCAACAAGATCATCACTTGTGGCGAAGGGGGCATGGTCGTCACCAACGACACCGCAATGGCAGAAAAAATGCGCACGCTCAAGGGGCAGGGCATGGATCCAAACCGTCGGTATTGGTTCACTGAAGTGGGGTACAATTATCGCATGACCAACATTGAGGCGGCACTTGGACTTGCCCAATTGGAGAATATCGAAACGCATATAGCCAACCGACGCAAAGTTGCCACATGGTATATGGAAGAGTTGGCAGGACATCGTGAATTGATCGAGTTTCAGGTACCTACGGAAGACGCGGACCCTGTATGGTGGATGTTCTCGATTCTGCTCAGCAAGCATGTGTGCGTAAGTCGAGATGAGGTCATGTTGAAGCTCAAGGAAGACGGCATTGAAACGCGACCATTATTCTATCCCATGCATGTCATGCCGCCCTATTTTGATCCGAATGCCGAATATCCAGTTAGCGAGGACGTTATGTCCCGCGGCATGAATCTTCCAACACATGCGATGCTTACGCGTGATGACGTAACATATATTTGTACGCAGCTTATCAACCACGCGAAAGGACAGTAGATGGCATGAAAATTATTGTTGCCAGCACGGTTGTGCCACTCATAGAGGGCGGAGGTACCTTTATTGTTGATTGGCTGGTTGAAAAGCTCAATGCGTATGGCCATCAGGCAACAGCACTCAAGATTCCGTTTTCATCCCACTATCGCCAAATGATATCTCAAATGCTTGCGCTACGCTTGTATCACATTGAGGATGCGTGTGATCGATTGGTTTGTGTTCGCACTCCTTCGTACCTGCTGAAGCACCCTGATAAAAGACTTTGGTTTATTCATCACTATCGTGAGGTCTATGACCTTTGGGATACCGAGCTTTCCGGTATGCCACGCGATGCAGAAGCACTGGCGATCCGCGAGTACATCATGCGAGCGGATGAGACGGCGTTTTCGGAGTCAAAACAGATTTACGCTAATTCGCAAATCGTGTCCCGCCGTCTCATGGAATTCAACGGAGTAGAATCCATGCCGCTATATCCTCCATTGCTGCACCCCGAACAATTCTATACAGATGGCTATGGTGACACCATCTATTATCCCAGCCGGGTTAATACGACAAAAAGACAGCTACTGGCCGTAGAGGCAATGCGGTTTGTTAAGACAGATGTCAAGCTTCTGCTCACCGGACGTTCAGAGCAGCCGGGTTATGCCGATAGGATCCATCAGTGCATTCATCAGTATAGGCTCGAAAAAAAGGTGACTTTCCGAGACGAGTGGATCAGCGAAAAAGAAAAAGCCGATCTTTTTTCCAAGTGTTTATGTGCTTTGTACATCCCTATCGACGAGGACTCGTACGGATATCCATCTTTGGAAGCTCATCAAAGCAGAAAAGCAGTCATCACTTGTACAGATAGTGGTGGAACGTCTGAGCTTATCATGGATGATGATAATGGATATATTGTTGAGCCGAATGCCCGAACGCTCGCTGCGTCCTTTGACCGGATGTTCGAAGAGAAGCACAACGCTGAGCGCATGGGACAGCGCGGACTGGAACGTATAGAGGAACTTGGCATTAATTGGGATCATGTCGTGGAGGCGTTTACACTATGAAGATCGGGATTGTCACTACTGTTGTGCCCTACCTATACGGGGGAGCGGAGTTCTTAGCCGATAGCCTCCGTGACAAACTCATAGAATATGGCCATGAGGCGGGCGTCTTTACCTTGCCGTTCTCGTGGATGCCTTTGAGCAATATTGTAGACGGCATGATGGCAGCGCGGTTGACGCAGTTAGTCAATGTCGACTTGATGATTGGCCTGAAGTTTCCTGCCTATCTCGCCCCACATTCCAACAAAAAGCTCTGGTTATTGCATCAATTCAGGCAGGCATATGATTTATCTGGGACTCAATACGATGTTTTTAGCGACTCAACGCATGATCAAAGCATCAAAAAGGCAATTGTTTCTGCCGACAACGCATATTTGCGGCCTCTGGAAGGGAATATTTTTACCAATTCCCGAGTTGTAAGCGATCGTCTAATGAGGCATAATGGTATTGCATCGCGGGTTTTGTTTCCTCCGCTAATGGATTCTGCGCTATTCCGTCGTGGTCAACAGGGTGACTATATATTTTGCCCAAGCCGCGTTAATTTTTCCAAGCGGCAACACTTGTTGGTCGAAGCTATGCAGTATGTAAAAACGTCGGTTAAGCTGGTCCTCGCTGGAGTTGGTGATGTCAAAGATGATGAGCACCAGATTTATAGAATAATCGAGAAATACAGGCTTGAAGGAAAGGTAACTTACTATGATCGTTTCATCACGCAGCAGGAAAAAGCAGATTTATTTGCAGACTGTCTTGCAGGGGCTTACATACCATACGACGAAGATTCTTATGGTTATGTGGCGCTAGAGTGTCTACACTCCCATAAACCACTCATTACCTGCACAGACTCTGGTGGCACAGATATTGTTGTTGTCAACGGAGAGACCGGATATCGGGTCGAACCAAGCCCTCAAGCGTTGGCAGAGGCGATGGATAAACTCTACGAGGAAAGAAAGCACACACTTGATATGGGTGAGAGCGGATTCGCACTCATCGAAAAGTTAGGCATTAACTGGGATACGGTGATCGGGAGGTTAACGGAATGAAAGTTGCTTGGTTGACACCTTTTTCTGCGGCCTCTGCAATAGGAAGATATAGCAAATATGCTGCCGAAGCACTTGCTAAACACGCCGAAGTTGATTTGTTGATTTTTGATCGAGAAAAATTGCACCAAACTAGCTTAAAAATCGTGCCAATTTCCCTCATTGATTTTGCTGCTCAATTGGAATGCTATGACATAATTGTCTATAACATCGGCGATAACTCGAATTACCATTCTGCAATTTTCGATACTCTTCGACTGCATCGGGGCATAACAATCGCTCATGATGTATGTCTTCAGAACTTGTTTTGCGGTCACTATGTAGCTGTGAAGAAAGCACCCCTAGAATATCGCAGTGCGCTTCAGACTCTGTACGGCGAGCAAATTGCGAATCGCATTTATAGTGCATCTGCCTCCGTTGAAATGTGGGCCAAAGAAGACTTTGCAACCTATCATGGGAGCGAGCTTTTCCTACCATACTGCACAGGCTTGATAACCCATTCGCACTATCATATGGAAAAGCTGCTACCACTCTATAGTGGGCCAAAGGCTGTTATAGCATTCCCAAATATGAACGAATTCCAGCCGAGTACAAATCCTGGTACGTTTAGCGGATATGATGCCGATTGTTTTAACATACTTACTGTGGGAAACGTCAACCCTAACAAGTGCCTAGACGCAACCCTTCGCGCTATCGCTGGAAGTGATGTGCTCAGAAAGAATGTTTGCTTGATATCCATCGGCTCACTAGCGAACGAGATATATGTTCAATCCCTTGAGCGTCTCGCATCTGAACTTGGTATCAAGCGCAATCTTCGACTCTTGGGTTTTGTTGATCACCAAGAGTTGGGGGAGTACTATCGCCACGCTGACGCCGTCGTGAACTTGCGCTATCCAGCTCTTGAGGGCGCCTCAGCCTCTCTAGCAGAGCAAATGCTACTCGGAAAAGCAACAATCGTTACAGATGCCGGTGTATACGCCGAAGTTCCTGACAATTGTGTTATTAAGGTTCGCCCAGACCATAGTAGTGAGGATACGATGGCCGCTCTTGAGATACTGATCGACAAACGCGCACTTGCGGATGAGATTGGTGCGCGCGCCAAGGCGTATGCAGAGCAATTATATTCCCGCGAAACTTACGGAAAAAAACTTTACGAGTTCTTGTGTTCTGTCGAGTTCACAAAGCCTCTAGAATCGTTGATTGGTCGGCTTACGAGCGAAATGCGGAAGATGGGGATTACATCTGATATGCATCTCGGCGCAACGTTGGCTGAAGAAATAGAAACATTGTTTTATGCGTATGAAAAAAACGCAACGGAGGAGTAGGGGTTTGTCAAGGAAAAAGCAATATGCTGCTTTGTTGGGAGGCTGTTTTTCGGGGGCCTTGATAGTTGGGTGGATATTAACCTCTACCCATGTACTTTCTTATGTTGAAGAAGATCAAGTTAGCTTTTTCATTAAGTTAGGGACGTTATGCTTGATTGTCGGATTTGGCGTGGCTTCTATTTGGTTTTGCGGACTTAATAGAACGATTTTCTCGCCATACGTCGCATTGCTTTCTAAGTATCGCCACCTACTATGGCAGCTAATAAAGAAAGACTTCAAGGCTAAATATCGCCGCTCAGTGCTGGGCGTAGTATGGACACTCCTCAATCCCATGCTCATTATGCTGGTACTCACGGCTGTTTTTTCAACCTTGTTCCGTTTTGATATCGAGAACTATCCCGTTTATCTACTTTCTGGGCAAGTATTATTTGGTTTTTTTAACGAGGCAACCACGTTGTCCCTTAGTTCCGTGATCGCGGGCTCTGGACTGATTCGCAAAGTGTACGTGCCTAAGTTCATCTTCCCTCTTTCGCGCGTTCTCTCTAGCGGCGTCAATCTTTTATTCTCGCTTATCGCGCTGTTCATCGTCATGCTGATCACGCGCGCGCCCCTACACTGGACACTGGCCTTGCTCCCTCTTCCTCTCGTCTATATTCTATTGTTTTCGTTGGGTGTCGGATTGGCGCTTTCAAGTATTGCGGTTTTTTTCCGTGATGCTACGTATCTTTATGGTGTGTTCATCACAATGCTGATGTATCTAACTCCAGTTTTTTATCCGGCATCGATCCTGCCCGAACGGTTCCGTATCATATTGACGCTCAATCCTATGGCGCATTTTGTAGCAATGTTTCGTAACATCGTGCTTTACGGTGTCCCTCCAACATTATGGGAAAACGCGGTGTGTTCCTGCTTTTGTGTTGTATCCTTGCTTATCGGTGCATTTATTTTTATTCGTCAGCAAGACAATTTTTTCTTGCATCTATGAAAGGGTGGTAACGTATGGCTAAAGATATCGCTATCAGCGTAGAACACGTTTCCATGCTTTTTAATCTTGCAACTGAAAAAGTCGATAGCGCTAAGGAATATATAATCAAACTCTTGCGCAAACAACTCCATTATGAGCCATTTTGGGCGTTAGCTGACGTTTCCTTTGAGGTGGCGAGGGGCGAAATTATGGGGGTGATGGGATTTAACGGTGCAGGAAAGTCTACGCTGTTAAAGATCATTGCGGGCGTGTACAAGCCTACATCTGGAAAAGTAACCATCCACGGGAGCATAGCGCCTCTATTGGAATTGGGGGCTGGCTTCGATTATGAAATTACTGCAAAGGAAAACATCTACCTATATGGAGCTGTGCTTGGCCATTCTCCTGCATATATGGACAAACATTATAAGGACATTATGAACTTTGCTGAGCTTTGGGAATTTGAAAACGTCCCGTTAAAGAACTTTTCCTCTGGCATGTCGGCTCGCCTTGGTTTTGCCGTAGCGACCATGGTTCAACCCGATGTACTTATTGCCGATGAAGTGCTTGGCGTTGGAGATTATCGTTTTCAAGCCAAGTGTGCTGAGCGAATTAACAGCATGGTCAACAATGGCACTACCGTTTTGCTTGTCTCTCATAGCGCACAGACGATTAGAGAAATGTGTTCCCGCGCTATCCTGCTCGAGAAAGGGCATGTGATTGCCGAGGGTAAGGCTGAAGAAGTTTTCGCGCATTATCAGGCAACTTAAATTTACCTCGCACATAATAAATGAGGTTTAGGAGTGAGATAAATGCACACGCTCGTTACTACGATCAGCGATCTTTCGTTTCTAGTCAAGGGGAATACCATTGATGTTTTAAATGGATCGTTTGATAAACTTGCTTTATCTAGGTTGCTACAATTTTTGGACACCTCTTATGTATGGTTTTATGACGAACTCCCTCCTGATTACTTGCGAGGAGACATATGTATTTGCGAACCAGATAATTCAAGCAGTTCAGATGACTATCAATTTACTATAGAGTTTGTGATGGATCCGTCATATGTATGGTGGTTCCACCGTGAAATCGAGTGCATGGCCCTCATACAGCAAATGGGACAGCTATGCACCTCTGCGCGTAATGATCAAATATCAATAGGCGTATTCGTACAACCATGGGGTGGAAACGCATGCCCATGGTACATAATTACATGGGCAATGCTATTGATGATGAAGTCGGACTACAGAGTTGTCTTAATCCATAATGATTTACCATTTGGACCAGACTATGATTTTAAGAGAATTGAGGCAAGGAGTATCGCTGATGTAATTGCGCTTGTGAATAATTATGTGCCTGTAGTCAAATACAGTGAGTATTTAGAAGATGACGTATGTTCGAGCGGATCATACGATTTTGCATACGACCTTGTCAAGGTCAACCGAATACACTATGCCAAAGGCGAGCGCACGCATGACGCATCTTTTCTTGATGGCGTATTTCAGGCATCCTATCGCCGGGAATGCAGCTCAGTTGAAGCGCTTCTCCAATATAACAGGTTTGATCGACTGCTTGTGTATAGCGGCGTTTTGTGGAGCCCTGGTCTTCTTTCGAAGGTGGCGCATTCCATGAATATTTTGTGCGCTACTCTAGAAACAGCGAACATGCACGTGTATTTTTCTCCCGAAGCAACAAGCGTCCATTATGATGATATACCGCTTACGGTGCGCGCTATTCGCGCTGAAGGCGAATCCTCTGTTGTTTATGCGATAAAAGTCGCACAGGCTGAAGTTGATAAGCGGCGCACAGGATCTATGCAATTCAACGGCTTGACTCAACCCCCCGGTCAATGGGAAGGAATGGCAGGATTTGCGCTCCTTCTGCCCAATATCGTATGGGATTCTATGGTTATAGGTCTGCACACTGTGTTCAAGGATACGCTCGATTGGCTTGAACACACCGTTCGATGGTTGCTGGATAATACCGATCTCACCATCGTCGTGAGAAGGCACCCTTTAGAGCGCGATCCTGTGTATCGCGGCAACGATGATTTTGATGCGCTTTTCGCACCGTTTGCTGAATCCGCGAGATTTGTATATCTTCCCCCGGAAAGTACAGTAAACACGTACTCTTTGATGGAACAAGCTAGCTTTGTATGCGTTGCCACCGGAACTACTGGACTTGAAGCAGCAATTTCAGGGAAACCTGTACTCACCTGTTGCGACGTCTATTATGCCCGCGAAGGAGGTGTATTCCATGCCGATACGCGCGAAGCATATGAGGAATTGCTATCATGCGCAGTTGGCGGAGATCTAACCGTTACTTCGCCCATGCGCGAGGCGGCACTACTTAACTATTACGCCTCACAATGTTGCGTGACGAAGTGCGATCTCTTTCGCCCAGACCGGCTCGATCTCCCATGGAAAGTCAAGTCCGCTGATGAGCTCGTTGCTCATCCTGGTGTACAAACGGTACTGGAGAGCTTTATCACACGGACTCCTACATCGTTGCTTGAGCACCGCGCACGTATTGTGCGAAAGGCGTCCGAGATGGCTTGATTCAAGATGCTTTGCTAGTGTATGCTTTAATGCCAGTGGGGTTGTATCATCGCTGTACAAGGGAGGTAGACATGAAGGTTATCGCATTGCTTACCGGGAGAGGCAATAACACACTGAAAGATAAAAACCTTATTCACATACAAGGGAAGCCCGCATTATACTATCCAGCTAATGCTGCAAGAAAATGTGGCGAAATTGACAACTGGTTTTGCAGCAGTGACGATAAAGAGATATTAAGGGTGGCTGATCAGCTAGGATACATTCCGATACTTCGACCGAGCGATCTTTCTACGCCACATACTCAGCATGAGGATGTGATCGTTCATGCTTTGGATCATATACGAAAGCAAAATTGCAATCCTGAGATACTTGTTGTTCTTTTGGCAAATAATGTTACAATTAAGTCCGAGTGGATTTCTGAATGTATCATTCGAATGCGTCAAGATGCTTCTATATCTTCCGTGGTACCGGTGTATCAAGATAATGATCATCATCCACTCAGAGCAAAGCGCATTGATACGAACGGAAGCTTGTTCACTTATATAGAGAACTCTCCGTCACCCCAACAAATATCTAGCAATCGCCAAGATCTACCCAAATGCTATTTTCTAGCGCATAATTTCTGGGTGCTAAACGTACAAATGCTCGAAAAACCGTTTGAAGGAGAACCGCCATGGCGGTTCATGGGTAAGTCGGTAAGCCCTTACATCATCGATAAGCCCGTTGATCTTCACGAACAGAGCGATGTTGAGTTGGCGTGCCGATGGGTAAAGGATAATTATATCGATTGATACCATGGAAATGTAGTGTCCGAATTTAGCAAGAAAGTGTCCCACGATCCCTAGAAAATGGGAGCGCCAGCCACGAGTGCAATCTGATGCACCGCAGATGAATATACCGCAGGTACGCAGCAAAATGAGGTCAGCCGCCGGATTGGTGTAGACAAGGGAATTTTTCTTCGATCGGCGCATTGAGGACAACTATCCCATGAACTTACTAGACGGAATCAAGATGCTCTCGTCTATTGTTTCAATCGAGACGACTATAGTGGCTCAGAAAGGAGTGTTTTCGATGATATTCATGCGACATGCCGCGAGCATGTGTAAAAAAGTTACAAAATACAAGGGTGAAATATTGTTGTTGCTTAGCGTATTTCTTTTGTTTTCAAGCGGCTATAAAACGATATACCAAGTGCCTTATATTGGGGATGACACGATTAACTCAGGAATATCGGGCATTTTATTGACTCAAAATCAAAATACATGGGAATTTACTAAGTCAATAATCCTATCTTGGACAAAAGGTGGGCGTGTTTTCCCCTTCGCCTTTTATATGTACTTTCTTTTTGATCTATTGCCAAACTTAGTTGCATATCGTACATTCCTCATAGTTCTTAACATCGGAGTGTTAGTGCTTCTTTCGCGTTTAGTCTATGTTATGACAAAAAACTATAAGTATTCTTTGTTAAGTATTTGTATGTGCCTCTTGTTGTTCCAATTCCGTGTATATCACGATCCTATACTAGCGTATCATGGGCTTTTGCAATTTGTGACCAGTTGCCTGTTAGCCGCTATCCTTTTCCAAATCAAGGCACTTGAAACTCGAAAATTTCGATATATACTTTTCAGTTCGCTTTTTTATTTGACCGCACTGTTAACTTATGAAATATCATACGGATTTGTGTTGTTGATATTTATCATTTCTTTGAAAAAGAAACATTACCCATATGCAATTCCACATATTATTTTGACAATAGTTTTGTTAGCGTGTACGCTAGGACTGCGCTCCTTAAATCATGGAGCAGGATATTCCGGCACCAACTTTTCAATTAATGTAGATGTCATAAAAACTTTCTTTATACAGATGAAAGGCGCTATTCCGCTTGATTACCTCTGTAATTTGACACTGAAGGAGAGAACACTATTCACTATATTACACAATTATGTAGATATCTGGGATATCTTGTTTACAATAGTATACGCAATAACAATATTTTTCCTGATATCGACAAGGGAAGAGACTCACATGCAAAGCTCTTCTTTACTGCTAATTGGAGTAGCATTTTGGATTGTACCTGCAGGCATTTTAGCTTTTTCAGAGCGTTACCAGCAGGAACTCATATCAGGGTTAGCTCATCTAAGCGTTTATACTGAATACATAGGAGCCTCCATGTGCTTGGTTTTTATGATAGGAGTCATATTTTCCAGAATAAAAAGAAGCCGCACCCATTTCGTAGTCGCATTGATACTTGCAATAATTTCCGGAACTATATTCCTTTTCAATCACGTGTCTAACAAGATTGTTCAGCAATCCCTGTACCAGTCAAGTAATCAATCTATTTCAGAGCAAGCATTAAAACACGGCTTGATAGACTCCGTTGAAAGTGGTGCCCATATTATTGCTATTGGCGGTGGAGGGGGCGTTTTTCATGATTTCGCTAGTTACATTGGCGCCTATACAGAACGAACTGATATTACTGCTGAAAACTTTATTACCTTTGTAGATAAATATGTCCAAGAAACAGAAAAAAATAGACATGATAACGAAGCCGATGTGAGGATTCTTTACCCGGACAATTTGTATGCTTTTGATTCTGTTGGTGATTTGTCTTGTGGTTTCGCAAAACTTATGAAAGTGGATCGTTTAGACATAGATTCTGGAAGCAGGGTAATACTGCAAGTTTATGGTACTGAAATGAATCTGTATATATGTGGCGAAGACAAGCTACAGCTCGCATTTGGTATGATAGGTGATGATAAGATAGCCACCGTAGACATTGCCCTTTCTCAGATTCTTACTCAGGATTCTTATAATCAAGAAACGTTTCAAATTTCTCGTATCAGCGATCTTTACACGCAAGGAACATGGGAAAGGTTTTGGGAACTATACGAGGAGGATTCATTTATAGCTCAAATACATTCTACTGATCCTATTTTGTTTGACAGCCTTTGCATTAGATAAAATAGCGATACTGTACAGTAAGATGCGCAAGAGGTGAAAAGGAAGACAAAATGTCAGCTGAGGGGTAAGATAGAAATGATGAGTCACAATCTTACAACAAATAAGGAGGCTGACCCAATGTCTGAGAAGATTATACACCTGAACGAAGGGGCGATTAAGTATTTCGCATCGATAGAGCCGCGCAAACTGGGCCATGGTAACGTCGGAAATTGAGCCACCATCACGCGGGAACTGAGCCGCGGTAGGATAACTCCGTCCCGCCCCATCGCAGAGAAAGCGAACCATTCCCTAAGGCCGAAGTCAAGGTCGGCGGTGGGCGAAGGGTTACGGTTAAGTGGG
>JGI994J12354_10003281_pt1 | contig 15190 bp, 14 predicted proteins | sample IntmicLarv3ML3BL_FD_12354 | JGI IMG/M metagenome (IMG submission 12354)
AGCTTTTGCTCGAAAGGGCGGTAGCTTAGCGTGTTAGCGGAAACATCGGATAGGTTTTTGTGTATAATCAGCCCTTACTTTTGGGTGGGTTTTCATGAGCGGCAACACGCTTTTTGGTTCTTTTGGGCTCGACCAAAAGAACTTGATCTTACTCCAATTTTGTATCAAGACAAAATTGGGCCGCCGGCAGGGCAAGTTACCTGTTCGCTGAACAGTAGACAAAAGCGCCGGGGAAAGAAAATGTTAAAAAGGAAGGCTTCGGAAACTTCGTTTCCGCCTAAACATCCAGATTCTTTACATATCTGGCGTTTTCCTCTATAAACAAGCGGCGCGGCTCGACCTCGTCGCCCATCAGCATGTTAAACACCTCGTCAGCCTTTTCGGCGTCCGCCATAGTAACCTTCAAAATCGTGCGGTAATCGGTATCCATGGTTGTTTCCTTGAGCTCGTCGGCGTCCATTTCACCAAGACCCTTGTACCGCGAAACCTTGGCATCGCCGCCAAATTCGGCTATATATATGTCGCGCTCCTCATCCGAAAAAGCAAACATCTCTTTTTTGCCCTTGGCCACCTTAAACAGTGGCGGCTGAGCCAGATAAATATTGCCGTTTTCAACAAGCTGCGGCATATACCGGAAGAAAAATGTCAGCAGCAGCGTACGAATATGAGAGCCGTCAACATCGGCATCGGCCATTATTATAATCTTGCCATAACGCAGATTTTGAAGATCAAAATTTTCGCCTATCCCTGTGCCCAAAGCCACAACAACGGGCGTGAGCTTTTCGTTGCCGTAAACCTTGTCAACGCGCGCCTTTTCAACATTGAGCATTTTACCCCAAAGCGGCAGTATGGCCTGCGACACATTGTCGCGCGCTTTTATGGCCGAGCCGCCCGCGCTGTCACCCTCAACGATAAACAGCTCGGTGATATTGGGATCCTTGCTTATACAATCAGCCAGCTTTTCGGGCATACGCAGGCGGCCCGTGCCGCTGTTTTTGCGCTGCAAATCGCGTGCCTTTTGCGCGGCCTCGCGCGCCTTAGATGCGGCCAGCGCCTTATCCAATATAGCGCGGGCAACCTGAGGATTGCTTTCCAGATAGTCGGCAAAGCCCGTCGACACAACGTTATTGACCAGCGTGCCCATGGCCGTGTTTCCCAGCTTGGATTTTGTCTGGCCCTCAAACTGCGCATCGGTAAGCTTTACGCTGACAACAGCTATCATACCCTCGTGAACATCGTCACCCTTTAGGTTTGCGTCGTTGTCCTTCAGCGCCTTGTTGCACAGCGGCGAACGCGCATAGCTGTTAAACACGCGGGTAAGCGCCGTTTTGAAGGACTGCTCATGCGTACCGCCATCCACAGTGTGGATATTATTTGCAAAGCTTATTATGCGGGTATCAAACCCGTTGTTATATTGCAGGGCTATTTCCACTATGCTGTCGTCATGCTTGCCCGTTAGGTATATCGGGGCATCGTGTATAGCCTCGCGGCGCGTATTGGAAAGCAAAAACTCGCAATAGCTGCGGATGCCGCCCTCGTAATGCAGCACATCCTCGCGCAGCTCCTCATCATCGCGTGTATCCTTGAGCGTTATGCGTATGCCGGCATTGAGAAAGGCCTGTTCGCGCAGGCGTGTGAGCAATATTTCATAGGTAAATTCCGTAGTATCTGTGAAAACGTCGGGATCGGGCTTAAATGTAACGGTCGTTCCCGTTTCTGTAGTTTCGCCCATTATTTTCAGGTCATAATCGGGCACGCCCAACTGAAAGCGCTGCTGATGAATGTTCTTTCCGTCGCACACCTCAACCTCGAGCCAGCTCGACAAAGCGTTAACAACCGAGGCGCCAACACCATGCAAACCGCCCGAAACCTTGTAGCCCGAGCCGCCGAATTTTCCGCCCGCATGAAGAATGGTAAAAACCACAGAAACGGCGGGAATACCCATTTTGGGATGTATCCCTACAGGGATACCGCGGCCGTTATCGTGCACACGGATTATCTCGCCGGGGAGAATCTCCACGGTTATATTATCGCAATGACCGGCCAAAGCCTCGTCAATAGCGTTATCCACAATTTCGTAAACCAAATGGTGCAGGCCGCGTTCGCCCGTGCTTCCTATATACATACCGGGGCGCTTGCGCACGGCCTCGAGCCCTTCGAGCACCTGTATCTGGTTTTCGTCATATGCTTCGGTGATAATATTTTTCTCAATGTCCATGCTTTTTTTACCCTCTATTCCTAATTTTCCTCTGATTAGCCTTATATATAAAATGCCTGTTTAAAGTTTCTGTGAATATCTTAATTTTAATACGGCCGTATTCAGCGGGCAAAGCAAAACTTCGCCCCCGCCATGTCTTCCGCCGTGCAGTATAAAGCTTTTTGGCAGCTCCTCGTTCACCGCCGTGACAAGCCCCTGCTGCTCACTTTCACGCAAAAAATCACGCGTCGCCTTATTAACTGTTGAGGTATCCAGATCAAAAATACCCAAGATGGTATCGTCTGCTATAAATATATTGTTTCCGGCATGCATAGCTCATTTTGCGGCAATAACGCCGCCCTCCATTTTAAACAGCGCGGCGTTTTCCAGCCCGCTTAAATGCTCAACGTCCGTACATGTTATAAAAATCTGCCCCGAACTGAGATGAGAAAGTACAAAGTTCTGCCGTTTGCTGTCCAGCTCGCTGAGTACATCGTCCAGCAGTATAACGGGCTGCTCGCCCAAAACCCCGGCTATCACAGCGGCCTCGGCCAGCTTCAGGCACAAAACAGCACTGCGCTGCTGCCCCTGCGAGCCGTATTGCCGCACATTGCGGCCATCGATGGTTATGTTAAGTTCGTCCCTCGTCGGCCCTTTTGAGGCCTTATGGTTTTTTGCATCCTCAGCGCGGGCAGCTTCAAATTCGGCTATCAGCGCCTCAGATATCTGCTCACGCGCAGGGCTTTCCGACATATCTATGCCGCAGGCAGGGACATATTCTATGTCCATTTGCTCGGCTCCGTCCGATAAATCGCTATAATATTGCCGGCAAAGCGGTCGTATTCTTTCGATATACCTGTGTCTGAAATCCATAACAGCCGCGCCGCGCCGCGCTATTTGCTCCTCGTAAACCGAGAGAAGCGCATCATCCGGCGAAGGCATTTCGAGCAGCGCGCGCCGCTGCTGCAAAAGGCGGCCGTATTGCCGCAGATTTTCGGCATATGCCGGGCGCATCTCGCCCAAAGCGCTGTCTATAAATTTCCGGCGTTCCTCCGGCCCCTGCTTAACAAGATTTAAATGATCGGGGCAAAAAACGCTGGCGCAAAATGTTCCCATAAGGCCGGACGCACTTTCAAGCGGCACACCGTTTAATGCGGCCTCTCTTCGGCCGTTTATGCCCAGTTCGGCCGTATGGCTGCGGCTGGAGGTTTCAAAATCCAGCCAGAGCTTGGCCTGCCCGCCGCCATCCGATATCAGCGCCGAATCGCGTGCGGCGCGAAAGCTGCGCTGCCCTGTAAACATCCATATAGCTTCCAAAAGGCTAGTTTTACCCTGCGCATTTGAGCCATAAATAACATTTACGCCGCCGCTGGGCTCAAAAACCCCGGCCCGGTCTGCCTCACCCTTCAAACAGCGGAATCCGCTGTATTTAAGGCTTTTAAGCTTCATCAGAAACTACCTCAACACAGGCGCCGTCCAATTCGACTATATCACCCGGATATATTTTTTTGCCCCTCATGACACATATCTGTTTGTTTACTTTAACGGCCTCTTCAGTTATGTGAAATTTTGCTTCGCCGCCCGTTGCGGCCAGGCCGACAAATTTTAAAAGGCTATCGAGCTTTATAAAGGGTGTGGATATTTTAATTTTTTCGATATCAGCCATTTTTTAATCTCACAGGAAGCACAAGGAATAAAAAGCTGTCGCCATCAGTCGGTTTTAAAATCACCGGATTAAGCGCGCCCGAAAATTCCATTATGATTTCGTCTGTCTCGGCCGCCTTTAGTGCGTCGAGCATATAGCGGTTGTTAAAACCTATCTCAACCTCGTCGCCCTCAATTTGAACAGGAAATTCATCCTCGGCCGTGCCTATAGGCGTAGAACAGCAGGCCACAAATAAATTATCTTTTATAGTGCATTTAACGGGGCTCTTAAGCCGCTCGTTAACAACGGGTGAAACGCGGTCTATCGTGTCGGCTATAACGCGGGTGTTTACGCAAAGGCGGGTTTTGTTTTCCTTGGGTATAGCGCGGTTATAATCGAGAAATTCACCGTCCAACAGCCGGGAAATAAGAATATATCCGCCCGCCTCAATGCATACATGGCGGCTGCCCACAAAAAGGCCAACCTCCTCGGTACCCTCACCAAGTAATTTTATTATTTCGTTAACAGCGCGCGCCGGTATAATAAAATTATTATTAGCAACGCCGGCCAGCTTTTCGCGGCGCACGGCCAGACGATATCCATCCACTCCAACAACAGTGAGTATTTCATCCTCTATATCAAACATGAGACCCATATGCACCGGCTTTATATCGGTTACGGCCACCGAAAATACAGTTTGCCTAACCACAGATTTAAACATCTCCGCCGTGAAGGTATAGTCATTCTGCCTGTCTAAGGCAGGCATCTCGGGAAACTCGGCCGCCTCTATATAGGGCAGGGTAAACCGCGCATTTCCGCAGGCTACTATACATTTATCGCCCTCAACCTCCAGAGACACCTTCTCGCCGTCCAGCTTGCGCACAATGTCGGCAAACGTGCGTGCCGAAAGCACCACGCTGCCGTTTCTGCTGATGTCAGCCGGCACGGACTTTATAAGCCCCGTTTCCAAATCGTAGGCCGTAACCGTAAGATTTTCGCCCTCGGCCGCTATCAGAAGGCCCTCCAGAGCGGGAATGGCCGACTTGGCCGAAACCATCCTCGATAGATTGTTGGTAACTTGGGAAAGAACGTTCCTCTCAACCGTGATTTTCATAACCGTCCTCCAAAAACAGAATAGAATAGATATAAAAAATAGTAATAGCAGTAGTAGTGTTGATTTTGTTAAAAATTCAACTTTTTGCTGGAGCCGGCGCGCTGTGCGCCTTTTTTCCGTGTTGGGAAAAATGTGGATAATTTTGCGTTTTAAGCAGGGTAAAAAAAGTTTTAACAAAGCTAAATGCGTTTCAACGTTGAAACTTGAAAATTAGTTGATAATTATTCGTTGAGGTTGTTTATTATTGATTCGATTATTTCGGCCTCCTGCCGGTTAACCTTTATGCGCTTCTGGCACTCCTTGGTGGCGTAGACTACCGTGGAATGGTCGCGGTTGAACTCCCTGCCTATGTTGGCCATGGGGAGCTGCGTTAGCTCGCGAATCACGTACATGGCGGCGTGGCGCGCGTTGGATATCGCGGCGTCGCGCTTTTTGCCGCGCAGGTCGGCCGGGCTAACGTTGTAAAAGCGGGAAACCTCCTCCAAGATGCGGTCTATGGTCACGGGGTCGGCGCTTTCCTCGTTTCGTATGTCGCGTATTATGTCCTGTACGGTGGCTATGTTAGCCTCTTTCTGCTGCAGCATTATGTAGGCCTGAAGCTTTTTGACAACGCCCTCCAGCTGGCGCGTGTTCATCTTTATCTGCTCGGCGATAAAATATACAATGTTTTTTTCCAGCGTTATGCCCAGCGTCTGGGCCTTGCGCTGAATTATGCCCACCCGCGTTTCAAAATCCGGCGGCTGAACGTCGGCGATTAGGCCCGACTCAAAACGCGAGCGCAGCCTATCGTCCAGCGTTTTTATGTCCTTGGGGGGACGGTCGCTCGTAACGACTATCTGGCGGCCCGACTGATAAAGCTCGTTGAAGGTGTTGAAAAATTCCTCCTGCGTCGATTCCTTGCCCGCGATAAACTGGATATCGTCTATCAGCAGCACGTCGCACTGGCGGTATTTTTCGTGAAACTCGGCCGTCGTTCCGCTGTGTATGGCCGAGATGATTTGGTTTGTAAAGTCCTCACTGCGGCAGTAAATAACGCGTTTTTGCGGCATTTTGCGGCAGATATCGTTGTAAATAGCCAGCAAAAGGTGGGTTTTGCCCACGCCTGAATTGCCGTAAATAAACAGCGGATTGTAAATAACAGCGGGATTTTCGGCAACAGCCAGCGAGGCCGCATGGGCAAAACGGTTACACGAGCCCACTATAAAGGTGTCAAATGTGTAATCATAGCCGTTGCCCGTTAGGGGCGCCGTTTCATGATAGTTTTTGTCCAAAGCTTCGCTTTCGTTTTCATCGGCGCTTATGATAAGGGTAACGGGAAAGCCCATAACCGTTTCAAAAGCAGTGTTCAGCTGGGCTGAATAGTGCTGAAGCAATATATCACGCTGAAAGGCCGTAGGCACAGTAAAGGACATCTCGCTGCCCTGCATAGAAATGGGCGTGAGGGCTGTCACCCAAGTTTTGTATCCTACGTCTGATATTAAAGTTTTGAGTTCCTCGCACACGGCGGTCCACACATCGGATAAGGATTGCATAGGGGCCTCCTTTTATGATATTAAACAGGCTAAGAAAACAGCGCAAATTTTTATGCCCGGAGGGCGGGCCTTTTGGCCGCAGGTAGGGGCGGATGCCGCATGCGGGACATAGCCGCAAATTTATTCATTGAAAATATGCCCGCGGGCTCGCTTGATGGGCAAAAACCTACAAAATAGAGATAATAATGGGATACACTCCACTAATTATAGTATACCACACAACGAGGTTGGCCGCAACCGGAAAATGTTAAAAAATGGATAAAAAAACCTGAAAAAACGAAGAAAAACCCGGATAATGAGGCCCCTCTTTTATAGATATTGACGGACAGGGCTGTTTTTCCTTGCTGTGCGGCAGATTAAGCCGGTTTTTCCGGCAAAATCCGACAGAAAAAACGCTTTAGGTGCGCGAATTTTTCGAAACAAAAAATTGACCGGACGGCCTAACGGCCGTCCGGTCAGGTATCGCACAGATTAGCTTTTAATAATTTTCGGCGCGCAGCTCAAAATAAGCTTTAGGATGCTGGCAGGCCGGACATTTTTCGGGAGCTATCGGACCGGTGTGAATATATCCGCAATTGCGGCATTTCCAAATCATAACGCCGTCACGCGCGAAAACAACGCCCTGCTCGATGTTGCCGAGCAGCTTTAGATAGCGTTCTTCATGCACCTTTTCGATAGAAAGTATGCGGCGAAACTGTTCGGCGATTTCGGAAAAGCCTTCCTCGTCGGCCACTTCGGCAAATTCGCGGTACATTTCGGTCCATTCGTAGTTTTCGCCGCCGGCGGCGTCCTTAAGGTTTTCAATGGTGCCCGGCACAGCTCCGCCATGCAGGCGCTTAAACCAAAGCTCGGCGTGCTCTTTTTCGTTGTCAGCCGTTTCCTGGAATATGGCTCCGATTTGCTCGTAGCCCTCCTTTTTAGCCTTGGACGCATAATAGGTATACTTGTTGCGTGCCTGCGATTCGCCGGCAAACGCAGCCATAAGGTTTGCGCGGGTTTTGCTTTGTTCAAAATCCATGATAAAAGCCTCCTTTATTTATTGTAACGCTTAATATATGTCTGGCAATGCGGATAGCAGCACAAAATTTTAACATTTCGGCCCGTGTCCGCGCCGCTTAATATACAAGCATTATTTTAAAAAACTTGTCGTTGCCGGGCGTTTATTGCCCCTGGCAGCCCTTACAAATGCCGTAAAACATCAGCCGGCTTTGTTCAACAATGTGTCCTTTATCCGTAAAAAACACGGAAAAATCAGGCATTTCCGCATCAACATCATGCACAGCGCCGCACAAGCGGCAGCAAAAATGGGCATGAGGCAGGATATTAGCATCGTAATGCTCTTGCTTATCGGTCGATTGCAGCCTTAAAATAAGCCCGTTTTCGTATAGCTGTTCTAAGTTTCGGTAAACTGTGCCGCGGCTTATTTTCGGATGGGTCTTGCGCAGATTGTCGTGCAGCCAGCCGGCTGTTGGGTGGCATGTCACCGAGCGCAGCAGCGCCAAAAGCGCATCGCGCTGAGCCGACCTGTTTTGTATGACAGCCATTTATTACCCCCCAAAACAGTAATGAGTTCTAGTTTAGTATAATATGCTGCTGCGAAAAAGTCAAGCACTTTTTTCATAAAGGGCGAATTAAGCATAACCTTTACGCATAGCGGCAAAAATAAAGAAAAAAACAAGAAATTTACGTCTAAGGACGGAGGGGCGAGGGCCATGAAAAAGAAACACCGTATTATAAAAATCGCGGCGGTTGTAATTGCTATAGCCTTGATAACGGGTGGTGCAGGCGTGTGTGGCCGGAAGCTGATAAAGCATTATGGCGCGCTGCTGGAGCAGGCATACGAAAAGATGCGCAGTGATATAGAGCAGGGCGTTGAGAGCTTGAAATCGCGGCTGTAGATCGGCGCGGCACCCCCGCCCTATGGCCCACGGGGATAGGTCTGATACAACCCGAATGCTAACACGGATTGTCCGCCGGCACTGCCGGCAGTTGATGAAGCGGTAAAAAATCTCATGGCTGCGGGGATAGGTTTGCCTCAACACGAAGGCCAATACGGATTGTCCGCCGGTACTGCCGGCAGAATCATATACCCAAAACCGCACACATATAATATAATGCTGACTAAACGCACGGGAGATAAGCATGAGAAAAGGCGCAGATAAAAACCGGATATTTAAAACTACTGTCAGTGTGGCTTTGTGCGCCGCGCTGTTGGTTTTTTCCGCCACGGCGCTGGCCGATAGGCTCCCCGCCCTGCTTTCGGCAACCGAAGGCCTTTCGGCATACAGCGCCATGCTGGCACTGCCCGAGGGCGGGCGCGAATATCTGACCATACAGGCTCAGGCGGCCTTCAATGTTGACGAGGAGGAATACCATATTTCCCCGGCGCAGCAGTCTTCTGCTCAGTCCTCACAGGCACCGAAAAGCGCGCCAGCCGGCAGCGCGGTACCAAGCTCGGCTCCCCAAAGCTCGGTACCTGCCGGGGCTTTGGGCAGGGTTGTTTCCGAGCAGATAAAAAAAGAAACGGGCAACCGCAGCTATGCCAATGTGTTTTTAAGCCAAAACACAAAAACTGATGTCGATATAAAAACCGAGCTATCTAAAAAGCCTGATTTTAAAATGACCTTTTCCAAAGAACCTGAGGTGCTGATAATACATACCCACGCAACAGAAAGCTATCTTTTTGAGGAGAAAACCAGCTACACAGCCGCCGACAAAACCAATAATGCCGACAACGCGAAAAATGTAACGGCACTGGGCGATATTGTGGCCGCCTCGCTGAAACAGGGCGGCATATCCTGTATACAGGACAAAAAGCACTACAACGAGCCATCCCACGCCCAAAGCTACAGCAAGGCGGCCGTGGCCATAAAGGACTATCTGAAAAAATATCCGTCTATAAAGGTGGTTGTCGATTTGCACCGCGATTCGGTAAACCGCGGCAACGACAAGCTGAAAACCGTGGCCACAATAAAGGGCAAAAAAGCGGCGCAGGTTATGCTTGTCAGCGGCTGCAATGAGGGCCGCGTGACCGATTTCCCTAACTGGAAATCCAACCTGCGCTTTTCGCTGCGCATACAGCAGCAGATGGAAACGGCCTATCCCGGGCTGGCGCGCCCCGTGCGGCTGGTTGCGGCGCGGTATAACCAAAACCTGACAAAAGGGTCGATTTTGATTGAGATGGGTACCGAGGCCAACAGCTTTGACGAGGCCAAATATTCGGCCGAGCTTGTTGGCGCAGCGCTCGCGGCAACGCTGAAACAAATGAAATAGGAGGGCTTTTCGAACCGTTCGAAAAGCCCTCCTATAATAAACGTAGTAACAAAAAAATCAAAGTATCAGAATAATATTCCCGTCCGGGTCTTTCACATAAAGCTCCTTGCCGCCCCATACGGCGGTTTTTGGCGGATCCAGCTCAACGCCCTTTTGTCTCAATTCTTCGTAGGTTTTGTCGTGGTCATCGCAATCGAAAACGAAGGTAACGGTGCCCGCATTTGCTTTGCCCCATTTGTTTTCGTCCCATATCCAAAAAACCGGCTCATTTTCATTGTTGCCAAAGGTAACGCCGTCGTAATCCGGGTCGCGTTCTATCATTTTTATGCCTAATATGTCTTGATAAAACAAAGCCAGCCGTTTCGGGTCTTTTGAAGAAATGTTCATGCCTCTGAATTTAACAATCATAACTACATCTCCATTTCAAAAAAATTATCTGCATTAAAAAGTATACGCTTTTTACATTAAAAATACAAGCAAAAACACTGTTCCGACATGTCGGAACAGTGTTTTTTAAAGCAAAGATAAAAATCTTTGCGACCCAGACCCCTATTTCGCGCAGAGAGCTAAAGCTTCATCGGCGGCCGAAGCGGCGTCGGAGGTATAGCTGTCAGCTCCTATGCTTTCGCAGAAGCTCTGGGTAACGGGGGCGCCGCCCACCATAACCTTGACACTATCTCTGAGGCCGGCGGCGTCAAGCGCCTCGATAACAGACTTCATCTCGCCCATAGTTGTGGTAAGCAGGGCCGAGCAGGCAATAACATCGGCCGAAGTTTCCTTGGCGCTCTCAACAAACTTTTCGGGAGTAACGTCAACACCGAGATCGATAACTTCAAGGCCCTTGCCCTCCATCATCATCTTAACAAGGTTTTTGCCGATGTCGTGCAGGTCGCCCTTGACCGTGCCGATAACAACCTTACCTTTTTTCTCAACGCCGCTTTCCATAAGCAGGGGGTTAAGAATGGTGATTCCAGCGTTCATGGCGCGGGCGGCAATAAGCACCTCGGGAACATAAACTTCGTTGTTTTTAAATTTTTCGCCGATAATGCTCATTCCGCTGAGCAGGCCTTCTTCCAAGATGTCCTTGGCGCTTATGCCGGCGTCGATAGCCTTTTGAACGGCTTCCTTAACCAGCGGGGCACGCCCCTTTTGTAAAAGCTCGGATATTTCTGTTAAAATTTCTACGCTCATGATGAAAACTCCTTTTAAAATAAAATTTAATTTACAATATTAACCGCCAAAGCGGTGTAACACAATTTTAAAATCCGATGGGTTGCACCCATTGGGTTATACCCGCTTGCAACTCGCCATGGATGGCTCAAAGCCGGCCGCGCTGGCCGCGGTATTTGCCGGGCGAACAGCCGCAAAACCGCTTGAACACCTTAGTGAAATAGCTCTGGTCCTCAAAGCCCACCATATAGGCGATGTCCACAATGTTGATAGAATTGTCCATAAGCAGGTCTTTGGCCATTTCCACGCGCAGCTTGCTGATATATGAGGTCAGCGAGCAGTTCATTTCCTGCTTGAAAACGCGGGAAAGATAGGATTTGCTCAAAAACACATGGTCGGCCACATCGTTAAGGCTTATTTTTTCGGAAAGATGCCCCTTGATGTATTCAACGGCCTTGAAAATAACATCGGTGTGTTTTACGCTTTCAAAATCGAAGACATAGCTGACAAAGCGGTGCATTATCTCGGTCAGCCAGACGTTAAGGTCGTCAATGCGCTCGATAGTTTCTATCTGGCTTATATATTCGCTGTTCAGCCAGAAAATTTCATCCACCTGCGCGCCGCCCTGTATAGAAGCGCGCGACAGCAAAACGATAAGCTCGATAGCGCGCGCCTTGATAACCTTGAAATCGCCGCCCGACTGAAAGTATATCGCACCCAGCAGCCTGTTCAGCAGCTCCTGCGAGCGGGGCTTGTTGCCCTGCGCGATGTATTTTTGCAGCTCGGATTCGCTTTCTATGGGGTATTGCGACCGCTCCGATTCGGAAAGCGAATACATAATGTTGTGCAAGGTGCTTTGCTGGTGCTTGCGGTCAACCTCGCTTATGGGGAACCCGCCCACATATCCGCACATGGCGGCAGCAATCTCGCTCAGTGCGCTCACACCGGCTGTGGTTAGATAGGCAACCTCCGCAGACGTTGCAAAGGCGGTCTCGATAGATGCTGCCTTAGCGGCCTCCGCAGATGCGGCTAATGAGCGGGCACTCTCGGCCAAAACTCCGCTGTCGGCCGGGATATCCTCGCCCATAGCTATGGGGCCGGATATCAGTGAATCCATAGAAAAGCGGTCTTTTTTCTCCAGCGTGGTGGCCACAAAAACATAGCCCGCCGGACAATAAAAAATATAGCGGCCGCTCCATCTGTCGGCCTCGTAGCCGCCGTAAAGATACACATTTTCGGGATTACATTCGTTGCCGCACATAGAGCATTTAGTCCGGCAGTAATCATTGTGCGAGGGCAGCAGCGCACGGTTGTACACATCAAAAACCCGTGTGGTAACACCCGAAAGGGTTTCCAGATAGCCGGCGTGTTTAAGATATATTTCCAGTTTGTCCTGTTGCATAATCGTACACCTACCCCCCTATAATACCCATTTAGGCCGCCTATCGTTAGGATAAAATTTACAATTTTATAAAAATATTGTCATGAATCGCAACTTTTGATTTTTTTACCATCGAAGCTTTCGCAAATGGTTTGTCCGGGCGGACAAATGAGGAAATCCTCCTCGTTCCAGCCGCCCTCAAGCAGCCGGGAGATATAATCAAAGCTGCCCTCAAACTCGACAAACTCCCAGCCAAAATCGCGTGCGGCCTGCCTTGTAAATTCTACATAGCTGCCGCTTTCATAAACGGGAGAATGAATATATCCTGCGGCCTTGTAGTTTTTTATCCATGAATGGTCGGCCTCTGTTAAATATTCGGCATTGTCCTCGCCGTAAAGCTCAGCATAAATCGCATGGCTGCGCTCTATCGAGGCCAGACAGCAGGGGTCGCCCTGCTCTATCCAGCCGGGGTTGTACCAATATAGGCCGCTGTGCCCGCGAAAAAGCTCGAGATATTTTTCCTGCGAGCCCAAAAACAGGGCGATGCAATCATCGCACCGCGGCGCGACAACGGGCAGCACGGCCGAGCCCACGCCTATTATGCCGTTGCTGCACAGGCCATAACCCAGCACAATGGCGTCGTACCTTCTGTGTTCGGCAAGGCCTGCCTGACGTTCTTCAATTTCGGCTATGGTTTTTTTCAGAGCTTCGGCCAAAACCTGAGGCGTTGTGTGCAGCCCCTGGTCCAGCCAGAATATCTCGCATATGTTTTCGCATTTTGCTGCGGCAAGGGAAATGTCGCGGGTAAACACCCGGCAAGCAATAACGGCCAGCTTCATAAAATATCGCGTCCTTTTGTAAAAATACACCTTATATTAACAAAAGCGCAAGAAATTACTTGAAATATTTTGCGATTCTTTGTAAAATCAAGTAAAACAGAATAAAAAGTTTGGAGGCCTTTTTCATATGGCTGATATTACTATTATACAACATGGGCAGCGATTTGAAAAGACTATTAAAAACGGAAGCACGGTTTACAGCGCAATAAACCTGACGGACGGCTCGGATATTCATGCGCCCTGCGGCGGAAAACATACCTGCGGCAAGTGCCGCGTAAGGGCTAAAGGCGCGTTATCTGCCATGAGCACAGAGGAATCCCGCTTTTTGAGCAGGGACGAAATAAAACAGGGCATACGTTTGGCCTGCTTTGCCGCCATTCAGGGCGATTGCGTTATCGAGACCGGCTGCGGCCAAAAGGCCGATATACTCAAGGCCGGAGACACACTAGGACAAAACCAGGACGGATACGGCATAGCTGTTGATATAGGCACAACCACGGTTACGCTTCAGCTTTTTGATCTGTACAGCGGCCGTTCGCTGCATACAGCAGCAGGGCTAAACGCGCAGGCGGGCTTTGGCGCCGATGTCATTTCAAGAATACAATATCAAATGGACAATACCATAGAGCCGCTGCGCGCCGCCATTACAGAGCAGCTTGGCCGCATGCTGCGCGAAGCGCTGGAGCAAGCGGGCATAAAAGCGGATAAAATCTCAACTGCCGTTATCACAGGCAACACAACCATGCTGCACTTTTTGTGCGGGCTGGACGCCTCGGGCATTGCTGCGGCGCCCTTTGTTCCCCAAAGCCTGTTTGGCACTACCGTGCCGTCGGACAGCGTTTTTGCAATGGCGCCGGCCGATTTCCCTGTTTATCTGCCGCCCTGCGTGGGGGCATATGTGGGCGCCGATATAGTTTGCGGTATTTTGGCAGCACTCCACAAAAAAGCGGACACGGCCGCCCCCGAAACTATATTGCTGTGTGATATCGGGACAAACGGCGAAATGGCGCTGGTGTCCGGCGAAAAGCTGCTGTGCTGTTCTACGGCGGCCGGTCCCGCCTTTGAGGGTGCGTCGATATATCAGGGCATGATGAGCGTGGAGGGCGCGATAAATTCGGTGAGCATAAGCGGGGACAAAATCGTGTACACCACGATAGGAAATGGGCCCGCGCTGGGAATGTGCGGCTCGGGGCTGCTCGATGCGGCCGCCGCCTTTTTAAAGCTGGGCTGCATAGACGAAAGCGGCGCCATTGACGAAGATCGCGCCTGCGAGCTGGGGCTTGCCGACGAGGTTAACGCCCAGCCGGCACTGCGGCTGGGGAACAGCGGTGTTTTGCTCACAGCCGAAGATATACGCAAGATACAGCTGGCAAAATCGGCCATCCGCGCAGGGCTGGAAACGCTTATGAAAACAGCGGAAATTGCTCCGGAGGATATTGGCCGACTTATTATAGCGGGCGGGTTTGGGTATCATTTAAATAAACAATCGGCGGCTGATATCGGCCTTATTTCTGCCGCGCTTTTAGATGTTGCGGCGGCGGGCGGCAACACGGCGGCTATAGGCGCCGCGCTGCTTTTTGATGAAGCATTGCGGTCAAAGGCCGAGGCGCTTGCCCGCGATATGGAGGAATTGCCGCTGTCGGGCAGCGCGGAATTTATGGATTATTATATAGAGCATATGATGTTTTAGCGGAGGGCGGCTGTGGCCGCTCTCTTTTCTTTCAGCGGAAACGTAGTTTCCGCGCCTTTCTTTTTCTCCCACTCACTTGCTCTTTTCATATTCCGTCACTGCTTTCCCTAATCTACTGTTCAGCGAACAGGCAGCCATGCCCTGCCGGCGGCCCAATTTTGCCTTGATGCAAAATTGGAGTAAGATCAAGTTCTTTTGGTCGAGCCCAAAAGAACCAAAAAAGCGCAGCTTTCGCTCATGAAAACCCACCCAAAAGTAAGGGCTGATTATACACAAAAACCTATCCGATGTTTCCGCTAACACGCTAAGCTAATGCCCTTTCGAGCAAAGGCTTCCTTTTGGGGTTTTC
>JGI994J12354_10003282_pt1 | contig 15189 bp, 11 predicted proteins | sample IntmicLarv3ML3BL_FD_12354 | JGI IMG/M metagenome (IMG submission 12354)
AATATCACGCTTTGGATTGGTGTAATTACCAAGATCATAATCACCGACCTTACTGTCCCACAGCGCAAAACCATCGTGATGCTTTGCTGTAAGGGTTATATATTTCATTCCGGCTTTCTTAGCCAGCAACACCCATTCTTCCGCGTTTATCTCATCCCAGTCGAAACGGTCGAGTAAAGTCAGGTATTCATTTCTGTCGATCTGGTTTCTATAAAAAATCCACTCGGCATAGTCGTTGTCGTTTCTGATTTTTTCACCTTTCCAGTAGCCTTCAGCGCCACTGTAAAGTCCCCAGTGAATAAACATCCCGAATCGGGAATCGACAAACCATTTTGCTCTTTCGTTTGTTTGCTCCTGTGCGAAGCTTGTCAAAAATACTAAGCTGAATAATAGTGTTAAAATTTTCTTCATAGTTGGCAGTTCTCTTTTAATAAATTATATATCAAACAATTATAATAATCAAACAGGGGATATTATAGCTTTCAGGAGGTCTTCGTTCTTGCTGCCGTCTCCGAGAATAAATCCAAAATTACCGCTTTTGTAGTTCCAGTTTGCCGAGCTTATTCCGTACTCCTCGAAAACTGCCATCATATCCTTGTACCATCTTATCCTGTCGGCTTCGGGTGCTTCGTCAATAACTCCATATTCACCGCAATACAAACGTAATCCAAGCTCTTTGGCTTTAGCTATCGGTTTAGCCATCTGTTTGGCTAACTCCTCTTTATTACACACAACACCTATGTATTGACGCGCAACTTCTTTCTGTTCTTCGGGCAATTCATCAAATTCTTCCTGAGATATAATAACGCCCGGATAATGAACAGGGCCGGTGTAAACGCGAGTATTGCTCCATGAAGCATGGTAATGGGTAAGTAAAAACGGATTATAAAAATGAAAACTTAATATAATATTCTTATCATCAGGCACTCTTAAAGCATCGAAAGTATCAGCAGACTGCCAACGATTGGAGCCTATCACTATCAAGCGTTTCTTCTCAACCTTACGGATAGTTTCAAAACATCTTGCCTGCAATACATTCCATTCTTCATGATTATCAGCTACAGCCTCGTTCATAAGCTCGTAGGCAACCATAGATACAGGGTATTTTTTTAATGCCGACGACAGGTCGCTCCACAAATCACAAAATTGTTGTTGAGCCTTAGGGTCTGTCCAAAGAGGTTTCTCCGCTTCATTAAAATGATGAGAACGCAAAATGTGTAAATCGACTACTACGCGAAGGTTGTTTTCGATACACCAATCTATACAGTTGAACATCAGCTGAAAAGCGTCATCATGACGTTTCCCGTTTTCATCCCACATCTGTTCTTCATCGATTGGCAGCCTGACATGTTGAAAGCCCTGTTGAGCAATGTATTGAATGTCGGCTTTTTGAATGAATTTTTCACGCCTCTCACCTCTTGCATTACTTTGAGACAGCCAATGCGCAATGTTAGTACCTTTCCCCAGAACAAAATCTGAAGGTGAATCGCTTGTGCCCGAACAGGAAAATAGTGTCAGGCAGAATACAGTTAAAAAAAGATAGGTCTTCATGGGTAGTTTATTTAATTGAAAATCTTAATATAATTGAAAGTTGAAAGTTGAAAATCTTAATTTTTAATTGTTCATTTATTTTCATTTTTCACTTTTCACTTTTCATTTTTCACTCAAAAGCTCTGCTTTTGCTGTTGTGCATTGATTTTACAGTACGCCGAAATACCGTAAGGCATTGCCTACCCCGTCATCGTCAACTGATGTTGTGATATAATCGGCAACAAGTTTCACGTCATCGCCGGCGTTTCCCATCGCTACTCCTGCTCCGGCATATTTTATCATAGATATATCATTGCCTCCATCACCTATCGCCATCATCTCTTCGGCATTAATACCAAAATATTCACCGATTTTTTCCATTCCGGTACTTTTATCGACGCCGCGTGCAACGATATCGGCAAATGTAGGATACCACCTCGTGGAGTCACATCCGGGAAGGTATTTCATCAATTCTTCTTCGCGCTCAACAGGGAAGAATGCCGTCATCTGATATATCTCTTTTTCAACAAATTCACGTAACGGAAGAACCATACGCGGAGTAAATTTTACTAACTCCATCATTTGAGCCATCTGCTTGCATATCATATTAGCCGACACCTTGTCGGTCTCTACAAAGAAACATGATATCGGTTCAACCTCTTCAACATAGCGAACAAATGCTTCTACATCTTCACGTGCGATACTCTTTTTAAAGACAACATTATCACCGACCATGCAATATGCTCCGTTAACAGTAATATATCCGTCAAACTCCAAATCATCAAGGTTGTTTATATCACTGCCTGCACGTCCTGTCGAAACAAAAACTTTAACTCCTCTGTCACGCGCTTCTCTTAGCGCATATTTTGTATTATCCGGAACGCGATGTGTCTTGAAACTCACCATCGTTCCGTCAATATCTAAAAAAATTGCTTTTATCATTATACCTAAACTTCTTTTCTCTTCTTTACCAGCACCTTGTCTATACGGGCGCCATCCATATCGACTATTTCCAAATCAAAACTCATCCACGAAAATCTGTCGCCTGTCTTAGGAACACGTTCCAACACATCGAGTATCAGTCCGCTCAATGTGTTATAATCGTTCTCTTCATACAGGTCTTCCAAATCGAAATACTCCAGAAAACTGTAGAACGAACATTGTCCGTCTACTAAAACACTATCGTCCTGACGTTTAATTATTTCAGGCTCTTCACCGACATCGGGAAGTTCACCGATAAGTGCATCTACAATATCTTTAAGCGTTACTATTCCCTGAATACCACCAAATTCATCCGTCACTACTCCATATTTCAAATGTTGTTGGCGGAATTGCTCAAGCGCCTTGTAGACGCTCATGTTTTCCTGTATAAAGTGTGCAGGACGAAGTATTTTGGATATTGAAAAATCCGGGGAATCAATATATCCGAATAACTCTTTCAGAAAAATCACGCCCTGTATATTATCAATTTTTTCGGATATTACAGGGTATGTATTATAAAGCTGCGTCTTGACTTTTTCACGAATAACATCAACATTATCAGATATATCAATGTACACAAGATCACTGCGGTGAGTCATTATACTACCGACTGTACGATCACCGAGATGAAAGACGCGCTCAACAATATCCTGTTCGACCTCCTGAACCTCGCCGCCTCGAAAACCCTCATTTACAACTGCTTTTATTTCTTCTTCCGTAACTTTATTTGTATTACCCGCATTTCCCAAGCCAATCATGTAAATAACGACTTTTGTGCTTTTTGATAATATCCACACAAAAGGAGCAGCAATCTTCGAAAGAATGTTCATCGGTTTAGAAAAAAGCATTGCCACCTGCTCGGCAAAACTCATACCGATACGTTTTGGCACAAGCTCTCCCAACACAAGCGTCAGATATGTCACGACAACGACAATCAGCAGTTTGGATACTGCATAAGAATATGGTTGTATAAAAGATACATCAGATAAAATTTCCGCGAGGTCACCTGCAAAAGCCTCACCCGAAAATAAACCAGTAAGTATGCCGATAAGCGTAATACCTATCTGTATCGTAGACAGGAACCGATCCGGTTCTTTCGATAATTCAAGCGCTTTCTTTGCAGATTTCTTTCCTTTTTTAGCCAACGCTTCCAACCTCGCCTTGCGCGACGATACAAGCGCAATTTCCGTCATGGATAATAGCCCGTTAAGAATGATCAGTCCGATAATTATAACAAATTCCATAGTATGCAAAAATCCTATTGCTTATCAAGTTAGCGTATTTCTCTTATTCGCGGAATAGCTGTTCGGGTCTTACTCTCTCAAACCTCTCTGCGCCCTCCTTGCGAATTCTTATGCTTCCGTCGTTCCAGTTGGATGGCCAACCGCCGATGATATGTCCGAGGAAGACGGCTTTCAGTTCGTGTAGTCCTTTAGACAAAGCTATGCTGCTGTCACTGCGGGAAAATCGTTTTACTTCGCCCTTGTTATTGACAAGTTTTTTTCCGTTTATCCACACTTCTTCAAGCTCGGAAGAGAAATAATATACTCCGTCTTCGGGTATTTCAATATATCCTGTTGCGATGGCTGCATGCGGGTTTACGCCACGCATTGACCCGCCTACCCTTACTGCGCGTGTCATTTCACGCAAGGACTCTATAGTCGAAGGTTTCCAGTCTTTGGCATCAGCCAGACGGGAAGTCTCGAGATACATTCCTTCCGCAACCTGCACATTTAATCCGGGCTTCTTCGAAACAAGTTCTTTTGCGGGAGCAAGTGTTTGTTTTCCAACTGTTATCACACGTACAGGACTCATTTTTCCCGAAGGAAGAACCGAGCGTATTTTCAACGTTCCTGACTCCGTAAATTCTATCGGGGATTGATAAACGGTTGACTCAGGTGAAGGCTCTGTGCCGTCAGTAGTATAAACTACTTTTATAGGGCGTGTTGTTTTAAACTCAAGAGACGCTTTGTCAGTAAAGGCGACAAAGTTGCTTGAGCCGAATGGTTGCTCGGGTTGAGGAATATGGTAGGTGATGTTATGTCCGTCTAACCTTACATAAGCATTATTTATACGGCGCTCAAAATCCTCATAATTTTTATTTTTCACCTCTGTCCATGCTATCTCACTGAGAGCAAGGATACGCGGATAGGTGCGATATTCGCGTAATTCGTTGGTATACATATACTCTGACCATGTGTTACATTGTACTCCTTTGATGAAATGTCCTTTATTTTCCTTAGCCAAGGTATCAGGTATAGGGTTATAGTCGTAAATCCTTTTCGGCAATGTATATCCGCCGATAGACACCGGCTCAATCTTGGAATCGCCCTGAAACTGGTCAATATACATACCATTTGAGTTTGGCGTCATAATCACATCGTGCCCCATGTTGGCAGAAGCAATACCGCCTGCCTCACCGCGCCATGACATAACAGTCGCTGTAGGCGCTAATCCTCCTTCAAGAATTTCGTCCCATCCGATAATCTTTTTGCCGTATTTCGCCAAAATCCTTTCTATGCGCTGAACAAAATAGCTCTGCAAGCGTTCTTCGGCAGAGTGACCATCCTTTGCCAACAATCCTTCTTCGCGGATACGCTTTTGGCATAACGGACATTTTGCCCATTCAGTCTTCGGACACTCGTCACCACCGATATGTACATATTCTCCGGGGAAAAGCTCCACGACTTCCTTAAATACATTTTCAAAAAATTCAAATGTATGTTCTTTTCCCGCACATAAAACTATATCCTCAACACCCCATATTATACGCGGAGTATGTTGCTCTCCTGTACAACACAATTCAGGATAAGCAGCTATCGCTGCCATCTCGTGGCCGGGTATTTCTATTTCGGGAATGACCGTTATGAAACGCTCGGTAGCGTATGCAACAACTTCTTTAATCTGCTCCTGAGTATAAAAACCGCCATACTTATGTCCTTCTCCTTCAATTCGTACAGAACCTATTTCCGTCAGTTTGGGATATTTTTTTATTTCAATACGCCATCCCTGGTCTTCCGTCAAATGCCAATGCATGCGGTTTATCTTAAATAATGCCAATACATCAAGATTTCTCTTAACCTCCTCAACTGTCATGAAATGACGACACGGGTCTAACATTATTCCGCGATACTCAAAACGCGGCTCGTCTTTGATAGTTACACACGGTACGTTCCAAGCAATATTTTGAACAACAGTGGGGCTTTCTATTTCGGCGGGCAACAGTTGCATAAACGTTTGCATACCGTAAAATAATCCCTGAGGCGTTTTTGCCTTAACCGTAACTGCCGACGGTGTAACATCAAGAGTATAACCCTCATTGTTTACATTAACAGAGGCATCAATAAGCAATGAGATTACATTCTTCTTCGTCTCGCTGTCGTTTACGACCATCGCATTTCCGGTTGAACGAGTAATTTTCGAAGCGAAAAAAGACGCTACTGTTTTGGCCTCAGGTGTTGATGCGTAAAAACATGTCTTTCCGTTTATACGGAACACCCCTTCGCCCTGAACAAGAGACTGAGGCTTAGGTATAATATTTATACCTTTATTATATTCTTTTTCCGGTGCATTTGTTGACAAATCTCCGCACGACGTAAAAATATACGCTGTCATTAGACTAAATAAAAAAAACAACTTCTTCATAAATAAACACTTACAGTTACTAATAATTAAAAAAAGAAGGTGTGTTGACACACACCTATACTTGTCGTTGCGGATTTGTAATTCGCAACTCGCCGGGATTGATTACCACGCAAATAGCGGGTAATCACCCATGGTTGAATTCACTTTTTCTCTTACGGATGCTATTGTCGTATCCGATTCAGTATTTGACAATACTGTATCTATCATTTCCACAATTTCGCCCATCAACGGTTCCTCTGCTCCGCGGGTTGATATTGCCGGTGTACCGACACGTATACCTGATGTCTGGAACGGTGAGCGGCTATCGAACGGCACCATATTTTTATTAACGGTGATATCTGCTTTTACAAGCGTATTTTCCGCAACCTTTCCGGTCAATTCGGGAAACTTGGTACGCAGGTCGATAAGCATGCTGTGATTATCCGTACCTCCGGATATTATTTTATATCCTTTATCTATAAATGCTTGTGCAAACGCAGCGGCGTTCTTTTGAACCCGGCCTTGATAATCCTTATATTCAGGTTGAAGCGCTTCGTAAAATGATACTGCTTTAGCAGCGATAATATGCTCCAACGGTCCGCCCTGTATACCCGGGAATACAGCAGAATCAAGCAATTGAGACATCAACTTCACTTCGCCTTTAGGCGTTTTCTTTCCCCACGGGTTTTCAAAATCCTTACCAAGCAGGATAACTCCTCCGCGCGGTCCGCGCAATGTTTTATGAGTCGTAGATGTTACTACATGAGCATATTTGAGCGGATTATCAAGTAAACCGGCAGCAATAAGACCTGCAGGATGAGCCATATCTATCATCAATAAAGCGCCAACTTTATCGGCAATCTCGCGCATACGTTTGTAATCCCACTCTCGTGAATATGCCGAAGCGCCTCCTACAATAAGCTTTGGCTGCTCGCGTAAAGCGACTTCTTCCATCTGGTCATAGTCTACGCGGCCTGTATCTTCTTTTACGTTATATTCGGTTGCCCGGTACAAAATACCTGAACTATTTACCGGCGAACCATGAGACAAGTGTCCTCCATGCGAAAGGTTAAGGCCTAAAAACGTATCACCCGGATTCATCACTGCAAGAAAAACAGCAGCATTGGCCTGCGCTCCCGAATGAGGTTGCACGTTAACCCATTCTGCATCAAATACTTTCTTCAGACGTTCGATAGCAAGGTTTTCACTTTCGTCAACAACCTCACAACCGCCATAATAACGCTTCCCCGGATATCCTTCCGCGTATTTATTTGTAAGGCAGGTACCCATAGCCTGCATAACTTGTTCGCTAACAAAATTTTCCGAAGCAATCAGTTCAATACCTTTCAACTGACGTTGATACTCGCGTTCGATAACCTCAAAAATTGCATTGTCTCTTTTCATACGATTAATAATTTTTACATTAAAGTAGCATGAAACTCACTTATTAAGTTTTTCCTCCACTCTTCTTTCTTAACAGTTCGTTTCACACTTATATATTTATGTTTCAAAAGTTCCTTGAATTTTCTATTGACAGTGTCTGAAAAATCGATGTAAAAGTAGGCATTTTTAAGAAATTAAACAAAAGTAATGAACAAAATATATCTATTTCATATTATTTTTGCTTAATGATGCAAAGACAAGTATTTCGAAATTATTGAGAATTAATAAACATGGATACTTCCTTGCGCAGAAGGAAGATAATTTACGCCAATCCATGTAATCATAAGAAGTATAAAGGCTATGGGAAGCATCCATAGGGTGAATTTTTCATATTTGCAATGTAATCGCATATGCAGATAGACCAAATATGCGGTGCAAGTTATAAATGCCCATGTTTCTTTCGGATCCCACGACCAGTAATTACCCCAAGCTTCTTTAGCCCACACTGCCCCCATCAATAATCCGAGCATAAGAAATCCAAAGCCTATGCTTACGATGTTATCAATAAATCTGTATAACTCGGGGTCAGTTTTTCCCTTACTAAATTTGATAAGCTGAATAAAAGAGGCAATTGTTGCCGCTCCCATCATCGCGTATGAGAGTATGTACACCGTTACATGCGGAACAAACCATATGCTTTGTAACGCAGGCATCAGCGTAGTCGAATGAATTTCGGGCTTAAAAATGTTTATACACACAAAAACACATGCTATAATGCCTGAAAAAGATAATTGCCATTTATAATTCCAGCGTTTATATGTTAGAAATCCGATTGTCGCGAGAAAAAATGAATACCAAAGGCGCGTCTCTCCTATAGTCCTCAAAGGAGGTCGCTGCTGACCAAACCATAATCCTGCGATAAATACTGCAAAAAGTAAAATGCCCGATACCATCAATACGTCTATAATAAACGGATTAGAACGCTTATAAACTATTATTCCGGCAGTAACCCAACATATCATAGCGGGAATAGCAAAAAAAAGAAATTCATTCCATGTCATTTGTCGTATCTTTTAATTTTTTTCTGCCTCCACTCCACAATAAACACAAGGAACCGGCTGCTAATAGCACTATCCCGGCGTACACTCCGGAAAGCCAGGGGTCGTAAACAATCTCCAGGATACTGTAAGCCGACGATCTTCCGGCTTTATTGTCATATCCAAACTGATAAATCATCCAACTACCGTTTCTTAAGGGTTTGTTCACCTCAAGAATAGCGTATTTTTCTTTTTGACCGAACACTACTTTGACATCTGAAACAAACCGTTTAGGCTCGGCTCCGGTCATAACGATGCTGAAATCATCGTTTAACTTTAATGCCTCGAATTTCCGCATTTTATTACCATAATAAACCCACCCTTCGCGTGTTTCTCCTGTATGTCGGCTTGTTGCTTTCACTTTTGCCGCAGGATAAGCTCCCTGTATTTCCGTTTCCTTAAAACCGCCATCTTCTGCTTCAGTAGCACGATGCAGATATTCCCGTATTTCAATATCCCAATCCAACAGTTTACCGGTATTGCTATTATTGTCTATCCGGAAAAACAAAGGTTTATTCTCCGGCTGCATTATAAGGCTTTTATTATCGACAATGACTAATTCGGGCGGATACTCCTCCATATCGAAATCGTTAAGGATTACTGTCAAAGGAAGTTTTATAACTTCGTCGCCGGAATTGTATGCTTTAGATTCTTCTTTCCCTTCAAACGCATACATAGTATATCTTTCCCTGTCGGCTGCTCCAAACCCCGCAGCGAAAAGAAACAACCATAGGCCGATATGGTTAAGATAGAAAGCGTAATCTTTTATTTTTAAAGTAAAAAGCCGTTTTGTAATTGTGGCTCCTAATGAAAACAATAATGTAGTGTATATTAATATAAAATACCACGAAGAAGTAACGCTTCTCAACCCTATTCGCGAATAAAAATCCTGATCATGTGGATTAATTTTTTGAACCTGAGGTATCAGTCCCATAAAAATAGCCAAAATACCTATTGTAATAACAAGAGTAACCGCTAATGGAACTCCGGAAAGCCACCGGAAAAACCTATCCTTGCGAAAAAGAGACAGTGCGATTAACGAGAGAACCATTATCGCCCCCCAAATAATATTTAACGGAGCGCGAATAATATGAAGATCAAATTCGCCAAGCAGTAATTGTAATACGAATCCTGCCGCAATTATGACGGATACAAATACTATACTCTCTCTGTAACCCCAAAATGAGTCATGTTGCTTATTCATAAACTAATTATCAAAAAAATAACGTACATTTAGAAACTGTTTAAATTTTCATTTTTTTCAATTTTCAATTATTATACAAGTGAGGGTTCTCATAAACCATTTTTATTTCGTCGTCGGTCAGAGACGGATGGCACTGCAGGCACGACTGTTTTGTGGCTCCCGAATGTGGACTGTGGCAGGCTATACAACTTATTCCGGCGTGTACTCCCGTAACTGAGCGATCGTCTTCCGATCCGACATGACGGGCATAATCCGGAGCGTGGCACTGTTGGCATAACAACGTCACAGGATCACTCGCTGTTTCCACAGGTTGCCCGTTTTCGTCAATCATTGTCATCTTAGTGAACTTATCGCTTCGCAGATGCATTTTTTCGGAACGCAGATAGAGAGCTGTTATCGGGTTACGTTCGATAGTCAAACGCGTAGAATCGGTCATTGACACATAACGTTCGGAGACAGGATTCGGAGTATGCATTTGATGGCACGCAATACATGGTACGGCAGGACGTGATTTTTGTTTTTCGTCTTTTATGCTCCATTCAGTATGATCGCCATCCAATGTCATCAGATCATGTATATTACCGTCGTAGAACATTCCGTGACAACGAAAACAATCCCAATATGGTTTTTCCATTGCGTTATGTTCGTCGTCCATAAATATTTCCTTATAATTGACAGCATGCCCACCTGCTAACCAACCGGCATGTTCGGCGCGATGACATTTAGCGCAGTTATCCGAAATTTCCAAAACATGTGTTTCCGTCAGAAGGATATCATCACTATACATATCCTTTGTAAAATGGGAAAACACCATCCCTGATTTATCAGATAAAGATTGAATGCCGTTCGATATGGCTGTTCCGTGACATTCTATACATTTCACTTCTGCATGAGCCGATGTCTTCCATTTTTCGTACGATGGCGCTATTTCGTGGCATTGTGCGCAGGTATGTACAGGATCAAGCCTGTTCCATGTCATATACGAACCCATAACGATCAGTACAAAAATTACGCTGAGAAGTAATATTAATTTAGTCTTTTTTTTCATAGAAATAATTTTTCATTTTTCATTCGCCAAAGGCGCCGCTCTTTATAGAGTTAAAGTTCTTAGCTATATATTCTCCCGTTTTGAAAGCCACCGCCATAATTGTCAATACAGGATTGAACCCTCCCCCTGTTACCAATACGCTTCCGTCGCCTATGAAAAGGTTATCTATTTGGTGTACTTTACAATTTGCATCTACAACAGAGGTCATAGGATCGTTTCCCATGCGGCATGTTCCCAGCTGATGTTGCCCTCCGCTCGGAGAGTTGGATTCCACAGAAGGAACGCCGCCTCTCCACACTTTAACAGCTCCGGCTTCTTTCATTATCTCCATTGCTTTGTCTGAAAGAAAAGTCGCATGTTTGTTTTCTAACGGATGGAGCTTTCCCGATAAAGCGACTACCGGAATACCCCAAAAATCTTTTACCGAAGGATCGATTGTAACGCGCGATTCGAACATCGGCATTTCCTGTATAGGACCATGCATTCGTCCATAACGGTAATAACTATTACGTTGAAAGTCTTTATGTGCCTTTCCCCATCGAGCTTCACCTCTTGGATGTGCCCTCGAAAAACCATAAGGAAGTTGGTAAAATTCAGTTGCCAACATACCTCCGCCTATAATACCCGGGTTATCATGATTATAGTCGCATACTGCCATTGTTGTTCCCGGCCCTTGCAAGTCGAGTATATCGAAGTCGAATAATCCTGCCGCTCCCGTATAAACATGTCCCTGCAGGTTACGTCCAACCCAGTCGTTATTGTTTCCCGCGCCATTCGGATGCAGTTTCGATTTTGAGTTAAGCAGAAGTCTTGCTGTTTCGGTTGCTGCACCCGATATAATAATAACATCGGCAGTCTGTGTATGTCCTTTCCCTTTATCGTCGAAGTAATTAACGCCTTTCGCCTTTCCTCTGTCGTCGATTATTATTTCAGCAACCATGCACGATGTTCTCACTTCGCAATTCCCTGTCTGCATCGCAACAGGGATAACAGTATTTTGCGAGCCGTTTTTTGCATCCACGGGGCAAGCGTATCCGCAACAACTGTGATTACGAATACACGCGGCTCGTCCGTTATAAGCAACTGAATTGCGAAGCATAGGCACAGGGAAAGGGTGCAATCCCATCTTTTTGCACACTCCGAACAAGTGCTTCGATTCCCTGTTATATTCGAAAGCAGGCATTGGATAAGGTTTATTTCGATGACCAATAAACGGATTTCCTGTGTTATCTCCTGATACTCCCACTTCCCATTCCGCTTTTTCGTAGTATGGTTCAAGATCGTCATAACTTATAGGCCAATCATCAAGAGTAGACCCCTCAACATGTCCGTATGTACTTTTAAGGCGAAAATCTTGCGGCATATACCTCCATGCCTGCGCACCGTAGCTAACAGTTCCCGAGCCTACGCATGCCGCGTTATGTCCATATCTGCCATCTGCCGGAGTTATTACATCTCTGCTGCCGTCGGCGTTTATAAATACTCTTGGATTTTTTTTCCAGTCAGGACCAAATGCACTGTCCAATTCTTGTATGCGCTGTGAGATCAACTCGTCGGTCACGTGCTTATCATAATCCGGCCATTCACCGCGTTCGAGAAGAACGACAGTAAGCCCTTTTGTGGTTAATTCTTTGGCTATAACGCCACCGCCTGCTCCGGCGCCAACAATTACAGCATTTACATGTTTGTTTTCCATTTTCTATATCTGTTTTGTCCGACTAACAACGGATAATCCAATTTTAACATTCTATAGCTGACATAGTCTTTATTTCCACCATGCCTCGGCATACCGTAAAAGCCCTGCATTGTCCTCTGAATAATCTTGTTGAAGAATGTACTTTGCTTTATCTCACTCCAAAACTCATCAGGTAATTCATTCTTTTCCATACTTGTTGCTACCGTGGTCTGAGTATCAAAATCAAGCTCTTCATATTTTTTCTTGAACAACGCCTGACAAGATGCCTGCAAAGCATCTACTCCTTTTTTTATAAAATCTTTCTCCTCGGGGAAGCGTAATGATACTTGTTTATCAATAAAATTGATAACGCCTGCGTCAGTCGCCCCCGGGTCTTTATCTGCCGGTATAATCTGCTCACATAAAGCAATCAGGCAAGAAGCTTCGTCATTTGAAAGAATACGGTAAGTTTTTTTAAATTGATAAGAGCATGCAGGCAAGAATAAAATACTTCCCGTAATAAATCCCATCCTCTTAATAAAATTTCGTCTGTTATGTTTCATTTTCATAGTTGTTCAGGCGCTTGCGCCTATAATAGCTCCTGTTTTTATAAAATCTCGTCTGTACATAAATAAATTAATTATTAAGCTTTATTCTGGGGTCGATATTTATAGTTTTTTTGTTTTCGGGGAAATTAACAAATGGTCCTGCCTTACGGCTTTTCCCTGCTGTATTACGCAGAAAATCAACCTTACTATAAGTCCCCGTTGTTACATTCGGAACGTCGCCTTCCGATGACCATGTCAAAGTCATATCATCTGAATTAATGCTTATATTGACATTCGCATAAGCCCCGTTTTTATCGAATCCAAAATATCGTTGCCATGCTACGATATCAGGTTGAATATTTTCAGGAAGAATTATCCTGTTTCTGACGCCACCTGCTCTTCCGGTTATTCCGTATAGATTTCCATCAGCAAAATTATCACGGTGTTGGAAGTCTATTGCAGTCGCGCAGCGATAAAAGAGATTGTTTTCGACATTATTCCATCGTGACACCCCGCCTGATCCTGCTACTATCCGTCCTTCATGGCTCCGAATTTTAATCCCTGAACTTTCACACATCCCCATCAGGTTATGGGCATAGATCCCTTCATCGCTTCCATGTACCGTAATACCATTACCTCCTTCATCGCGTTTATCTATTGGAGTTATTGTTGTATTCCATATAATGTTGTGATCTATCATATTTCCTGATCTGGGGGAAGCCTCGATGTAGATCCCGCCACGCACTGATTGAAGAATATTCATAATAAGATTGTTCGTCAGGCGGGAATTGTTACATTCATAATCAAACCAGATACCTGTCGCGTAAGTAAGATCCCGAATCACACAATTGGCTATAACATTACCCCTGGTACCGTGAATTTTGATGCCCGCGCTTTCCCATGTATATTCGACATTCTGCCATCCGATTTTTTCAATAAGGCATGATTCAATAAGGGTATTGACAGCACCAACTCCGGCAATGCCGCAAACACCCGCGTCGGAGACCTCTGTACGACGAATAATACTGCTTCCCGGAGGAACAATATGGCCGTCAGTAACCCAACTTTCTCCACCTATATCAAGTCCTACGGAATTTGCATGACGGATAACGCAATCTTCTATTATCCAGTGATTACCACGATTGGTTGAAACGAGTCCTCTTTGAGGAATAGGAAATCCGTTGGCTGCATGTTCAAAAATAATACCTTTAACTCTTATATAGCCAAGATACCGCGATTTCGGGACAAAGACACGCTCGCGTATTACAAATTCAACATCATGATCAGCCGGATTTGCATTGCCGCTTAACCTCATGTGAACAGTCAAACCATCCTGTTCAACCCAAAAAGCGTCTTCGTTAGAACCGAGGTCGGAACCAAATTCCAATTGCTTCATTTTACGGCCATCAACATAAATCATCCCGCGCCTCAAAAAATGAGGTTTGATTTGCTCTTTGCCATCGTCAAAAGGAAAATACGCCCTGTCATCATGTATTAAATTTGCCATCCCGAAAGGGTTATACCCCTTAAATTCAATATCTTCCAGATTGTATTGAAATACAGATGCCGGGTTATCAGGAGTTCTCGACCTGACACGGTATCCTGAAGATTTTTGCCAATTATCTTTGGAGGCGAGAACCGAACCTTTAATTACGACCTTAGCTCCGGGAGCTGCTTCGTAACTGATCATTTTATCGGCACCATTGCCACCTTGCAGGGGTCTGACTTGTTCGCGGTACACTCCTGAACTAATAATCACCCGTTCACCGGGTTGAAGTACTTCGGCAGCCTTGCCAATCGTTAGAAAAGGATGCTCCTGTGTTCCTTCATTCTTATCCGATGCATCAGGATTACCATTATCAACATAATATGTTTTCGAATAAGAAACCGGAACTTCCCAGCTTATGTATTCTTTTCCGTCAGGAAGCAAATAACTCGTTTTGGCCTGCATATAAGCTTTTTGCGGGAACATCAGAAACCCTAACGAAATGCCCAAAAACATCAAAACATGATCAAATTTTTCAATAATTACTGCCATTTTATATATTTTACATTGTATCATTCTCGTCTAAACATAATAAATTGATATAAAGCTTTTG
>JGI994J12354_10003283_pt1 | contig 15188 bp, 13 predicted proteins | sample IntmicLarv3ML3BL_FD_12354 | JGI IMG/M metagenome (IMG submission 12354)
CTTGTGCGGCAAACCAGAATGTCTCTCTTGACTTCGGTGTTCAGGGTCACACCGGTCGCAGGGATGGTGTTGCTGGGTCTCTCAGGGCTAATGTGAAGTTCTGATCATCTCAACCATGCAGGGCAAAAGGGACAGCAATGCTGTCCCTTTCTTTGTTGGCAGCGCGGGTAGGGATGATGGTGAGTGGTATGGAAACACAACAAACACTGCAAATATATCCAGCATAACTCTATAATATCCAAAGAGATACGATAACAGGCCGCCCCTACTTCAATGGGAGGAAAACAAATCAGTATCAACAGTACCGGATGTAAATGGATGGCTTTGGACGATATAAAACAAAAAACCCGCATAAACACTTGATTTATACGGGCTTAATGGACTTTCTCGGACTTCTTAAAACGTGTGTTTGGTGGAGGTAAGCGGGATCGAACCGCTGACCCCTTGCATGCCATGCAAGTGCTCTCCCAGCTGAGCTATACCCCCAAGCGAAGAAGCGATTATAGCAAAATTTGGGAATTGTTGTAAATTTTATGTCGCGAGTTATTCAATCTCTGTAAAAAGAATCCGAAACAACTCTCTTTTTCCTATGAAAGATGGGATTTCAAACGCGACAAAACCGTGTCCCGCCCGAAAAGCGCGATAACCGCATCAATGGATGGTGTTTGTAACTGACCTGTCAGAATTAGTCTTAACGGCATGGCAAGCTGCGGCATTTTCAGCTTATGCCCAGCAAGAACCTCCTTGGTCATGACAGATATTGCATCCTTATTCCATTCAACAGTTTCACAATTTTCTGTATACACCCTTAACGCCTCCAGTGATTCCGCTGTCAGGTGCTTCTCCAGCAATGCTGCATCAGGCTGTGGCTGGCGATAAAACAGCATAGCTGTATCAGCTAGTTCGTTGATGGTATGGGCACGCTCTTTCAGTAACGCAATCACTTCCTGCAAATCTGGAGCATTTTCGAGCAAAGCGCCCATTCTCTCCAGTTGTGGTTGTACCAAACCAACCAGCTCAGCATCATCTGTCTGCCGAATATAGTGATTATTCAACCAGCGCAGCTTCTCTGTGTCGAACCGAGACGCTGAGCTGGACATATGATCGAAATCAAACCATTCGCAAAACTGCTTTCTGGAAAAAATCTCGTCATCACCATGACTCCATCCAAGTCTTGCCAGATAATTCACCATGGCATCAGGTAAATATCCCTCATCCGGATATTCCATTACAGATACCGCACCATGGCGCTTGGAAAGCTTTTCGCCGTCGCCACCCAGAATCATGGGAAGATGTGCATACAAGGGTAACGGCGCGCCCAGTGCCTTGAGAATGTTGATCTGCCGGGGCGTATTGTTGACATGATCATCGCCCCGGATAACATGGGTAATACGCATATCCCAGTCATCCACCACAACGCAGAAATTATAGGTTGGCGTACCATCCTGCCGTGCAATGATCAGGTCATCCAGCTCTTGGTTTGAAATAGTGATGGTTCCCTTTACCTGATCATCCCAAGTGACATCGCCATCAAGCGGATTTCTGAACCGGACAACCGGGTTACGACCAGCAGGAACATCGGGCAACGTTTTACCCGGCTCCGAGCGCCAAGTCCCATCATAGCGCGTATGCTCACCTGCGGCGCGTTGTCGTTCACGCATGGCATCAAGCTCTTCAGGCGAACAATAACAATAATAAGCCGTACCGTCTTTCAGCATCTGTGCAATCACTTCCCGATACCGGGCCATATGCTGCATCTGGTAAAAAGGTCCTTCGTCGTGGTCAAGCCCCAGCCATTTCATGCCATCCAGTATGGCCTGTACGGCTTCAGGTGTGGAGCGCCCCACGTCTGTATCCTCGATCCTGAGAATAAACTGGCCGCCAAAATGTCGAGCATAGGCCCAAGAAAAAAGCGCGGTGCGCGCACCACCCAAATGAAGAAAGCCGGTTGGGCTCGGTGCAAAACGAGTTCGAACTGTCATGCTGAAAATGAAATAAGAGTAAAGAAATGGATCATTTTACCTTGAGCGCAATGAAAACGGACTAATCTCTTTCATGCAACGGGAATAAATTCGGTTCATCAAAAAGGAAAACCGCCCGTAACAGCTTTCACTGTACGGGCGGTTTTCTGAAATAGCCCAGCAAATAAATTTGCCGCGATATTACATGAACATCTTCATGGTCTGCAGAACTGTCTGCCAGATACCATAAGACAGCGGAACCAGCACGATCAGCCAGCAGATAGCCAGTGTTCCGGCGGAAGTTGGCTTGGTTGCAGGCAATGCACCGGATTCCTGTGCATGTGCAATCTTGTCTTCCAGAGAAGCTTTAGCTGCCTTGACTTCTTCTTCGGTCATGTAGTACTTGCTGTTGACCGGACGAATCAAAAGCGCGCAGATGAATTCAACCACCAAGAAGCAAGCCATGATATACAGTGTCACGCTGTAGGCCTGTGCACGAGGCACACCGCTATTGAGCTGCATGTCACGAATGATGTTGATAAGCAGCGGACTCAGAAGACCGGCCGCAGACCAGGCTGTCAGCAAACGACCATGGATCGCACCAACAAACTGGGTACCGAAAAGGTCAGCCAGATAAGCCGGAATGGTTGCAAAGCCGCCACCGTAGAAAGTCAGACAGACACAGACTGCGCACAGGAACATGATCAGGTTCAGTGAAGAAGCCAAGGTCGGAATCGTTGCATACAGGGCTGCACCAACAAGCGCAAAAATGTAATAGGTGTTTTTGCGGCCAATCCAATCAGACATGGTTGCCCAGAACAGACGACCACCAATGTTGAACAGGGAAAGCAGACCGGTAAAACCGGCAGCGATAACAGCGACCTGACCTTTTTGTGCATCGGTCAACTGGTCAAACGGTATACCTGGCAGATTGATCAGGTTACCGGCAAACACCTCTTGCAGAAGTGGGGATGCCATGGAAATAACACCGATACCGGCAGCAACGTTCAAAAAGAGTACACCCCAGCAGAACCAGAACTGCGGGGTACGCATGGCGCGGTTTGTTTCAACGTTGAATGCACTCGCTTCAATCAGGCCACCGTGACCATCATCTACCATGTTACCGGTGTTTTTCGGCACATAGCCTTTTGGCGCGTAGCCTGGAGGAGAAACACGAATGGTGAAAGAACCCAACAGCATGAAAATACAGTAAACAATCGCCATGGTCAGGAAAGTCTGCCACAGACCGGTTGCAGTCGGGGAACCATAAAAATTCATCAGCGCCTGTGCCATTGGAGCACCAACCATCGCACCACCGCCAAAACCACCAACGGCAAAGCCGGTTGACATACCGACACGATCAGGGAACCACTTGATCAGCGTCGAAACCGGCGTGATATACCCAAGACCAAGTCCGATACCACCAATGAAAGCGCCAATCCATGCCAGCCACAGTTGGTGAGTAAACATGGCAATGGAGGCCAGCAGGAAGAAGCTGACAAAGCCGACACAGGAAGCCACACCGCATTTGCGTGGACCTACGTGCTCAAGCCAGTTACCCAAAATTGCAGTGGTGGTACCCAGCATGAAAAACAGAATAGCGAAAATGACGCTGCACATTACCACTTTCCAGTCACAACTGGTAGTGAAAAGCTGCGCGAAAACACTCATGTCAGCGGGGCAATCCAGCGCCTTGCCAAGGCCTTGCTCCAAACCAATGATGCGGGACATCGGCAACCAGAATACGGACATACCATAGCCCATTCCGACGCAAAGGTGAATCATCAGTGCTGACGCGGGTACCAGCCAGCGATTGAATCCTTCCCCTGCAACAGTGTATTCCTTATTTAGGAATTTTAAACCAGCCATACTATTACTCTCCTAGGATTAGAAACAACAAAAATGTCTTACTTAAAAAAGTTACTTACCTAACATGCGCAAAAACACACGTTATAAAAAAATCCTTTTTGACGCAGCATGATAACACTGCAAATTTTTATCGGCTATAGGCAATTTTTTGCATAATTCATGCGCTTCTCGGTTAAAATGCGGAATGTACAAAGTTTCGATCAAACCGCACTGGCGCATCGCCTTCGGCAAGAACCCCCCAATGGATACTGCTTTGCTGCTGCGACTGCTGACAGCAATTCATTCAGAAGGTGCGATTTTACAGGCTGCAAAAATCCTCGGGCTATCGTACCGGCATGCCTGGGGGCTGTTGCGCGAGGCAGAAAACATCTTTGGCGCGCCCCTGCTCCAGAAGCACCGGGGGCGAGGCACAACACTGACGCGGCTTGGTACAACACTGCTCTGGGCAGACCGCCGGATTGCGGCCCGTCTTTCTCCTACGCTGGAAAGCCTTTCATCCGAACTGGAACGCGAGCTCACCCGAAGTATTTCTGATGCCACCAACCCGGTTCGCATTTATGCCAGCTACGGTTTTGCGGTTGCTGCCCTGGTGGAACGGATCAACACCATTGATCTGCCGGTGGAATTGCGCTATCTGAACAGCATGGAATCGATTGCCGCCCTGTCACAAAAGGAATGTGAACTAGCGGGGTTTCATATTCCGGTTGGCGCATTCGAAACCGAAACCGTACAACTCTTCATGCAGTATCTTTGCCCGGAAAAACACCAGCTTGTTCATCTGGCCCACCTGAAGCAGGGATTGCTTGTTGCCCGCGGCAACCCAAAAAAAATCGAACACCTAGAAGACCTTGCCAAACCGGGAATCCGTTTCGTCAATCGTCAGACCGGCTCCGGTACGCGACGCACACTGGAGCGGCTTCTGGATGAGTGCCGGATTCCCTACAATACCATCAATGGTTTTGAAACGGCTGAATTCACCCACGCTGCCGTTGCTGCCTATATTGCCAGTGATATGGCTGACGTCGGTTTTGGCGTGGAAACCGCTGCCCGGCATTTCGGTCTAGACTTTGTCCCCCTGATGCAGGAACGCTACTTTTTCGCCCTATGCAGAAACGAATGGAGGAACCCACCGCTTAGCGATGTCCTCAACATCATGAAAAGTGCGGATTTTCAAAAATATGTCAACCAGCTTGGTGGTTATGACGCAACCAACGCCGGGAAGATCCTGAGCCTGAAAGAGGCCTTTGGCAAAGCGGTTATTACTGCCTAGATTCTGCCCTTTTCCATCACCACCCGAGGCAGTCGACCATTCTGGTCACGGGGCTTTTGTGAAATTTTCACGGCGAGTCGCCGGGCCATTTTCATGAAGATCCGGGAAACCTCACCATCCGGCTCCGCCACAACCGGCGGGGTACCGGCATCGCCTTGCGCACGGATGGACAGCTGAAGCGGCAACTCCCCCAGCACTTCCACACCATGAGCCTCGCTGAGCCTGCAGGCACCACTTTCGCCAAAGATGGTTTCTGCATGACCACAACAGGAACAGATATGCAGACTCATGTTTTCAATAATCCCCAGAACCGGAATATTTACCTTCTCAAACATGATGAGGCCTTTTTGTGCATCCAGCAGCGCCACATCCTGCGGAGTGGTAACAATAACCGCGCCTGTCACGGGAATGCGCTGGGAAAGCGTAAGCTGGATATCGCCCGTCCCCGGCGGCAGATCGATAATCAGGTAATCTAGGCTTTTCCAGTTTGTTTTTTCCAGAAGCTGAATCAGTGCCTGCGTGGCAACCGGTGCCCGCCAGATGACCGGCTCATCCGGATTAATCATCAGCCCGATTGACATGAGTTGTATCCCGTATTTTTCCAGCGGATCAAACGTTTCCCCATCTGATGATTCCGGCCGGCCACTGATGCCAAGCATCATGGGTTGGGATGGCCCGTAAAGATCCGCGTCCAGAACACCAACAGCAGCACCTTCTCCTGATAGGGCCAGTGCCAGATTGGTTGCCACGGTTGATTTACCGACACCACCCTTTCCTGATGCCACCACAATAATATTTCTGATATCAGGCAACGGCCTGAGCATTCCCTGCACGGCATGAGGCTGAATTACGGAGGAAATATTGACGTGGATATTCCCGATACCCTGTATTTCCTGCAGCACATCAACAATCTGCCTTTCGATTGCCGGCCACTGGCTTTTCGCCGGATAAGGTAGCCCGACTGTCACAAAAACATCTCTACCATCAATCTTTACCTGTTTGAGTATTTTTGATGAGACCAGATCAACACCTGTGTTGGCATCAATCACCTTTGAGAGCATCTGCTCAACCGCTTTTTCCGTAATGTGCATTTCTTTCCTCCTGTCGGAAAGGGCAAGTCTAACGCAATTGCCAAAGGTATCGCAAAATCCTGTTCTGCAGTCTCCATTACACTGTTACAATATTTTTTCTTTTCATTTTGCAAATTGCCATGTCACGAAAACTGTTTGTCACCACTGCACTCCCCTATGCCAATGCCCAGTTTCATCTCGGGCACATCATGGAATATATTCAGGCGGACATCTGGGTTCGTTTCCAACGAATGCAGAAAGACAATGGCAATCAGCGTGAAGTTCACTTTGTCTGCGCCGATGATGTTCACGGTGCCCCCATCATGATTGCGGCAGAAAAAGCCGGAAAAACGCCACAGGAATTTGTTCGTAATATTGCCGCCGGACGCAAAAAACCGCTTGATGGCTTTCATATCCGGTTTGACAACTGGGATTCCACTGACAGCTTGGAAAACCACGAGTTGTCACGTGAAATCTACCAGAATCTGAAAGCAAGGGGACTAATTGAAACCAGAACGATCGAACAGTTTTTCGATCCGGTCAAGGAAATGTTTCTCCCGGACCGTTATATCAAAGGCGAATGCCCAAAATGCCACGCAAAAGAGCAAAACGGTGATTCATGTGAAGTCTGCAGTTCGGTATATACCCCAACCGAACTGAAAGAGCCTTATTCCATCCTGAGTGGTGTGACACCGGTACTCAGATCATCAGAACATTTCTTCTTCAGACTTTCCGATCCGCAATGCGTTGCCTTTCTGCGCGAATGGGCGCTGGGCAATGTCAATGGACATCCGCGCCTCCAGTCTGAAGTCGCTAACAAGGCCCGGGAATGGCTGGATGGAAAGGAAGGAGAGGAGAGTGGTCTTTCTGACTGGGATATCAGTCGTGATGCCCCTTATTTCGGCATTGAAATTCCGGATGCCCCGGGCAAATATTTTTATGTCTGGCTGGACGCACCCGTTGGTTATCTGGCATCCCTAAAAAACTATTTCGGGAAAACCGGTCACGATTTTGACAGCTTCCTTGCTGATCCAAAGACAGAGCAATATCACTTTATCGGCAAGGACATTATTTATTTTCATACACTTTTCTGGCCCGCCATGCTGCATTTCTCCGGGAAAAAAGTGCCGGACAATGTCTTTGTTCATGGCTTTATCACCGTTTCTGGTGAAAAAATGTCCAAATCCCGTGGCACCGGCATCTCGCCTGTTCGCTATCTTGATATCGGCATGAATCCGGAATGGCTACGCTACTATATTGCGGCCAAGCTGAATTCCCACGTGGAAGATGTGGATTTTACGGCAGAAGACTTCATGGCCCGTGTCAATGCAGACCTGATCGGAAAATACGTCAACATTGCCAGCAGGGCAGCCGGCTTCATCACAAAAAAATTCGCAGGAGCCATCAGCATGGGCACATTAGAGGAAAGTGATTCGCTGCTGAACCAGATCCGCTCCGGCTCCGGTGAAATTGCCATCCTGTATGACAGCCGTGAATACAGCCGAGCACTCCGGCAGATCATGCATTATGCAGATATGGTCAACGCCTATGTGGATGAACACAAACCCTGGGTTCTGGCAAAAGAGCCGGAACGTGAGGCACTGTTACATGAGGTCTGCAGCAAACTGCTGGAAGCATTCCGGATTCTGACCATCTACCTGAAACCAGTTTTGCCGGCACTGGCAGAAAAAGTGGAAAAATTCCTGAATCTGCCTCCCATGCAATGGGACGATATTCAGGTTTCTATGAAAAACGGGCATACCATCAACGCTTATGAGCACCTGATGCAACGGGTAGAAGAAAAAATGATGGATGCACTGGTGGAACCAACAGAAACCACCCCTGCCAGTAATCAGGCAGACGATGTTTCTGGATCAATAGAAACCATAGCACAGCAAATCACCATTGATGACTTTGCCAAAGTGGATCTACGCATTGCAAGAATTGTCGAATGCAGCCTAGTTGATGGTGCGGACAAGCTGCTTCGGCTTTCTCTTGATGTCGGTGAAGGCCGCCTCAGAAATGTCTTCGCCGGTATCCGCTCCGCTTACCAGCCTGATGAACTTGTCGGCAAAATGACCGTAATGGTTGCTAACTTGGCGCCCAGAAAAATGAAATTCGGTATTTCAGAAGGGATGGTGCTGGCAGCATCAGACAAATCCGACTCCGGCATCTATATTCTGCAACCCTGGCCCGGTGCGGTGCCCGGCATGCGAATACGCTAGGGGTATGCCATGAAGATCGTCGTAAGAGAAGCGCTTCTTGATGATGCCGGACTGATCGCCGATCTGACCCGCCAGGCATGGGCAGGCAGGGTTACTGCCGGATCCAAGGGCCATTCGGAAACAGAAGCCACTGTCCTGCCCGATCTTCAGCAGGGAGGCGGCTTTATTCTGGTGGTGAACAATCAGCCCGCCGGATGTGTTCGATGGCTGCCAGCGGATGAAGATGGCAGCATCTGGAAAATCCACCGTCTGGGCATATTACCTGAATACCATGGTCACAGCCTTTCAGAACACCTGTTGGAAGCCATCATTCACCACGCTCATGAATATGAAATCAGTGAACTGCATATGGCACTTTATCCCGAACATGGACGCCTAGTTGATTCTTATGCCGCATTTGATTTCAATATCGCCCCTGAAATCGAGTTTTCACTACGTGACTCGACAACTTCGCCACCTATCATGCTGCGAAAACTTTTTGACTAAATCGGACTACCAATTAGCCGACAAAATTTTCATGACAAATTAAAATATCCAAAAAGCAGGAAACTAGCATGAACTTTTTCTGGCGACAGCCAACCTACCGATCTGATTTGGAACATCTCCTTGAACAACTGGTTCAAGACAACCCTGTCTTGCAGGCTCAAAAAGAGGCTGGGATGAAACGATTGTGGAATCAACTGCCATTTGATGTGGATACTTACATACGGAATAAACAATCGCTTCTTTTACAATCAGCAAATCCCTACCGCTGAAACAACTTCTGCCAGATATGACAGCACATCCCCCCTCCCAACCAACGCCTTTTACCTCACCGGAAACTGGCGCGGAACAGGTCGCTTTTGCGCGACTGTATGGCGAGGCACTTCTGGAACTGCCATCAGATCTTTATATTCCACCAGAGGCACTGGAAGTATTCCTAGAAACATTTGAAGGCCCACTTGATCTACTGCTTTACCTCATCCGACGGCAAAACTTCAATATTCTGGACATCCCCATGGCCCAGTTGACCGCCCAGTATCTGGTCTATGTTGACCAGATACGCCTGCACAAGCTTGAACTGGCGGCAGAATATCTACTCATGGCTGCTGCACTGGTGGAAATCAAATCCCGGATGCTGCTGCCCACCATAAAAAACGAAGATGCACAAGAGCCGGAAGACCCACGTGCCGAACTGGTCCGGCGCCTTATGGAATACGAGCGCATCAAGATAGCAGCTAGCAAAATCGAGGATATGCCCAAACTTGGTGATGATTTTTTTACCACCTTCGTCGCCATTCCCAAAGAAACAGCCCCTCGCTGGCCAGATGTGTTTCCTGCTGATCTCTACAATGCCTTCAGTGAAATCATCCGCCGAAGCAAACTGACGACCAGTCATACCGTCGGGAAACAAGGCCTTTCCGTCAGGGAGCATATGTCAATTATTCTCCGGCACCTAAAAACCCGCGGTTTTATTGAATTTTATGATCTGTTTGATGTAACGGAAGGTGTTGCCGTTGTGATTGTGCATTTTCTTGCACTTCTGGAACTTGCCAGGGAATCTCTGGTCGAAATTACCCAGGCAGAACCACTTGCGCCCGTTTATGTCCGGTTGACTGGTTCGGATAAATGACCAAAAACCTATATTGATCGGCCATTTCATCATAGAATGACGTTTTTTGATGTTTTTTCCGGATTACTGATTCGAAATCATGAAAATTGTTACCACTATTGAAGAATTACGAAACCAGCTACATGGACAGTTGCGTACGGCCTTTGTTGCCACCATGGGCAACCTTCACGAAGGTCATCTGTCCCTGATGCGATTGGCAAAAAAACATGGTGACCCTGTCGTCGCATCCATTTTTGTCAATCGGCTGCAATTCGGACCGAATGAAGATTTTGACCAGTATCCACGCACCTTTCGCGCTGACGTGGAAAAGCTAGAAAAAGAAGGCGTATACGTGCTTTTTGCCCCGACAGAAAAAGATATGTATCCCGAGCCGCAAGAATTCCGTGTCCAGCCACCGGAAAACCTGGGCGATGTGTTGGAAGGCAAATTCCGCCCCGGCTTTTTCAATGGTGTGACCACAGTTGTACTAAAACTTTTTTCCAGCATCAGCCCGAAAGTGGCTGTCTTTGGAAAAAAGGATTACCAGCAGTTGATGATCGTTCGCAACATGTGCCGGCAATTTTCCCTGCCTGTTGAGATCGTCGCCGCTGAAACCTTTCGCGCAGAAGATGGTCTGGCACTTTCCTCAAGAAACATGTACCTTTCCCCCGAACAGCGCAAGGAAGCCCCCTTCCTGTATCAGACGCTACAATATGTGGCAGCGCAAGTACTGGGTGGTTATCCTGATATTTTTAAGTTGGAAAAACATGCCATGGACAATCTGGCCAAACGTGGCTGGATTCCTGATTATGTTTCCATCCGCAAGCGTATTAACCTGCAGCCGCCTACCGCTGGTGATATTGCGCAGGGCGAACCACTTGTCGTGTTGGTAGCTGCCAGACTGGGTGATACTAGGCTGATTGACAATCTGGAGATATAGCAATGAAAAAAATACTCGTACTTTTTCTTTTTATGTTCTCTTTGAATGCCTATGCAGAGAACTGGAAATTTGTTATCGCATCAGACAATCAGGAAATCTACGTTGATGTTGATTCCATTGCCAACGCAGATAAATACAGAAGAGCATGGAGCATTTTTAACTATTCTGTTCCTGCCAAGGCGCCAGGCACGAATTTTTCTTTTATCTCTGACCGCTCCCTTTTCTTTTTTGATTGCAAAAAGAAAAGGATGGGCAGGGCATCCCAGCTTCTTTATTCCAAACCAAACGGCGCGGGTGAATTCCTGATGACGTTTTCTGGCAGGATGAAAGACGTCAAATTTGAAAACGTCGAAAAAGAAACCATTGGCGAAAACTTTTTTGATTTCGTCTGCGCTCACTCCATCAATTAAACAGACGAGGCTCGCTACTTAGGCTGATTCAGGCGAGCCTCATCCATTTTTTCACAAAGTGCCGCAATACCATCAACTAGCCGCGGCCCCGGTCGGTCTGTCAGATCTGGATCAATTTCAAACAGGTTATTTTTCCTGACCGCCCCGATTACATCAAAACGCTGCCAGAAAGCCGTACCATTTGCGCTACCGCCACTGCGTGAAATAAAAATAACATCCGGATTTTTTTCCAGTACTGATTCGACACTTACCCGCGGCGCAATAACCGCCAACCCGGAAAAAATATTTTCCCCGCCACAAATCCGCATTGCCTCACTGACAATATGTTTTCCGTTCAGGGTATAAAGCGGTCGCTCCGAAATCTGGTAAAACACACTTAATACAGACCGATCTCTGTACTGTCTCTTCAGGCTCTCCATGCGTTTTTTCCAGTGCAACGCCCTTTCTTTTCCCTGTTTTTCCTCTCCAGCCAGCACCCCGAAACGCTCAAACGTTCTGGGGATATCACCCATGTTTTTTAGGTCGCTGTAAAAAACCGGAATGCCTATCTTCTCAAGCTGATCAATCTGGCGAACCGGATTACCACCACGCCAAGCAATCACCAGATCCGGTTTCAATGCGAGCACCCGCTCCATATCAATCCGCCGGTTGTCCCCCACCAGATAAAGCGACTGTGCCTTCTGAGGGTAATTGCTGTGACTAGTCACGCCAGCGATGCGTGCGCCCCCTCCCACCTCAAAAAGAAACTCGGTGATATGCGGCGCAGTGGAAATAATCCGTTCTGCCGGTTTTGCAAGAGTAACGGTACGGCCATCATCATCCACCACGCTTACGGCACATGCCAGTGGCATAATAAAACAAAGTAGTAAGCACCATTTTTTCATCATCCCTCCTGATGTCACCCCGGAATGTAAACCCTGCGCCCTTCATGCTCCATCACGGTAACGGGATGTCCCAGACACCGGGTTAACTGCACTGCATTCATGACGTCAGATACCGGCCCAGCCAGCCACTCTCCCCCTTCTGCCATCAGCAGGACATGTGTTGCCACACCATGGATAAGGTTCAAATCATGCACGACCATGATCACGCTTTTTTCCTGTTCGCAACACAGCCTGCCAAGCAGTTGCATCAGTGCTGCCTGATGGGCAAGATCAAGAGAAGCAGTAGGCTCATCTAGCAAAACAAGCCGCGTATCCTGCGCTAGAACCGTTGCCAGCGCAACCCGCTGCCGCTCACCTCCAGAAAGCGTGCGGATATCGCGGTCTTTCAGCGACAAGACATCCATCTGTGCCATTGCAGAAGAGGCCGTCAGCAGATCCACATCGGTTTCCCAGTAACGTTTCCCGTGAGGGTACCGCCCAGCCAGTACCATCTGCATGACGCTGCATGCAAAGGCATCATAATGGCTTTGCGGAAGATAAGCCCGCTGCCGGGCAAGCGAAACCATATTCCATGATGCCAGTGGCTTTTCATCAAGCAGGACATTACCGTCATCCGGCTGTCGCAATCCTGCAAGCGTACGCAGCAATGTCGTCTTGCCCGCCCCGTTCTTGCCACAGACTACCCAGCATTCGCCGGGTTGGATCGTACCGTCAAAACGACTCAAAAGCGGTTTTTTTTCTGTTACCAGACTCAGGTTCTGAATATGCAACATCTCAATTGACCCGGGAACGATACAACTGGAAGAGGAAAACCGGCACCCCGATCAGGGCCGTTACGGCTCCGACAGGAAGCTGGTGCGGAGCCACCAGTACACGCGCCAGTGTGTCGGCCATCACAAGGAAGCTGCCACCAACGAGGATGGCCGCCGGCAACAGCAGGCGATGATCCGGCCCTAGTACCATACGACACAAGTGAGGCACAACTAGGCCAACAAATCCGATACTGCCCGCATTGCTGACAGCACTGGCTGTCAGCAATGCACTCCCCATGAAAAGGGTTTTTCTTACCCGGGCCACGTTAACGCCAAGCGCAGTGGCATCTTCCGAATAAAGTGCCAGCATATTGACCGAACGGGCCATTCTGAGGGCACAGGCCAGAACCGCAAACAGGATAATAACTGACAGCCAGTTCATGCTGGCGCCCTCCAGATCGCCCACCAGCCAGAAAACCATACCCCGCAGGCTACCATCCGGAGCAAGAGAAAGCAGTAGGGTCACAACCGCACCACAGCCGAATGCGAGGATAACGCCAGTCAAAAGGAGCCGGGTTGCGCCATCGGCACCGGCATAACGTCCCAGTTCCTTTCTGGCAAGCCAGTACAAAAACAGCGCCACCGCCATCGCACCAGCAAAGGCAGCAGCATTCATCATCCAGAGTGCGCCACCAGTAAACAGCATGAAGAGCGCCCCGACAGAGGCACCACCGGACACCCCAAGGACATAGGGATCGGCCAGTGGATTGCGAAGCAGTGCTTGCATCATCACCCCAGCTAGCGCGAGCGAACCGCCTGTCAGAAAGGCGGCCATCACCCGCTGCAAGCGTAGCTTCAGGAATATCGCTGTCAGCGTATGCGCTTCTCCCTGCAACAGATCAAGAGAAGCTGAAGGCAATGTGTGCCAATCCACACTGGCAGACCCCGTCAAGCAGCCCGCCAGCACGGTAAGAAAAGCAAGGCCTGCCGCTACCGCCAGCAGGCACAACGACCGCCCTCGCCATGGTGTATTTGCTACAGAAATGCCAGCCGGGTTTAACACATCATTGCCTCAGGAGTTAGCACTACATTTTCCAGTTGATGCCGGCGAAGACGGCGCGATCGGGCTGATTATAGCCATACGCGGTCTCATAATCCCTGTCAAACAAGTTTTCGATGCGTGCATAAACAGAAGTTTCCCTGTTGATCTCATAACGCACGTTCATGTTGAACAACACATACGAAGGTAGCTCTTTATTGTTAATATCAGGACGGTGACGCGCATAATAAACATCGCCGCCCACATACCAGGAACCAAACGTTTTCGAGACATCCAGCGAAGCATATTTCCGGGCACGACGAACCAGTTCTTCTCCTGTTTCCCTGTTTTCAGGGTTCTGTATGGTCAGGCTACCCCGAATATCAATCCCTGCTATCTGGCTTGATCCGCTCAGCTCAACACCCTTGTTTTTTGTTTTGCCAATGTTTCGGTATATCCCGGGGAAATTAACATCATCATAATCAATCAGATCACGCGTCCTGGTATCAAAATATGTCATTCGTACAAGCGTTGCGCCACTGGCATACTGAATACCTGCTTCGTAGGAATGGGATCTTTCCGCACTCAAATGCGGATTGGGTAAAACATAGCTCCCACCATCACCATGCAACTGATACAGGGTAGGCGCCAAAAATGCCGTGGACGCACTGGCCAGCAGTTTCCATGATGGTGTCAGATCGAAAGCATAACCCAGATAACCTGTTGTGTCAGAACCGGAGCCATCCACATCGTCATAACGGACATTTGCCTGAAGATGATGTGAGCCAATCTGGCCATTCAAGCCTGCATAGGCACTGTAATTGTTTCGCTGGTAACGCTGCTGGCCGGATGAATACGCATCGTCTGTCCTTGTTACCACCTTTTCATGCTCGCCATCAGCACCAACTGTCAAAATCCAGTCCGGGGCCAGGGCAATTTCATTGTTCCATTGCAACCGGCTGGTTTCACTCCTGTATCCATACCGGTCATCAACGCCAACATCTTCAGAATGTGCATGGCGACGCATTTCTGTTTGTGAGGCTGTTACTGTTGAGTGCCAGTTTGAGGTGAATTGGTTTTTTGTAAAAGCAGAGATTGTACGCAGCTTCGATGTACCCTGATCTTTTCGTGCAGGGGTATACCCCCAACTGCTCTGCCCATAGGAGTCAAAGTCATT
>JGI994J12354_10003284_pt1 | contig 15188 bp, 14 predicted proteins | sample IntmicLarv3ML3BL_FD_12354 | JGI IMG/M metagenome (IMG submission 12354)
ATTTGTGTGCCTTTAAGCATACTGGCAATTTCATCTCTCGTTTCTTCTGCACTGCGCTCACCTACTTCAGGGTCTGCTCCGGCACCACGCCCTGCAGTAAGCTTTGAGCCAAGCTGAACTTTAAGCGTAGCCCTTGAATTAAAAAGCGCTTGCCTGTCTGTATTCATAGCGACAAACTCAACACCCTGCATTCCAGCACGAACCATGCGGTTTACAGCGTTTCCGCCGCCGCCACCAATTCCTATTACTTTAATATTTGTCATGCTCTGCACTTCATCGTCTAGCATAAACGGCACAGTAACTCCCCCAATATAAAGGTATTTCTATTCAAAAAAGCCCATACATCTACCAATTATTGTATTTATATAATATTACTAAATTTTCAAAATAAATTCAATAGCTAATATTGCCCTTGGCTTTTTGTTAGTTGTTTTAACTTTCTAATTGTATTTCTACATCATTTCCTTCAGAAATTCCTGCTTCATCTTCAAACCACTCTACTTGCCCTGCCGCGGCCGGTAAATCTTGTATTGTGGGTGCTGCCCCTGCTGCATAAAATACTTTGCCGGTGTAGCTTGCATCTAAAACGCCTGCTTCGTATGGGCCAAGTTTATCGTTAATTGTAGCGGCCGCCATTTCAAGCTTATAGCTTAAACTGTTTACAGTTCCCAGCTTTATTAAGTAGCGGGTTTCGTAAATAATTGTTATCTCATACGGGTTTGATATGTCAATGTATGTGATACCCTCAGGGAACCAAGTTTCAACTTCGGCTGTTACCGTTTGTAAAAGCTTTTGTTGTTCTTCGCTTGTTTGTACAAAGAGGTTACCGGGTGTTGTAATTGCACTATGCCCCGTTCCAAGTATAATACAAAGCCCCTCAGGTGGCGCATCTGCAATACGTAAAATTTTAAACCCTGCCGAAAGCACCAATGTTTGCCCGCCTACCTGTACACAGTAAGTTTCTACTGCAGGCTCTGCAATAAATACTACCGTACCAGGTAAACGCCTGCGAATACGCAAGCTTTCAATGTATGGAAGAGATTGCAATACGTCTTCCTCGCTGTCTTTTATATTAAAGCGAAAAATATTTTCTCCTTCAGCGTGCCCAAACGCCATAATAATTTCTTCTTGAGAGTAAACTGTGTCTCCATCAATACGGTAACTTTGAATTGGGAACAACACCGTTACTGACAAAATAAGCCCTATAGCAATGGCTGTTAAGAAAATACCGGCTTGTATTAATGCCAAACGCTTACGCCTTCTTCTTGCCTCACTTCGCGATATACGGCGTGGCGCGGCTACTGTTTGCGTACGTTTTTTTGCGCTTTTCTTTTTAAGCGGTTGTTGCTTTACCTCTGTTTGCGCACTTGCTGCACGTTTTACAGTTCTTTGTGCTGTTTGTGTGTTTGATGGTGCCCGTGGCACAATTCTTTGCCTTTGTGGCTCGCTGCCTATAGGAATATCTATTCTGCTACGGGAAACACCTACTTGCGTACTGCTCATACGCTTATCGCTTCCAAGCGGAACATCAATATTACTACGCCTTGCACTGCTTCTTACGTTGCCCCCATATGTATCACCCTCAAGGGGAATATCTATACTGCGGCGGCGAGGTGCACTTTCATAGCCGTACCCACTTGCCTGCCTCTGCATATCTTGTGTATAAATTGCAATATCTGCTTTATTTCTTACTTTTCTTCTGTTTTGTGCCACTCGTCTCACCGCCTTTCTTTTAATTTATATTGCTTAATTAATAAGCTTTTGTAGTTCTTCAACAACTATTTGTGATGTATTTTGCGTAGCAAGCTTTTTAGCTTTTTTCCCCATTGTCTCTAATTTTTCGGGGTTTTTGCATAATACATCTACAGTTTCAATAAGTTTTTCTGTACTTAAATCTTTTTCTTCTATAAGCACTGCCGCACCTGCGTCTTCCAGCTCTTCCGCATTGAAGTACTGATGGTTTTCAGCCACGTATGGAGAAGGTACTAAAATAGATGCACGGCCTGCCGCTTTAAGCTCGCTTAAAGTTACCGCCCCTGCCCTACAAATTACAAGGTTTGCCACCGCAAGTAGTTCCGGCATATTTTCAATATATTCTTTTACAATAAAGTTTTCGCTCTCCTGTACATTTTCCGCCTGCATTATCTCTTTAAATTCTTGCCAGCCCGCTTTACCTGTTGCATGTATGTGTAAATAGTTTCTGTTTTGCAAATGCCACTTTGCCAAAGCAAGCACCGCCATATTAAGTGGGCGTGCACCAAGGCTGCCGCCAAAAGAAACTATTACTGTTTTGCCTTTTGCACCTATTGCTTCTTTTGCTTTTTGTGCATCCTCGGTAAAAATCTCTCTCCTAACGGGGTTGCCCACAACCACTGTTTTATTCGGAAGTGAAAAGCGTTGTGCTGCCGCCTGTGTTGCGCACAATATTAAATCTACTTTTTTTGCAAGCAATTTATTTGTAACACCAGGGAAGGCATTTTGTTCATGTATTGCTGTTTTAACGCCCGCCTTCGCCGCTGCCCTTACTACAGGCCCGCTTACATACCCACCAAAGCCTATACAAATATCTGGGTTAAAGTTTTTTACTATTTTTTTTGCTGTTGGTATCGCCCACATTAAATGCCATAATGCAACTATATTTCTTTTTATATTAGTTAAACTTAAACTACGCTGAATTCCATGTACCTCTATGTTAACAAACTCATAACCTGCCCCTGTAACAAGCTCGTATTCCATGCCTTTTTCTCTGCCTGCAAATAAAATTTTTGCATTTGGTATTTGGCTTTCTATTTCACTTGCAACTGCAAGTGCCGGGTTAATGTGCCCTGCTGTACCCCCCGCTATAATCAGCACTCTCATTCTTCCGCCTCCTCAGTTTCTTTGTCAAACTGTAGGCTTCTACGGGAAACCGAAAGCACAATACCCATTTCGCCAAGTAGCATAAGTAGAGATGTACCACCGTAGCTGAAGAACGGCAAACTAATGCCCGTGTTTGGTATGGTATTTGTTACAACGGCAATATTTAATGTTGCCTGTAACATAACCTGTGCCATAATGCCTGTTACCATCATTGTGCCAAATCTGTCTCTTGCGCGCATTGCTATACCCGTGCCTCGCACAAGTAGTGCCACAAACAAAACAATAACCAAAACGGCACCTATAAACCCAAGTTCTTCGCATATTATAGAAAATATGAAATCGTTCTGCGGTTCAGGTACATATAAATGCTTTTGCCTTGAATTGCCAAGCCCTAAGCCACGCCACCCGCCAGAACCCACAGCAAGCAAGCTTTGTATTGTTTGGTGGCCTGCTACGCTTGCATCTGAAAAGGGGTCTTGCCATGTTTGAAGGCGCACAGTTACATAGGGTACTAATTCTTTCAAAAAAACGAAGGCCGTACTAAGGCAAGCCATGGCAAGTATACCGCCAGCAACAAACCACTTCAGTGCTGTTCCACCCACAAACATCATCACTACCGCCATTAAGCAAATAATAACAGTGGCTGAAAGGTGTGGCTCTAACAAAAGCAGTACTACAACAGGAATAAGTACAATAACGAATGGAGTTACCCCAAAAGTAAAGCTTGTTTTTAGGTTTTTGCTTTCCATGCTTTTATAGTTAAGTGCTATAAGATGAGAGAACAATAAAATAACCGCAAACTTTGCAACCTCAGATGGTTGAAATGTACCAACTGTACCAAGATATATCCACCTTTTTGCGTTGTTTATTGGCTCCATAAAAAGAACAATAACAAGCAAACCCCAAGTAGCTACCATAGCAGGCCATGCAAACTTGCGAAGAAGCCGATAGTCAACATAAGAAACTACATACATAGCTACTACACCAAGTACTGCAAACAATAATTGGCTGCTGAAAAAGTGAAAGCTGTCATTAAAACGGTAAATACCAGCCACATAACTTGCAGAATACAGCATTAGTAAGCCAAACACCACCAGTACAAGCACCAATATAAGAAAGGGACCATCTGCTTTGGCAAGGCTATCTGTTTGGGCTTCACTTTGTTTTTTTATTGGTTGTTTTTTTGCTATAGCACCGTCTGCTGTTAAAAATGTTCGCCTTGCCATTCTGTACCTCCCTTCTTTTTTATGTATGCTTTACTATAATGTTGCCGCTAAATATAAAAACGCAAGTACACCTGCCATTGTTGCAACACCGCTAAATACTGTTACTATTTTTATTTCGCTCCAGCCACTCATCTCAAAATGATGATGAATGGGAGACATTTTGAAAATTCTTTTGCCTTTTGTAAGCTTAAAGTAATACCTTTGTATTAGCACTGATGCCGCTTCTATTATGTACACAGCACCTGCAATTATTAAAAGTTCCGGTCTTTCCATGCCAAAAGCTATTGCCACAAGTGCACCACCTAAATACATTGCACCGGTATCACCCATTATTACTTTTGCTGGGTAGAAGTTCCATGCCAAAAAGCCTGCACACCCACCTGCAATTGCCGCTGCATAAATACTTGTGTAATATGCACCTGCAATACCCGCAAACAGCATAAACGCTACGCTTGTTACAAATGTTACTGAAGTGTTTAATCCGTCTATTCCATCAGTTAAATTTACGCCGTTTACCATACCCACAATAAAAATTGCACTTATTATGTAGTAATAAATTTCTAATTCCCAAACAATTCCAAATGGTAAAACCACTGTTGTGTTTATTGAGTTATTCATGTAAAGGGCGCCTAAAAATAATGCTGCTACTAAAAATTGCATTATTAACTTTTGCCATGCGGCAAGCCCCGTATTGCGCTTTTTTATTACTTTAATGTAATCATCTGTAAAGCCTATAGCGCCAAAGCAAAGTGCTGCTGCTACACCAATGGCAATGGTAATGTTTTCTTTCATATATTCGGCTGATGCAAGCTCTGGAGTGCTGAACAGTAAAACTGCTATGCCAGCGCAAAGCCCTGCAAGGCTACCTATAATAAACATTATGCCGCCCATTGTTGGCACGCCTTCTTTATTTTTGTGCCACGTTGGGCCAATTTCTTTGATGGGCTGTCCGAATTTCAGTTTTTGCAACCACGGAATAAACGGGTAACCAAGCATTACTGTTACCAGTACTGCCGTTAGTGCCGCCGCCACAAAAGATAACCTTGCCATTGTTTATTCCCCTTGAATAACTAATTTTTGTAGTAACTTTTACTGCTTATTCCGCATAAAACATCTCAATAATATCTTCAAACTGCATACCCCTGCTTGCTTTAAACAGCACTACATCCCCTGCGTTTGTGGTTTCTTTTAGTACATTTGCAAGTTCTTGCTTAGAAGTAAAATGTATGCACTTTGTTTTGCCGCCTTTGGCTGCATTTGCATGAATGAAAGTCGCATCTTGCCCAAAGGTATATAAAACGTCTACACCTTTTTCTGCTACCATTTGCCCTACCTGCGTATGCATGCCTTCAGCGAAGTCTGCAAGCTCAAGCATATCACCAAGCACTGCAATTCTTTTGCCTGTACCGGGCAAGTGCATAAGCGTTTCTACGCCTGCCTGCATTGAATATATATTAGCGTTGTAGCAGTCTTCAATAACGGTAATATCTTTATACTTAACAACCTTTTGCCTTTGCCCCGCCGGCTCATAGCTTGCAAGGCCTTCCGCTGTTTCTTTTGCGGGCATGCCAAGCCTTGTTACCAGTGTATAAGCGCCAAGCGCATCAAGCAGTGTGTGGTGCCCAAGCGTTGGTATGTATACTTTGTGTTCTCCATGTTCTTTATCAACAATAGTAAAGTTTTGCCCGTACTCGCCTTCTTCTACATCTTGGGCGGTTACATCAGCCGTTTTATCTTCAAGTGCATACCACGCGACATTTACATGGTTTGGTATATCTGCATTTTTCAATAGTTCATCATCTTTGTTAATTGCTATAGTACTGCCATTTGTAAGCCCTTCACATATTTCCAGCTTTGTTTCCAAAATATTTTCAAGTGTGCCAAGGTCTTTAATATGCACGGGTGCTATATTTGTAATAAGTGCTATGTTTGGCCTTGCAGCTTTTGTTAGCAAAGAGATATCTCCTTTTGCACTCATGCCCATTTCAATAACCGCATATTCAAAAGTTTCATCTAAGTTAAGCAATGTTTCTGTCATGCCGTATTCAGTGTTCTTGTTCCCTATGCTTTTTAATGTTTTGCCAAATTTAGAAATTGCTGCATAAGTAAATTCTTTTGTTGTGGTTTTACCTACTGAGCCTGTTATACCTGCTATTACGGGGTTAAATGTATTACGGTAGTTTGCCCCTATAGATATAAGTGCTTGTAAAGTATGTGGTACAAGATGTTGCTTCTTTTGCGGAGCATCTTCTACTAAGTGGTCTACAACTGCAAATACTGCACCTTTTTCAAATATTTCGGGTAGTAAATCGTGCGTATCTGTTCGCTCACCTTTAGTTGCAACAAATAAGCAACCAGGCACTACTTTGCGGGAGTCAGTAATTACATCGGTAATTTCTGTATCTGCTACATCAGCACTTAAAGGCGCCCCTATGCCCTGCAATAAAAATTGCAATGTTCTTTTTTGCATATTACAGCCCCTTTTCTTTTGCCCATTCCTGAACAATTTGTTTTTCGTTTAAGTAAACGGTTTGGTTTTTTAATACTTGATAATCTTCGTGACCTTTGCCACAAAGTAAAAGCGTGTCTTTGTCTTGCAGCATATTCAATGTATCTAAAATAGCCTTTCGCCTATTTATTTCTGTTACATACGGTTTACCACTTTGTTTAAGTACAGGTTCAACATCGGCAAATATTCTGTAAGGGTCTTCACCGCGTGGGTTGTCTTGCGTAAGCACTATATAATCTGCATATTTGCACACTGCCTGCCCCATTGCCGGGCGTTTTGTGGCATCTCTTTCTCCTGCACAGCCAAATAGTACAACAAGCCTGCCTTCTTTAAAGGGTGCAATGCTTGAAAGTAAGTTTTCAAGTGCATCTGCTGTATGGGCAAAGTCTCTAATAACAGTAAAGTTTTTATTGAATACAACTTCGCACCTGCCACGTACATTTCCGCTTTGCTCAAGTGCGTTGCACAATTCTTCAATATCTGCGCCTGTGCTTGCTGCCGCTAAAACTGCTGCCATACCATTCTGGCAAGAGTATTCGCCAGGCATATTTAACTTTACCCTTTTAATAAAGCTTTTTCCCACAAGTTCAAACTGTACTCCGTTTGCCTTAAGCTCTAAGTTGCGTGCAGTGTAGTCTGCTTCATCTTTATGCTGAGAAAAGGTTGTTAGCGGTATTGTAAGTTCTTTTGCCAAAAGTGCACCATGTTCGTCATCTATATTTATAACCGCTTGTTCACACTGTGCAAAAAGCATTTTCTTTGCATCAAAATAAGCATCTATGGTTTTGTGATAATCAAGGTGGTCTTGCGATAAATTAGTAAATACCCCTGTGTGAAAATGCACACCATACAAACGGTATTGTGCAAGTGCCTGGCTACTTGCCTCCATAACTGCGTGGGTACAGTCTGCCTGCACCATACGTGCAAGAAGTGCGTGTAGGTCTCCCGCTTCGGGTGTTGTATACTTTGCGGGTATTTCCATTTCGCCTATTTGGTTATACATAGTGCCTATAAGCCCTGCTTTGTAGCCTGTTTCATCTAAAAGTTGTTTTATTATGCTTGCAACTGTACTTTTGCCGTTTGTACCTGTTATACCAATAAGCGTTAGTTTTTCTGCAGGGTAATCGTAAAGTGCAGCGCTTAATAATGCATACGCTTTTCTACCGTTTTCTACCGTAACTTCTTTTTCAAGCCCAAGTTTGCGCTCGCTTACTATTAAGCATGCGCCTTTTTCAAGTGCCTCTTCTGCCAAAGTGTGGCTATCCGTCTTCAAGCCTTTAGTGCACACAAAAACGCTACCTTGCTTTACTTTGCGAGAGTCCATTTCAACACTTTGTACTTCTGCACTTGGCAAGCTTCCTGTGTATTCTATTTTTTCAAAAAGTTGTTGTAATAACAAAAAGCTCACCTTCTTTCTCTATATATTTAATATTAATCTATTTTATTGGTCGTCTCTTACTGTGGTATTTCTGTATTCAAGTGTTATAACCGTACCTATTGGCACCATTGTACCTTCCGGAATACTTTGAGATACTACCTCTATACCTGCACCCATTCCTGTTGCACCTGTGCGTTTTACATTAAGCCTTGCACCGCCCGCCAAAGAAGCCGTGCCAGAGGTAGTTCTGCCAATAAAGTTTGGCACTGCCACCATTGCATACTCACTGCTTTCAGTGTAAAGGTAAACCGTTGAGCCTCTTGGTATCGGTTGCCCTGATGAAGGGAACTGAGTTATAACTGTGTTGCCTTCCCCTATAACCTGTGCCGTTAACCCTCTTTTTTGAAGTTGAACATGTGCTGTATCAAGCGCAAGAGTTGTTATATTTGGTACATTTACATCTGCAGATGCTGTTTCGCTTTGGCTGTAGATTGGCTCTATGCCAAGGTACGGTAATGTTTCGGCTATTACTGCCCCTGCTACCGGTGCACATAAAACGCCACCGTATATAGAATTACTGTGTGGTTCATCTAATATAACAAGTACGGCTATTCGTGGGTTATCTGCCGGGGCAACGCCCACGAAAGATGCAACCCATATGTCTTCGCCTTCAACATCCAGCTTTTGTGCTGTTCCGCTTTTACCTGCTACCCTGTAGCCAGCAACGTAAGCATTGTTGCATGGGCCGTTGCTAACTGCCTCTTCCATAATGGCTACCACCTGGCGAGATGTCTCTGATGAGATTACCTGCCTGCGTGCTGAGGTATCTGCCTCCCAAATAACATTCCCGTTTTCATCAAGCTCTTGTGCCACAATATGTGGGCGTACTACATACCCGCCGTTTACTACTGCGCATACCGCTGATATCATTTGTAGAGGTGTAATTTTGTTTGACTGCCCAAAGGCACTACTTGCAAGCTGTACAGGCCCAAGCTGCTCTGCCGTATAGTACTGGCTTTGCGCCTCACTTAAAAGGTCTACCCCTGTTTTTTCGGTAAGCCCAAACGCATAGAAATAATCATAAAAGGTTTCGGGACCCATATTTGTGGCCATTGTTATAAATGCAGGGTTGCAAGAATTTATAAGTGCGTGTGAAAAATTTTGCGTACCATGCCCACCTTGTTCATGGCTGGCGCACCGTAAAGTTCTGTCTGCCACCTCAACTGCGCCTCTGCATACATAACTGCTACCAAGATAAGCCGAGCCTGAGTCTAACGCAGCTGACGCTGTTACAAGCTTAAATACCGAACCTGGTTCATATAAATCTGACACGGCTTTGTTTCGCCATTGCAGTTGTAGCGCCTCTTGTTCCGCTACTGCGTGTTCGTCTACATCAAGCGTTTCAGGGTTATCTAAAACAGAGTTAACGTATTCTGCCATACTTTCATCATAAATAACAAAAGGTGTGTTAGGGTCATAGTCTGGCTTCACGGCAAGCGCCAAAATGGCACCTGTGTTAACGTCCATAACAATGCCTATGCCACGCCCCGTTACACCGTGTTGCTGTACTGCGTAGTTCAGGTTTTCTTCAAGCACATACTGTATGTTACTGTCTATTGTAAGCACAAGTGAATGTCCGTTCATTGCATCATAATTAAGGTAACTTTCAAACGGCATCTCTTCGCCCCACGCATTCCTTGCGGAAACACTTCTACCCGCAGTTCCCGTAAGTTCATCGTTATAGTACGCCTCTATTCCTGCAAGGCCTTGGTTATCAAGCCCTGTAAAACCTATAACTGTTGAAGCAAAGTTGCCAAACGGGTAAAAACGCCGCGAGTCTTCTTGCAGGTATATGCCATTTATGTTGTACTCTGTGGCAAAATCTTTTACAAGGTTTGCAATTGGTTTATCTACTTTATACTTCAATACTTCGTAGTAGCTGTTTACCCGCTCAAGCTTTTCTGCTATTACGCTCGGCTCTATTTCAAGAATTCGTGAAAGCTCAGATATTATCAGTTCTCTGTCTTCATCAGTTTTTATTTCTGCAGGTGCAATAAATATCGTCCATACATCTATGCTGTAGGCAAGCATCGTCATGTTACTATCGTAAATAGTCCCGCGTGAAGGGGTAAGCTGTTCATCTCTTAGTTGTTGCACGGTAGCTTGCACTTGGTAATAATTTGCATCAACAATTTGCAACTTAGCAAGGCGGCTTACTAAGCCAAAGCATACAAGTATAAAAAACGCACAAGCTATCGCAGTGCGTTTTTTTATCGCGTTTGGTACCCGTTGTTTTTCTGTTTTGGCGTTATTCATTTTCTTGCCCCTAACAAATAATTCTTGCCATAAGCTATGCTGCAACGTATTCTGTAATGTTCAAAAAATTTCTTTTCACTATTGCCCAGAAAGATTCCGACCTTGTGGTTTCAAGCGTATCTTCATCTTGCAGTACAATATATTCTATTTGGTTGCTGTCAATTCTAATAAGCCCAAGCTCTGAGGTCGCATAGCTTTCTACTATACGCGCTGAAGCATTTGTTTGCATAAGTGAATCTAAATAATCATACTCACTTTTCAGTTCTACAAGTTCTTCACGCCTTTGCGCAATGTCTGCCGTAAGTTGCGTCATCTGCGCGTTAGAATATAGAACACTGAATAGAAGCACAAAAAATACTGCGGATGCAAGCGTTGTTTTTACCGGTGCCCAGTTAATGCTTTTTACCTGCTTTTTTTGCGCTGCTTTTTTTGCGGTTGTCTTTGGTGCAGTTTTTTTACGTACTTTAATTTCAGCTTCCTGTCTATCAAAATCTCTCAGGTTATATGCCGGCTGTGCCACAGTATCCACTTCCTTTCGTATTATGCTTTATGTTAATTGCCGTTATATTTTTTCTATGATGCGCAGGCTTGCGCTGCGTGAGCGCCTGTTTGTTTCAAGTTCTTCTGCCTGTGCACGTATTGCCTTGCGTGTGATGGCTTTTGCTTTTGCTACTCCGCCACATGTACAAATTGGTTGTTGTGGGGGGCAGGTGCACGCTGTACACCACTGCCTAAATGTATGTTTTACCAGCCTATCCTCAAGTGAATGAAATGTTATAATACAAAACCTGCCACCTGGGTTTAGTGTTTCAAAAATATTTTCAATGCCCTCTTGCAAAACACCAAGTTCGTTATTTACCGCAATGCGAAGAGCTTGAAAGGTTTTCCTTGCGGGGTTCTTTTCCTTTCGGCGTACCGCCGGCGGTAAGCTTGAGGTGATAAGCTCTGCCAACTGTTGCGTTCCTGTAATCTCTCTCTTCTCTCTTTCAGAGATGATTTTTTTGGCAATGTAGTAAGCATATTTTTCCTCCCCGTATTCTGTAATTATTTTTGTCAGTTCTTCAAGGGTTAGTGTGTTTACTAAATCAGCGGCTGTTGTACCTTTACCGCTCATACGCATGTCAAGCGGGGCATCTTTGTTGTAGCTAAAGCCTCTTTCAGCTTCATCAAGCTGATGAGAACTTACCCCAAGGTCTAACAGTGCGCCGTCAATTCCGTTTATATTAAGCGAATGCAAAATAAGCTGTGTGTCTTTAAAGTTTGCCTCAACCACTTGTGCAGGTAGGTCTTTCATCCTTTCGGTTGCCACCTTCACTGCAACCGGGTCTTGGTCAAGTGCTATTAGCTTGCCGGTGGTAAGCTGTTTTGCTATCTCAGCTGAGTGCCCTGCACCGCCTGCCGTGCCATCAAGGTATATGCCGTGTGGCAATATGTTAAGGCCTTCTATTACTTCTTGCAGTAAAACCGGTTCATGAGAAAATTCGCTCATGCCTTAAAACTCCAATTCTTCCATGGCCTCGATAATCGGGCCGGAACGCATACGTTCGCTCATTGCTGCCCATGCATCTTTATTCCAAATTTCGGCGTGGGTGCCAACACCTATAACAACAACTTCTTTTTCAATTCGGGCGTGCTCACGCAGGTTTTGTGGAATAAGAATACGGCCTTGTTTATCTGGTTCTGCCTGTGTGGCACTTGCGTAAATGTAACGCAATACGTCTCTGCTTTTCACCACAGATTTTTCGGCTAAAATTTCAGAAATGCGGTTCCACTCAGAGTTCGGGAACACTACTAAACAATCATCAAGCCAGCGGGTAACATAAAACTGTTCCCCAAGCTCCTCCCTAAATTTTGCAGGAAAGTTTATACGGCCTTTTGCATCTAAGCTGTGGCTGTACTCGCCTATCATCATAATGGTTCCCTCCTCTCTGTAAGTTTTTAACCACTTTTCCCCACTTTTCACCACTTGTGAGGTATATTATATCTTTATTTAAAAATAAATGCAACTATAGAGGGTAAATTTTTATTGTGAAAAGTAATTGAATTTTTTGTATTTTTGTTTACATATTGCACAAAAAAAGAAACCGCAGGGCGTTTTGACGCTCTACGGTTGTTTTTTTAGCTTATATTAAATTTTTATGCATGTGGTTTTCAACGGTAGCCATGTTGGCTCAAGTATCTATTTCATTTTCAGCTTTTCTCACAAGAACATTACTACTTTTTCTTCACGGGAACTTGTATTTCCGTTAGCCAATCTTCAACATTTTCTTTGTTCCAAATGCCATCAATATAGCTTTCCCTAACGTTATCAATAATTTCGTATCCGTTCTCTTCCGCCCATTGTACTGCATAAGCAAATGCAGCGTCTATTTCTTCATATGCACCACGGTGCAGAACAGAAACAGCAGTAATTGCCGATATTTCTTTGAAAGTAATTCCGTCTCCGTCTTTCCCGAGTGCTTCTACCGCTTCGCATATTTCAACTTGAATGTCCGTATCACGATACTCTGCATCAAGGTAAATATTGAAGCAATACCCCGGTTCCACGCATTTTATGCCAGGATTTGCTTTAGCTACTTTTGCACCCAGCGCAGGCATAATTTCGTTTAGTGCTGCATAATTGGCAAGCGTGTACTTTGCCGAATAAACTGTATAAGCGGGAATATCTTTTACAACTGCTTGGTAATTCATTTTTTGTCCCTCTTTCTGTTTGCTTAAGTAATTATTTAACCGAAAGAGTTGACTGGTGTTATCTTTAATCTCGTTTTCAATTTCACTTTTGCGGTTTTCAAAAATACCTATTATGTTGTGGCCATCAACAATTTTGGATATTTCTACAATGGAAAAGCCCATTTGCCTAAGTGAAACTATTTCGTGAAGCCTGAAAAGCTGACTTGCCGTATAATAACGGTAACCGTTCTCATCGTCAACAAAAGCAGGCTTTAATAGGCCTACTTCGTCATAGTAATGAAGCGCTTTTATGGTAACCCTTCCAAGTTTCGAAAACATACCAATACGATACATAAAGCACCACCCTCTCCTTCGTGTAACTACAATACAACCTCCGCTAACAGGAGAGTCAAGCTTTTTTAATAATCACAAAAAAACATTTACAATGCCTTGTGAAAAACCTTTAATTCCGCCTTCACTTCATCAGGTAAAAGGTGCCACCTTACCCCTTGTATTGCACCTTCAAGTGCACAAAGTTTGCTTACACACGCATCTGCATCAGCGTGCATACGTATGCGAATAAAAGCTTCTTTACTGCCAATTTTTTTCAGCTCTTCCGGTGTTGTTATTCCTGCTTTTTGTAAATCTGCAGAAATTACTTTGCTTATGTTCGGCAGGCTGGTTAAGCTTTCCATAGCATCACCTTTTCTTTTACTTTATGCTTATAAATTTGCTACTCTTTCTTGGCAGTTTTACGCAAAGTTGCGTGCACTGTTCTTACTTCTTGTGTATTTTTTGCAAGCACTTCTTCCGTTTTACGAAGCATATTTTCACAGTAGCTTGTTACGTTGTTTCGCATTTCTTTTGCCTGCCCTTGTGCTGTAGAAAGTAATTCAAGCGCACGCTTTTGTGCCTGCTTAACAATTTCTTCTTCACGTACAAGGCTTCTGGCTCTTTCTTCTGCTTTTTGTATAATCATTTCCGCTTCACGGTTAGCTTCTTCCAAAATGCTTTTTCTATCAGCCACTATTGCCTCCGCTTGCCTCATTTGCTGTGGCAGGTTAAGGCGTATATCATCTACAATATCTTTAACTCTATCAGTATCTACCATGCTTTTGCCCCCTGTAAAAGGCAGGGTGGAAGCATCTTCAAGTGTTTCTTCCATATAATCAAGCAATTCATATACGTTCATTATATTTTGCTCCTTTCGTGCACTGCTTTTTCAACCTCTTCTACTACTTCGGCAGGAATAAACGCTGATATATCTCCGCCAAATGCGCCCACTTGTTTAACAATGCTAGAGCTTAAATACATATACTCTGCACTTGTGTTTAAGTAAACCGTTTCAAGGTCTGGGTTCAGCACTTTGTTTGTAAGTGCCTGCTGAAATTCATACTCGAAGTCTGATACAGCACGAAGCCCTTTAACAATAGCTTTTGCGCCTTTTTCTCTTGCATAGTCTACCAAAAGCCCCGTGAAAGTATCCACTTCAACATTGGGCAGGTTTGCGGTTACTTTTTCCACAAAACGCACACGTTCTTCTGCTGTGAACATAGGCTGTTTTGAAGGGTTTATTAAAATGCAAACAATTACTTTATCAAATATTTTTGCACTACGTGAAATAACATCGTAGTGTCCGTTTGTAACGGGGTCAAAGCTGCCGGGGCAAATTGCTATTGTCATAATATTTACTCCTCTTCTTCTTGCGTTTTTTGGTAACGCCACAATAATATTCTACCGTATTTGTACTTTTTTTTCAAAATAAGGCTTCCCACTTTTTCAGGCAGGGTTGCTGAAGTTTCTGTTTCGCAAAAAACTATGCCGTTTTCTGCAGTTACTTTTTCTACTTTTGGCAATATTTTTTCTATGGTGTTTTGCCCATACGGCGGGTCAAGAAAAATATAATCAAACTTTTTGCTTGTTCTTGCCAGGTAGCTTTCAGCGGTTGCGGTAAAAACTTCGGCTTTTTCGTCTAATTTGCAAGTCTTCAGGTTAAGGTGAATTATTTGTGTCACCTTTTTATTTGCATCAACAAAAACAGCATGCGTTGCCCCGCGTGAAAGTGCCTCTATTCCAAGCTGGCCAGAGCCTGCGTATAAATCAAGCACGTGCGAGCCGGGCACCCCAAACTGTATTGTACTGAACATTGCTTCTTTCACACGCTCCATTGTAGGGCGTGTATCATCACCTTCGGGCGTTGCAATTTTTACGCCTCTGGCTTCACCGCTAA
>JGI994J12354_10003285_pt1 | contig 15185 bp, 9 predicted proteins | sample IntmicLarv3ML3BL_FD_12354 | JGI IMG/M metagenome (IMG submission 12354)
CATTGACCGCCATGCAGTAACCGCCGCCGAATATTCTGTGCCTGTAGCTTTCAGTCTTGACAGCGCCGAAAGCAACAGCATGAAGTCTAAAAATCCCAACTCCGGGTGCAGGGCTGTCGATACTGCCCGCACCATTGATACCACGGTGCCCTGCCCATCGAAGAACCAGGGCGGGATCGCCATTGTTCAGAGCGATGCACACACATTTATTCAGCAGCGCAGCGACAAATTCAGCGAGGGCGATGTCGCATCCACACAGACCGCGCGACAGCATAAGGATTCCACTGACCTTGTCTGCACTGCCGTGGATTGCCGTAATTACAAAGAGATCGGCGATATATCCGGTACCCTGCAGGCGAAAAACGCACCGGGCTATTCGCTCAATTTCCAGAATCCTGTACGCACTGGCTACATTGTGCGCCGCCTGACTCCTACCGAATGCGAGAGGCTTCAAGGCTATCCTGATGGCTGGACCGCTTTCGGCGAAGACGAAAAGCCCATGAGCGATACCGCTCGTTACATGATGCTGGGCAATTCCGTTGCAGTGCCCTGTGTGGCGTATATTCTCATGGGCATCGCGCAAACAGCGCAAAATGATACGGAGGTGATTTGATGCCATTCGTGCCTGTACCAAAAGACCTCACCAAAGTTAAAACAAAAGTAGCGCTGAACCTGACAAAACGACAGATTATTTGCTTCGGTGCGGCGGCACTGGTGGGTATTCCCACTTATCTTCTCACACGCACAAGCATCGGAACGGAGGCGGCAGTATTGCTCATGATTGGGTTGATGCTGCCGTTTTTCTTTCTTGCCATGTTCGAGAAGGACGGTCAGCCCGCCGAGAAGATAATCCGCAACTTCATCCGTGCCAAGCTCTGGCCCGGCAGACGGACTTACCGCACAGACAATCTCTACAAATATTTAGAGGAGGAGGGCAAAAACATTGCATCCGAACACAAAACAGCAGCAAAAACGCCTGTCAAGAAATATCAATCAGGCAAAGAATAACAAGGCTGATCTTAAAGCGACATCCGGCAAAGTTGCGCCGCCTAAGAAATCGGGCGGCGTTTCTTCATCGTTAGCGGCGAAATTCTTCGGCAGAGCCGATGCGCCGCAGACCGTTCAGCAGTCCATTCCTTACCGTGAAATGTACCGGGACGGTATCTGCCGTGTCAACGATAAACGCTATACCAAGACGGTTGCGTTCAACGATATAAACTACCAGCTCAGCCAAAATGAGGATAAAACACAGATTTTTGAGGGCTGGTGCGATTTTCTCAACTACTTCGACAGTTCCATCTCTGTTCAGCTCACCTTCATAAACCGCCGCGCCGGTATAAGCGAGTTCCGCAAATCCATTGAAATTCCAGACCGCGAAGATGATTTCAACGCAATCCGCAGGGAATATGCAGACATGCTCAAAGGTCAGCTTGCCAAGGGGAACAACGGTCTTGTCAAGACAAAATACGTTACCTTCGGTATCGAAGCAGATAATCTGAAAACAGCCAAGCCCCGCCTTGAACGCATCGAAGCGGATATCCTTTCCAACTTTAAGGCTCTCGGTGTAACAGCCCACGCCCTCACGGGACATGAACGGCTTGAGATACTTCACGGTCAGTTTCACCCTGCCGGCTCTGAGCAGTTCCGCTTCAATTGGAAGGATATCGCTAAAACCGGCAACAACACGAAAGACTTCATTGCGCCCAGCGGTTTCGATTTCCGCGACGGCAGGAGCTTCCGTATCGGTGCGCACTATGGCGCTGTGAGCTTCGTGCAGATACTGGCGCCGGAACTGACCGACCGTATGTTGGCGGATTTCCTTGACATGGATAACGCCGCCACTGTTAATTTGCACATCCAGTCTATCGACCAGGCGGAAGCTATTAAAACTGTCAAACGCAAGCTGTCTGATTTGGATTCCATGAAAATTGCCGAGCAGAAAAAGGCTGTCCGAAGCGGATATGATATGGATGTGCTGCCAACTGACCTTGTCACCTATGGCAAAGAAGCCAAGACACTCTTGGAGGATTTACAGAGCCGTAACGAGCGCATGTTCCTCGTAACACTCATTGTTATGAACACCGCAAAGAAAAAACAGAAGCTGGAAAATGATATCTTTGCGGCTTCCGGTATCGCACAAAAATATAACTGCGCACTCAAACGTCTTGACTGGCAGCAGGAGCAGGGCCTCATGTCCTCGCTCCCCATCGGCATCAACCAGATTGAAATACAGCGCGGACTCACGACTTCGTCCACCGCCATCTTTGTTCCGTTCACGACTTGCGAACTGTTTCAAGATGGTGAGGCTTTATATTACGGTGTGAATGCGCTGTCCAACAACCTAATTATGGCTGACCGCAAGCGCCTTAAAAATCCAAACGGCCTCTACCTGGGTACGCCGGGTTCTGGTAAATCTTTTAGCGCAAAGCGTGAAATCGTCAATGTTTTTCTTATGACTGAGGACGATATCATCATATCAGATCCCGAATCCGAGTACCATCCCCTGGTCAATCGGCTGGGCGGTCAGGTCATAAAACTCTCGCCGGTATCCACGCAATACCTGAACCCTATGGATGTGAACCCGGACTATGCAGATGACGAGGACCCATTGACCTTGAAGAGTGACTTCATCCTGTCGCTCTGCGAACTTATCATCGGCGGCAAAAACGGACTTGAGCCTGTCGAGAAAACAATCATCGACCGCTGTGTAAGGCTTGTGTACCGTGGATATTTTTCCGATCCCAAGCCGGAAAATATGCCGATTCTGGAAGACCTGTATAATCTTCTGCGCAAACAGACCGAGCTGGAGGCACAGCGTATTGCCACAAGCCTGGAGATTTATGTCACAGGCTCACTCAACGTTTTCAACCACCGCACCAATGTGGACATCACTAACCGCCTTGTTTGCTACGATTTGAAGGAGCTTGGCAAACAGCTTAAAAAGCTGGGCATGCTCATTTTGCAGGATGCTGTCTGGAACAGAGTCACGGTCAACCGCGCTCAAAAGCGTGTCACATGGTTCTACATCGATGAGTTCCATTTGCTTCTGAAAGAGGAGCAGACGGCGGCATATTCGGTCGAGATTTGGAAGCGCTTCCGTAAATGGGGAGGCATTCCTAGCGGTTTGACTCAAAACGTGAAAGATTTTTTGACCTCAAGAGAGGTCGAAAATATCGTAGAAAACTCGGACTTCGTGTACATGCTCAACCAGGCGGCCGGTGATCGGCAAATACTGGCGAAACAGCTTGGTATCAGCCCGCATCAGCTTTCCTATGTTACTCACTCCGGGCCGGGTGAAGGATTACTTTTTTATGGCGATGTCATCATCCCCTTCGCCGACCATTTTCCCAAGGATACTGCCCTCTATTCCGTCATGACCAGTAAGATGGAGGAAGTGGAGGCGGTGTGATATGGACAGAGAACGCTTTGCCCCACGAGATAAAAAAGTACGCAAAATAGATCGTGATGCTCAGACCGGGCGCGGAGTTCCCGCCGGCGATGAACGGCTTGGAGATCAGTTTACAGAGCGGGATTTCGATCTTCGGAAACCGCAGTCGGATCAACCCACTGTGCATGATCGTCCTGTGTCCGTCCGTGACGCCATAGACGGGCACAATTATTCTGTTGATGTCCGGCAGGGGCAAAATAGCAGCCAGGACAGATTCCGTCAGCAGGAGGATTTCCGTGCCGACACCACTCCTAATGTACATGATGCAAATACAACGCCGCTCCGACATGCTCCTTCATTTGAGGGAGCATCGGAGCGGCAGTCTGTATCAGAAACGAATCGGCAACCGCGAGGTCCGGCACACCAAAGCCGTTTCGCAGAGCCTGACCGGGATACAGTTCCTGTACCCGATGTGCCGACAGATTCGGTTCGCATTTCAGACGAAGCAAAAACAGCGGAGCAATTTGCCGAGCCTGTTGCCGACGCTCCGTTACCGGAACGCCCTGGCAGACTGCGGTTTGATGATACCGGCAGACCGGATTCTACCGCAACAACAAGCAAACAACGTGGCTCTGCATACACACGGCACTTTGCAGAAAGTGAAAAACAATCTAACACTGTAGAGGCTGAACCATCCGCTGCCGCACCTCCGCGCTCGGATAAAAGCGCCGATTCCTCCGCACCGCCTAAAAAAAGCAAGCTGAACTTTACTGCTGATGAAACGCCGCCCGCTGATTTACCGCCGAGTAAAAAGTTCACAAAAGCTCATGCTAAAGCGGATGAATCAGCGGCGAAGCTGGAAAAAGCGCAGGATAAATTGCCAACCCATCGCCGTATTCGTGTTAAAAAAGAGACCGATACGAACACCGGCAAGCCTGTGCGCAAGTTTGCATTCGAGAAGGAGGTTAAGTCACAGCGCGCACATGTAAAAGGGCCGCTGCCGCTCCGTCCGGTTAAGGCGGGGGCGAATGCCGTCATCGCTTATGGTCACAAGAAAATCCATGAAGTCGAGCATGAAAATGTCGGCACCGAGGCGGCGCATAAAGGCGAGCTCGCTGCCGAAGGTACTCTGCGTCATGGGTATCGGGCACATAAAACACGACCGTACCGACGTGTGGCTAAGCTTCAGCACAAATCCACAAAGCATGCCGTCAACGCATCGTACCAGCAGGCGCTCCATGATAATCCCAAGCTGAAAAGCAATATAATCTCCCGTGCCATGCAAAAACAAAAAATAAAACGGCAGTACGCACAGGCGGCTCGTGAAGCCAAACGTGCCGGCAAAGCAGCGAAAAAAGCCGGTGAAGCGACCGCAACCGCAGGAAAAGCGATTGTTTCTTTTGTCAAAAGGCATCCTGTCATATTCGGAATAATCGCGCTGATCCTGTTGCTTGTGATGCTTATCATGGGCTTCTTTTCGTCATGCTCCAATATGGCGGCGGGAGGGCTTTCCTCGGTATTGGCGTCATCGTATCTTGCGGAGGAAGCGGATATTGACAATGCCGAACTCGTTTACACCGAGTGGGAGACCGATTTGCAAATACGAATCAACCGCGCTGAGTCGGATTTCCCCGGCTACGATGAATACCGCTACAGTGTGGACGATATCGGTCACAATCCATATGAGCTGATGGCGTTCCTGACGGCTGCTTACCAGAACTTCACTTATGCTCAGGTCAGCGGCCTTCTGTCTGAAATGTTCGCGACGCAATATAACCTTACATTCATGCCGGAGACAGAGATACGCACAAGAATTGTCGAGGGTTCGACCTCGGTGTATGATTCCGAAACCGGCGAATACCTAGGCGAAGAATCCTACGAATACGAAGAGGAATACGAGTGGTATATCCTCAACATCACCATGACTGCACACTCTTTTACCGATGTAGCTGTGCCACGCCTGGACAGCGATCAGTGCGAAATCTATGAGCTGCTGATTCGGTCGAAGGGCAACCGGCAGTATCTGTCCAATGTATTCGGCTTCAACTGGCTTCCGTATGTTTCCAGCTACTATGGCTGGCGGGTACATCCAATCAGCGGCGAAAAGAATTATCACAAAGGCATAGATATAGCAGTGGCACAGGGTACGCCTATCCTCGCCGGTCATGATGGTGTGGTTACCGATGTCGGTTATGATGCCGGTGGTTACGGCAACTATGTCGTTATAACCGGCGATGATGGTCTGGTATCCAAGTACGCTCATTGTGAAACCGTATCCGTCAGTGTCGGGCAGGAAGTTAAGGCCGGCGCTACCGTCGCAACCGTTGGTAGTACAGGCAACAGCACGGGGCCGCATTTGCATCTTGAAATAATTAAGAATGGCCAGTATCTCAATCCAATTTATTTTGCCGAGACCGGCGATGATGGTTTCAGCAGCTTGCCGCCGGGTTCGCCCGGAGGTCCTGTCATTCCAGATTATCCCGGAGAGCCTATGGGAGATGGCAGTTTCGCAGCGCTCATGGAAGAAGCGCAGAAGCACCTCGGAAAACCATATATTTTCGGTGCATCCGGGCCGAGCAGCTTCGACTGCAGCGGATTCGTGTGTTATGCGCTCAATCACAGCGGTGTTGCGAGTGTCGGGCGAACCACAGCGCAGGGGCTTTATAACATTTCCACTCCTGTTTCACGAGCGAACGCCATGCCTGGGGACCTCATTTTCTTCCATTCTACCTACAGCACGGCCTCGACTGTAACGCACATCGGCATATATATCGGCAACGGACAAATGATACATGCCGGTAATCCGGTACAGTACGCATCTATTGATACGAACTACTGGACCGAGCATTTCTATGCGTTCGGCCGCGTCGGAAATTAGCATTTTCACCATAGGAGGAGGTTGTCCATGAACCCTAAAATCGAAAAAATAACACGCGAAATTGACAATTTACAGTCAAGAATCGCAAACGATCAGGAGCGGCTCAAGGATTTGAGGCGGCAGAGAGTCGATCTTGAAAACACGGAGATCATCGTTCTGTTCCGCTCCGTGGATGTGGCGCCCGCCGAACTCGCCGCATTCATCGAAAAATACAAGCAACAGAGCACGGGAGCTTTGGCTCCCATTAATAATACGGCGGAGAGCTATCGCCCTGCGCCGGTAATAACTGAGGAGGATACTGATGAGTAAACGAATACTGACCATGTTTGCGCTCGTGCTTTGCATGGGCGTTTTTCTTTTCCCCACAAGCGCATTTGCGGCGGACAGTGTAGACACTGTGCCGCCGACTCTGACCGCACGGCTCTCCGGGGAAACGCTCCACATCGAAGCCGCTGACAATATCGGTGTGGAAGCGATTTTCATTGACGGCAACCGTGTCAATTATCGTGTTGACGGTGCAATTGACATTCGCCTGAAGGACTATGCCGGAAACAATCCGACGGTAAAAATCTACGCCGTGGACTTCGCCGGGAATAAATCCGTAACAACAGAGATTACCAATCCACATTACACAGCGCCGGTGCAGACTCCTGCTCCGACACCTACAACACCCGCTCCAGTCACTCCGGCACCCACAACACCAACACCAACGCCTACGCCGGTCACCCCGATATCCGAGCCGACCGAACCGGCAGAGCCAACCGAGTCTGTTATACCGCGTGAGCCCAATCCGTTCACTCCAGCCGGGACAGGAACTGTTGCCGACAATGCCACAGACGGCGATGGCAAGGAGTTTTTCACGGTTATAACTGCGGATGACAATGTGTTTTATCTCATTATAGATCGCCAGCGTGATAGTGAGAATGTCTATCTATTGAACACTGTCACTGAGGACGACTTGATGGCGCTGGCTGAGAAGAACAGCGGAACAAGTCAGAGCGCTGTTCCTGCGCCGGTGCCCGAACCGACTCCGCAGCCAGACCCTGATCCGACACCGGAACCCGAACCGTCTGTTCCCGAAAAGAGCAACACCGGCACGATTCTCTTGGTTCTGCTCGCTGTACTCGGTGCCGGCGGTGCGGGATATTACTTCAAAATCGTCAAGCCCAAGCAAAATGCTGCCGCTGATGATGAAGATGAGTACGATGATGATTCGGATTACGGCGATGAGCCGGAGGATTACGAGGACGATTACTGCTTCGAGGATTCCGAACCTGACGAACAAGACGAAGAATAAGGCTGCGCAGAGCCCGCCCATCGGTTTATTACCGTAGGGTGGGCTTTTCGCATGCCACGAGTAGGAGATGATTATTTGCGTAAAAAATATAAACCCAAGCATCTTGGGCGCCGCAGACTTGTGAGCGTCATACTCGCCGTTGTCATGGTGGTCAGCATTGTGACATCGGCGTGGCTTGCTGTTTCACCAACGCTCAAAAAGCAAGAAACACTTGATTATCAGGCAGATTTGCTTGCGAGTATCGAACAGGGCGGCGGAGTTATAACTCCGGAGGTCGGCTTTACTGCCGAAGTGGATTATTACGATCTCCCGGAGGATAACCCTGCGCCGGATACAGTCGATGATTCGGTGCAAATCCCCAAAATAACCGAAGGCACTATTGATGCCGCGCCGGTATCCAATGAGGTTTCGCAGCCTGCGCCACTGGAGATTAACGGCATCGGCATTCTGACGATTGACAAGATCGACTTGCGCCTGCCTGTTTCCGATGGCGTGTCGGAGGCTCAGTTAAAAGTAGCACTCGGACATGTGCCTGAAACGGCGGCAATCGGAGCAATCGGCAACGCTGTTATCGCCGGGCACAGGAGCTACACCTACGGGCATGATTTCAACCGTTTAGGTGAAATGGCTGTCGGTGATATCATCGCGTACCAGTCAAAAGACGGCACGGCCATGCGCTTCGAGGTCTTTGAGATTACAGAAATCGAACCCGATGACCAATCGGCTTTTATACAGCCGGAGGATGAGAGCATTATCACGCTCTACACCTGCACCCCCATTCGCACAGCAACCCACAGACTGCTTGTAAAAGCAATAAAAATTAATTTAGGAGGACACCTACTTGAATAAAATTATGAAGAGTACATTTTTACTCATTATTATGGCCGTTATGCTAATGGCCGGCACCGTAACCGCTTTTGCCGAAGACGGTGTGGAAAATCCATACATCGAAACGATAAGCGGAGCATCCGTCATGGGCACATCGCCGGTTATTTTCCGCGACACTTCGACGGGGATGCCTGCCTATTGCATTGACTATAACCGCGGCATTCCCTCACCCGAATCTCTTTCGGGTGAGTTTGACCCTATGACCATCTTCGACGTGGACACCTACCGAGGGCTTGAATATCTGCTTTTGGCTGGGTATCCGTTCGAGACCGGCGGTCTTTCTGACCGTGAGGCACAGGCTTGCACACAGCTTGCGGTTTGGTGCTGGACTTATGAGACTCTGGGCTACGGTCTGAATGCAAACAATTATTCCGCTACACCCGGCAGAGAAGATATTTACGAATATTTCACCGGGCTTATGGAGGCGGCCAGAAACCAGACCCCGCCCGACATCAGCATTGATTGCACAGATGTTGACATGGTTATTGACGGGGACTCGCTCACCGGCGCAACCACTGTTTCTCTGCGCAATCTGAATACCTATGATTTTAACGAGAGCATTTTACCTGATGGTATCACTGCCACAGGCTACACCGGCAATGGTGGCGATGTTCTCGTTTTCACAGCAACGCTTGATTATGCTGGAGAGAGCATTGTGCTTGACGGCATTTTCACCGGTCAGGACACACGCTCGGCGCTGAACCTTTTCTGGTACGATAACAGCAATCCCAGCCAACAGCGTATGGTTATTTCCTATTACGATGAGAGTACCATTGCCATTTCCGCAGAGCTTGCCCTGACATTTGAAGCGATTCCCGAACCCACAACCGGCTGGATTAAGCTGATTAAAAAGGCATCCGATACAGATGCACTTCTTCCCGGCGCTGTGTTCGGTGTTTACGATGCTACCACTGATGAGAAGCTGTGCGAGCTTACCACAGGTGAGGACGGCACGGCAACGATTGAACTGCCTATCTGTGAGGTATACCTGATCGAACAGACCGCGCCGGAGGGATATTCGCTCTCCGCTGACAGAATTGATGTAACAGTTATCGGCGGCGAGACCATCGAGGTTACAGCGGTCAATGAGCTATTACCGTCTGCTGTCGGTACGATTAAATTGATTAAAAAGGCAGTCGGTATTGATGCACTTCTTCCCGGCGCAGTGTTCGGTGTTTATGATGCTGCCACTGATGAGAAGCTGGGCGAGCTTACAACCGGCGAAAATGGCACCGCCGCGATTGAGCTTCCCATCGGTGCGGTGTATCTGCTCGAACAGACTGCGCCCGAAGGCTTCAAGCTCTCTGCGGACAGAATTAATGTGACAATCATTGGCGGAGAAACTGTTGAAATTACCGCAGTCAACGAGCCAATTCCCGCGCCCGATCCTGAACCGACCGATGGCAGAATCAAGCTCATCAAAAAAGATGCTGATGTCAGCAAGTTTTTGTCCGGCGCTGTATTTGGCATTTACCATGTAAGCGATGATGTTAAGGTCTGCGAGATTGAGAGCGGCTCGGATGGTACTGCGGTGAGTCCGCTGCTTCCTGCCGGAGACTATTATCTGAAAGAACTCACAGCACCTGATTCCTACCAGCTTTCGGCTGATAAGCATGGTGTGACGGTGGTTGCAGGAGAAACGGTGGCTATTACTATAACAAACAAGAAAATCCCTGTATCTGACCCTGAACCGACTGACGGCACAATAAAGCTCATCAAAAAAGATGCCGAAACCGGAAAGCTTTTGCCCGGTGCAGCGTTCGGTGTTTATCGTGCAAGCGATGATGTGAAAGTTGGCGAGCTTGAAACCAACTCCATGGGCGAGGCGGAGATAACGCTCCCTGCAGCGGAATATTATCTGAAAGAATTGAAAGCTCCCGATAATTACAAACTTTCCACCGAAAAATACGGTGTAATCGTTAAGGTCGGCAAGGTTGCGGAAATTGTTATCACAAATCCGAAAATCCCCGACCCGAAGCCTGACGATCCTTCCGGTGAACTTCTGCTCACAAAAAAAGCAGCCGGAACAGGCAAACTCCTGCCGGGCGCAGTTTTCGGCATCTATCGCACGTCCGATGGCGTGAAGGTAGCTGAAATCACCACAGGTAGCGACGGCACGGCTGTTTTGAGCCTTGCGCCGAACGACTACTATTGTGTGGAACTCAAGGCACCAATAGGATTTATTCTGGACAGCACGAGAATTCCTTTCACCATCAAGGGTGGCGCAACCGTTGAGGTCGATGTCACAAATATTCCTGTCCAGGATGAGGCGAAACCGACACCACCTGTAATCACCATTCCAAAGACCGGTGAGATTTTCCCTGTGATGAACTACGTTCTCGCCGCATTCTGCCTGGGTGTTGCAGTAATCTGCGGCGTCAGACTTCGCCGTAAAAAAGCATAACCTTTACTATGTCTATGGCGCGGGGGCTTTGACTCCCGCGCTGTTTCTCTTTGCACCGGAAATATAAACTAACAAACACTGGAGGACTATATATAATGAAAAACTTTCTATTTACATCCGAGTCAGTGACCGAGGGGCATCCCGATAAAATCTGCGACCAGATTTCCGATTCGGTGCTGGATGCTATTCTTGCCCAAGACCCGCAGTCACGAGTTGCCTGTGAGGTGTCGGCTGCAACAGGTCTTGTTCTCGTCATGGGTGAAATCACCACCGACTGCTATGCCGATGTGCAGAGCACTGCGCGGGACACCGTTCGCCGCATCGGATATACAGGCGGGAGTTTCGGATTTGATGCTGATTCCGTGGCTGTGATCACCACACTGAACAGTCAATCGCCGGACATTGCTCTCGGTGTTGACCGTGAGGGGGCCGGTGATCAGGGCATGATGTTCGGCTATGCCACCGATGAGACGGATGAGTTCATGCCCATGCCCATTTATTTGGCACACAGGCTCACCAAGCGTTTGGCCGATGTTCGTCGTGACTGTACGGTTCCGTATCTTGGGCCTGACGGTAAATCACAAGTAACGGTTGAGTACAGCGATGGTGCGCCGTTCCGGGTGGATACCGTGGTTATCTCTGCTCAGCATCTGCCGGAGATCGGGCAGGACACTATTTATGAGGACATTCTTCAGCATGTAATTCATGCTGTCATCCCCGGTCATTTGCTGGATAAAAACACAAAATATCATATCAATCCTACCGGGCGATTCGTGGTCGGCGGGCCCTGTGGTGATACTGGGCTGACAGGACGCAAAATCATTACCGACACCTACGGCGGTTTCGCTCGTCATGGCGGCGGGGCTTTCTCCGGTAAAGACCCGACAAAGGTGGACAGGAGCGCCGCTTATGCCGCGAGATATATTGCAAAGAGTCTCGTTGCGGCCGGTATCGCTAATCGGCTGGAGCTTCAGGTAGCCTATGCTATTGGCGTAGCGGAGCCTGTTTCCGTGACAGTGGATACCTTCGGAACCGGCAAGTTGACGGATGATGCCATTCTGGAGCTTGTCGGCAAACACTTCGACCTTCGCCCATCAGCAATCATAGAGAGGCTGGGGCTTCGCCGTCCGATTTACGCACAAACCGCAGCCTACGGTCACTTCGGGCGCAGTGATCTTGACTTGCCCTGGGAGCGGCTGGATATGGTTGATGTATTGAAAGCGGATATATTGGAGGAGCACGAATGTCTCAACATAAGTTAGTCATAGCTGAAAAACCCAGCCAAGCACAGGCCATAGCCGCCGTTCTGGGCGCAAAGGAGCGCAAGGATGGCTGCATTGCCGGCAATGGTTGGATCGTGTCATGGTGTGTCGGGCATCTGGTGGAGCTTGCTTCTGCGGATGCCTATGATGAACGCTATGCCAAGTGGGTATACGATGATCTGCCGATTCTGCCGGAGCAGTGGAAGTTTGTTGTTAGCAGCGGCAAAAAGAAGCAACTCGACATCCTGCGAAAGCTGATGAACGATAAGGACACCGAATCCATCATCTGCGCCACGGATGCCGGGCGTGAGGGGCAGCTTATCTTCCAATTGGTCTATGACTATTGCAAATGCAAAAAACCTGTTCAAAGGCTCTGGATATCGAGCATGGAGGATTCCGCTATCCGCGACGGCTTTAATAAACTTCGGTCCGGTTCGGATTACACCAATCTCTACCATGCTGCGCTCTGTCGTTCACAGGCAGACTGGCTGGTCGGGATTAATGCAACGCGGGCTTTTAGCACGATATATGGGTCTACGCTCAATGTCGGAAGAGTGCAGACTCCTACGCTGGCGCTGATCACCGGGCGTGAGGAAGCGATTGCAGCATTTATTGAGGAATCGTTTTACACTCCGCAAATAGACACCGATACATTCACCGCATCCGGGGAGCGTGTTGCCCTTGCTGATAATGCCGAGGATGTCCGTGCTGCCTGTGACGGAAAAACCGCCGTTGTCAAAACTGTGGATCAGCAGGAAAAAACCACGGCGCCGCCAAAAATATATGATTTGACCACACTCCAGCGGGAAGCCAACCGCCTGTTTGGATTTACCGCCCAGCAAACTCTGGATTATACCCAATCGCTCTATGAAAAAAAACTATGCACCTACCCGCGAACCGACAGCCGCTTTTTGACCTCCGACATGGCATCGGGATTATCGGCGTTGGTGAAGGCGGTCGCGGCTGTGTTTCGTTATGGCGGCGATGATACGGCATGTGAAACTGCACAGGTGATAAATGACAGCAAAGTTTCGGATCACCACGGCATTATACCGACACCGAGCATTGTGAAGACTGATCTTTCCGCGCTTCCCTCCGGTGAACGTGATGTGCTGGGTCTGATTGCTGTCCGCCTGCTCTGCGCTGTTGGTGAGACGCATCTCAGAAGTACCGTTTCGGTAGTTCTGGATTGTGAGGGACACAGCTTTACCGCAAAGGGAATAACCGTGCTCCATAATGGTTGGCGATCCATTGATGAGGCATTTCGTTCTTCGTTGAAAAACAAGCCGGAGGAAGATGCCGCCGATGATGCGAGTCTGCCGGAGCTTGCCGAGGGCGATATCTTCGATTCTGTTACCGCTACCATAAAAGAAGGACACACCTCGCCACCCAAACGGTATACGGAAGACTCGCTTCTCTCGGCGATGGAGACTGCTGGGGCCGAGGATATGCCCGAAGATGCTGAGCGCCGTGGGCTGGGCACACCCGCCACCCGCGCCGGTGTCATCGAGAAGCTCGTAAAATCTGGGTTTATTGAGCGAAAAAAGAAACAACTTCACCCAACTGAAAAGGGAATAAATCTCATTAAAGTGCTACCTGATACGGTAAAATCCGCAAAACTGACTGCCGAGTGGGAGCACCGGCTTGGCGAGATTGAACGCGGCACTCTTTCCGATTCTGTGTTTATGGAAGATATCGCCGAAATGACACGCAGCATTGTCCGGGATCACTCTGAGCCGATTGATGAGTACAAAGCGCTCTTTGCAACAGCGGTGCCGGAAGGTAAATCCATCGGAGACTGTCCTCGCTGCACCTCTGCAGTGATCGAATCACAGAAGGGCTTTTTCTGTTCTAACCGTGCCTGTGCGTTTGCGTTCTGGAAGGACAACCGCTTTTTCGCCACTAAAAAGAAAACCATCACAAAAACCATCGCTACTGCGCTTCTCAAAGAGGGGCGCATTTTTATGTCCGGCTTGCATTCTTCCAAAACCGGCAAGACATACGATGCCACAATTGTGCTGGATGATACCGGCGATAAATATGTCAATTTCAAACTGGAGTTTGGTCAGCATGGTAAAGGCAGTAACGATTCGTGACGGCCTTTGGATGTACAAAAAATGAAGGGAGCAATAGTAAATGAATAACGAAATAACAGCAAAATACGAAACCGGCGCAGATTTTTTCCGTGACACCGCGGTCAACTACGGCACCGAGGAGGCGCTTGGCATCTGCGGCCGTTATCTTGAAACGCAGATGAAAATGAAGCAGCCGGATGATGAAAAGCAGTTTTGCCGTGAGCTTTTCACCGCCATGCATGAAGCCGCAGTGGAGCGCACCGATCCCGCCAAGCTCGTCTATCCATACGATTTTCAGAAAGCCAATGATCGCGTGGAAACCTCATATTATCACAACAGTCACAAAACCAATGCTGCCTGTGCGCTGGCCATAGATAAAGCGATCACCGAATCCTGCTACGAAACCAACTATTACAACCTCGAACTCGCCGCCATGAAAGCTGTCCACGATTTCGGATTCAATCGTGTGAATTTGGTGCTGGCACATAATTTACAGAAAAGTCAGCACGACGGGCGTTATTCCTCCGGCAATAAAAGCTGGGCGAATGAGTTCGCTCTGCCTGAAAGAGCCTACAGCGAGTCATATCTCCGTGCACATCCTATTTTGATTGAGGATTTTACAAAGTATACCCGCAAGCTGTATGAGGATATGGGTGCCGAACGCTTTGCATTGCCGGGCAAACCTGAAAGCGGCGAGGCTGTACAGGGCTATGAAATTGTCAGAGCCATTGCATTCGATGATCAGCGCGGCTTTGCCATCGGGCTTAATCCGAACGCTCCTTCTCAGTTCGTGTGTTGGCAGTTTACCGAGGAAAACGGCAGCCGGGATTTTTATTGGGGAACGTACACCGATGAGTTCCAGAGCGCAGGAGATAACTATGCCGCGCGGGTGCTTGTTCATATGAGCGACAGCGATGTAAAGGAAGTATATAACCACCTCGCATCGGCTGAAATGAGCAAGGAGCAAAATTATAACATGATCGATGGTCTGCA
>JGI994J12354_10003286_pt1 | contig 15183 bp, 16 predicted proteins | sample IntmicLarv3ML3BL_FD_12354 | JGI IMG/M metagenome (IMG submission 12354)
TTATCACTGGACGAGGATGGGTTCTGATGATGTGACGATCTTCGGGGACAAGTTCAATTTCGACTCGGCTAATTCAAGCAGGGTTAGGGCTGGCGCCCGCCTCTCGCATGAGGTGGTGGAGCGGGTTCGTCCTTATGTCGGGGTTTACTATGACTATGAGTTTGATGGTGAGGCCACCGGTAGTGTGTATGGCAACAGCCTGAAGAGTACGGATGTTGGGGGTGGTACTGTAATTGGCGAGCTGGGGCTGACGGTTATCCCTTGTGCGNCAAACCAGAATGTCTCTCTTGACTTCGGTGTTCAGGGTCACACCGGTCGCAGGGATGGTGTCGCAGGCTCTCTCAGGGCTAATGTGAAGTTCTGATTCACTTCAATCATGCAGGGCAAAAGGGACAGCAATGCTGTCCCTTTCTTTGTTGGCAGCGCGGGTAGGGATGCCATTTCGGGGAATACCTGTCTATCCGGTGTTGCAATCGCCTAAATGAAAGTACAATTTTCATTTGAGGGAGAAAATGCAATCCTTGTCACAATCTGGCTGACTCATATAGGGAAAGGGAAAACATGCAACACAATACAAAATACACACAACTGACCAAAGCCGTTGATGAAGCAATTGACGATTGCCTCTCCCGACAACTGATGCATGGAACAGTCGTTGTCATCGCACATGAGGGACAACTTGTTTACCAGCGCGCAGCCGGTTATGCCAACCCGGACAAAAAAATTCCCATGCAGGAAAACTCCCTTTTTCGTCTGGCATCCATTTCCAAGGCTTTCACCAGCCTAGCTGCTGCCGCACTGATTGAACAGGGTAAAATGCAGCTGAATGACCCTGTCACAAAATGGCTGCCGGATTTCCAGCCTAAAACAGCCGATGGCAAGATCCCTGTCATCACTGTCCAGCAGCTTCTCTCACATACAGCGGGGCTGGATTATCGCTGGGCGCAGCCGGAAAACGGCCCCTATGCACAGGCGAAGGTCACGGATGGTTTGGACATTTCTGGTATCACGCTGGAAGAAAACATACGGCGCCTCGGTTCTACTCTGCTGAATTACAAGCCCGGCACGTCATGGCTGTACTCGCTTTCTCCAGAGGTAATGGGTGTCGTGGTTGCAAAGGCGAATGGAACCACCTTCCCGCAGGCCATGAAAGAGCTGGTTACAGATCCGCTCGGCATGACAGATACCGTGTTCCACGCACAGGAAAAAGACCGAGGGCGGATGACGACACCTTATTTCATGAATAATGGCTCCCTGAAGCGCATGGAAGATCTTCAGCCAGTTTTCAATGAAGATGGCTGGTGCTTCCTTTTCTCTCCAGAGAGAGCCTTTGAACAGAATGAATACCCTTCTGGCGGGGTGGGCCTGATTGGCACTGGCACGGATCTGCTGCGTCTGGTTGAAGCCATTCGCACCAATACATGCCCGACCATCAGCGAAAAACTCATGGAAAAAATGTCGACCAACCTCTTTCCAGACGGCGTACCGGATGATCCGAGCATGGGGTTCGCACTTGGATGGGGCATATTGCTGAATCCAGCACTGGCAGAAACACCACAATCGCCCGGCACACGCTTCTGGGGCGGTGTTTATGGTCACCGTTGGTTTGCCGACCCGGCAAAAAAACTTTCTGTCGCTATCATGACAACGACTGCGGTGACGGTTCATAACGACCCCATCTCAACTGGCATTCGCAATGTGATCTACGCCAATCTGCCCGCATAAGTCCGATAAACAGCAGACAAAGCCTCCCCGGATTTCCTGTGAGGCTTTTGTATTTATGGTGGATGAATCATTTGGACAAATTGACAAAAAGCAAAGATTTTCTGAAAAAGGCATAAAGAATCAGGCAGATCTGCCGATGAATAATTATGAGGTAATGCAGCCGGGAAACACCCGTAAAAAAAGACGTTTTCCCTTCCAAGCAGATATTACGGGGAAGGAAAAGGAGTAAAAAATGCAAACCATCAGCACCGTATCAGCAACACGCCCGGCCAGCGGCTATTCGCCTGATGTCATGTCAGGCGCTGTTACGGCTGTTCTCAAACCCAAAAACGCCTCTCCAGAAAACACAACTGTCCGCCTGTCCGAAAGGGCAAAGGATCAATATGTGTCGGAAAATAAAGAATCAGCAAAACACTCGGCCCGGCAAACCGAAACGGAAACAGCAGAAAAAGGGAACGCAACAGACGCCATTGCAGAAACGATGGAACATCTTCAGCAATTGCTGAGAGAGGCACAAAAACGCCTTCGCATCGCGCAGCAGCAAATGGCCTTGGCCATGGCAGAAATGAAAAGTGCTGGAAGCGAACCGCAAAAAATGGCGGCCATGATGAAAGTCCAAACCACACAAACGCTGGTCATTTCCGCACAGGGTGAAATTCTGGGAATTCACGCTCAAATCAACCACATTCTGCAGGAACAGCAGAAACAGGCAAAAGCGGGGGCTGACTGATTCAGCCCAAAAAAGCAGCATCCCACTCAAAAGACCGCCAGCATTCACTGGCGGTCTTTTATGCAGTAAAGGAGGGATTAATGCTCGGTCGCGCCTGCTGCACCGATTCCCGTTACCGAGCGGAGATACTGATTCCTGAAACCCGCCTGATCACGCCGAGCCTGCATTGACCTATCTGCCAGCGATATCAGGATGGCACCAATGAAAGCAATCGGAATCGTAAAGATGGCCGGATTACGGTAAGGAAAGATGGCAGAGGGAAAATCCAGCACCGACACCCAGATCGTCGGGCCAAGAATAATCAGGGCGATTGCCAGAAACAGGCTCAAAAAACCACCATAAACCGCCCCTTTGGTCGTCAGTTTTTTCCAAAACATGGCCAAAGCGAGGATGGGAAAATTCGCGGAAGCAGCAACAGCGAATGCCAAACCAACCATGAATGCCACATTCTGATTTTCAAAAGCAATGCCAAGTACAACTGCAACCAGCCCCAACGCAACCGTCGTGATTCGGGAAACCCGCATTTCCTCATGCGGCAGCGCCTTGCCCTTTTTGACAACAGAGGCATACAGATCGTGACTGATTGCCGATGCACCCGACAGCACCAGTCCGGAAACCACGGCAAGAATGGTGGCAAACGTCACGGCAGAGATAAAGCCGAGAAAGGCATTGCCGCCAACCGCCCGGGCCAGATGAACAGCCGCCATGTTGGTGCCACCAATCATTCGAATGGTTTCCCGCCCTTCAATCAGAAGGTTCTGGAAGTAATGCGGATCATTCGTGAGCAGTACGATCGCACCAAACCCGATAACGAAGGTCAGAAGATAAAAATAGCCGATAAAACTGGTAGCAACGAAAACGGATTTTCTCGCTTCCTTTGCATCCGGCACTGTAAAAAAGCGCATCAGGATATGCGGCAGACCAGCTGTGCCAAACATCAGCGCAAGCCCGAGCGAAAGTGAATCAATCGGATTGCTGATCAGACCACCCGGACGCATGATGGCGACTCCCTTTTCATGAACAGAAATAGCCTGACTGAACAACCCTTCAAAGCTGAAACCAACCGATTTCATTACCATGAAAGCCATGAAAGTCGCACCAGCAAGAAGCAGCACAGCCTTGATAATCTGCACCCAGGTCGTGGCCAGCATGCCACCATACAGCACGTAAACCACCATCAGCATACCGACAATCAGAACGGCATAGGTATAGCTCAAACCAAAAAGCAGCTCAATCAGTTTGCCAGCACCCACCATCTGGGCAATCAGATAAATCAAGATTACCAGCAGAGAAGAAATGGCCGAAAAAATACGAACCGGTTTTTGTTTCAGGCGATATGCAATCACATCTGAAAACGTGTATTTCCCTAAATTGCGAAGCCGTTCAGCAATCAGAAACAATACAATGGGCCAGCCGACAAGAAAACCGGCTGAATAAATCAGGCCATCATAACCTGTTGTAAATACCATGGCAGAAATACCTAGGAAAGAGGCCGCAGACATGAAGTCCCCAGCAATCGCAAGGCCATTTTTGAAGCCACCGATACCACCCCCAGCAGTATAAAAATCGGTCGTGGACCTGTTTTTCTTTGATGCCCAATACGTAATGAACATGGTTGCCATGACAAAAACAAGGAACATCAGAATCGCCGTAATATTGAGCGGCTGCTTCTCAACAGGTCCTGTCAGGGCATCGGCATAGACAGCCGGGCTGAGCGCCATCAGAAGAATAATCATGATCTTATGCATGTTCATCCTCCTTTATCTCATGAATCACCTTCCGGGTAACTTCATCAAATTTCCGGTTAACCTTTCTGACATAAATACCTGTCAGGGCAACGGAAAAGAGAATGATGAACACCCCGGCATAAATACCAATGGTAATTGTCGAACCCGCAAAAAGCGGACGACCGAAAAAAGCCGGATTCATGCCGATATACAGGATATACGCGACATAAACCACAAAGGTCAGGAACGAGAAAAACCAGCTTATCCGTTTCTTTTCCTGTTCCATTTTTTTGAATTCCGGATGCGCCAGCACCCGCTTTATTGAGGATTTATTCATATCCCTTTTTTCCTTCCATTCAGGAAACTGCCCCTTTTCTGAATCAAATCAGAGTGGCAATTTTTAACTTTAATAATTGTTGCGCAGAAGAAACAACCATCAACGGCACTCCTTCTGCAAAGAATGGAGAGCGCGCCGACAAAAACGAGTAGGCTTGTGACCAAACCCGGTTAAAAATACAGCGTCAGTTGTCTGATTGAATCTTCGGATTGGGAGCCCTAAACTGCATGCTCCTTTTTCAAACCCCGGATCAATAATTTATTCGGAACCTTGATCAGGGTCTTTTTCTGAACGTACCGTTACGATAGGGATAGTCGCCGGTAGTCAAGAGTGAGAACAGCGCAGGGTACGCACCGGTTCTCCACAGTAGAATGTGGCAGAGTTAATGCCGAAACAAACACAAATGATGTCCATGACTTTTCGCTTGTAGGACGGGATGGTCTTTACTTGCTGGAACATATTATTAGCCTATGCCAGGTTAAAGAAACGGACATTCCACACCCAATGATCACAGGAATAGAACCTTCATGGCCGTCAGGTACAAGGCCACGCCCGTCACAATCTCTTGCAGATTATTTTTATAACCTACCATTAATTATACACCAGCATTCTGATTTGGCAATCAGACCCCAAGCAGCTTTCGCAGAAGGTCGGGAGGCCCCGGCATACAGATAAAAAAAACCTGCATGTAGTCAGCACCGCATTCACGACAATACTTCAGCTGTTCTTCCGTTTCCACTACCTCTATACAAACCTTTTTTTCCATGGGGTGAACCAGATCCGATATCAGGCGCATGAAAGACTTTGAATAGGAATCTGTTGAAACACGGTTGATAAAACTTCGGTCAATTTTGCCAATATCAATTGGCAACTCACGCATATTACCCAGTGAGGAATAGCCTACACCAAAGTCATCCATGGCGATGCGAATGCCCTCATGGCGCGACAACGTGTTTGTTGAGCGCCTGTGGAAAAGCATCAAGTATGAGGATATTTATCTGCGTGCCTATGACACGGTAAGCGCGGTAAAACGGGGAATCTCGGGCGCTATCTTGGTTTTTATAATCGCAGACGGCCACACCAGTCGCTTGACGAAATTCCGCCAGATCGGTTTTACTATGACAACCTGCAAAAGCCGGAAATGGCGGCGTAGGTGATGAACGGGTTACCCACCGCACTCGCCTCCAGCACCTTTAATGCTGAAGGCGGCACCGTGGATAACCCTTATACAACAAGAATCCACTTAAGCAGGACAAAATCCTGTCCAAACAAATGGGGCCACCTCTTTGAAATGTATAAACAACTCTATAAGCTATAGAGTTCGAATTTTTATATCTCTGTCAAATTAGGATAAGTCGTAAAAAAGTACCGATAAATTCAATGAATTAGCAGTTTCTTCTATTATTACCGTTCAGGTAGTACAACAAAAAAAGAAAAGCCCTCTAAATTCAATAAATTAGAGGGCTTTGTCTATCAAATTGGTTGCGGGGGCAGGATTTGAACCTACGACCTTCGGGTTATGAGCCCGACGAGCTGCCAGACTGCTCCACCCCGCGTCTGTAAGTTTTAGATTATAGCATTAACTTGCCAGATATGACAACAAGGCGAATAACTTTCGAAGCAACAATGTTAAAATTTTTGTTTTTCCGCTCAAGGGAAAGGATCATCTGATCCTTTCATTTTCCATGAAATTCTGTTCACAATGTGCGCATCCGGTTGTTTTTGATATTCCGCCTGACGACACGCTACCGCGGCATATCTGCAAAAACTGCAAGACAATCCACTACCAGAATCCGAAAATTGTCGTCAACACCATTCCTTTCTGGAAGGAAAAAAGCGTTCTTACTGTTTTGCTTTGCCGACGAGCTATTGAACCTCGCATGGGATTCTGGACGCTTCCCGGCGGCTTCATGGAAAACAACGAAACCACAGAGGAAGCTGCCTTGCGCGAGACCATAGAAGAAGCAGGTGCCGACATTATTGTGCATGACCTCTTTTCCCTGATGAATCTGCCAACGGTTCAGCAGGTTCACCTCTTTTATCTTGCCGGGCTGAAAAGCCTTTCTTTTTCGCCCGGTTTGGAAACGCTGGAAACGCAAATGTTTACCGAGGCTGAAATACCTTGGGATGAAATTGCCTTTACCAGTGTAGGGCGGGCGCTTGAGCTGTTTTTTTCGGACCAGAAAAAAGCGATTAATGGTGAAAGCAAGCTACACTCGATTGATCTGAAACAGTTGTTCTACCCGACCTGAAACAGAAAATATTTGTCAGGGGCATCCTGTTACGATTATGATGCCCGCTGTAATTCGAATGTAAAAGGAGATTGACATCAATGGCGAACTATCCACTTTTTGTAAGTTATAGCTGGCTGCCCGATGACGGTACACAACGCCTGTTCGGTCTGCTTGAAAATTATCGGATTCGTCACGTACCGGATTTTGCCTATGAACTTTTCAGCGTTTCCAAGGATGATCCCGTACAGCACCTACCCTCAAAAAAAGCGCTTGCCATGGCCATTGAAGAAAAAATGCGGCCCTGTTCCTGCGTAGTCATCCTCGCCGGGGTGTTTGAAGAATACAAACGATGGCTGGATCTTGAACTGGACATCGCAAAAAAACTGAAAAAACCGATTGTTCTTGTTGAACCAGCAGATTCGAAACACACCTCAGCAAAGGAAAAACGCGCGGCGAAAAAGCTTGTAAAATGGGATGTACAGGAACTAGGCGAAGCCATTGAAGCTGTCGTTGGCAAACCCGGATAAGCGGATAAACACAACCCGCAATCCGCGCCCACTGGAAAAATCACCTTTTCCTGATAACACTCCTGTCAAAAACGGATGGTAATGTGATTCCCTGGCTGGAACCGAATGATCCCTTCCCCGATGTTTCCCTTGCGCTTGCTGAGTCCAGTGGTGTAAATGGTCTTCTGGCTGCCAGCGCCAGCATCCGGCCAGAACGCCTTTTGCAAGCATACAGAAAGGGCATTTTCCCCTGGTTTTCTGACGGACAGCCTGTACTCTGGTGGAGCCCCAGTCCGCGTATGATACTTCCGACTGATGGCCTGTCGATCTCCCGCAGCCTCAAAAAAAAACTGAACCAAGTCAGAAAAAGCATGCTGTTCGGCGGATCGTGGGAAATCCGGTTTGATTCGGCGTTTGAAACAGTCATGCGGGCCTGCGCTGCCCCGAGAAAAGGCGATCCAGGAACGTGGATTTCAGAGGAAATGATTGAAAACTATGTCATCCTCCATAAGGCTGGCTTTGCCCATTCAACAGAACTCTGGCAGGATGACCGACTGGCAGGAGGCGCATACGGTGTCTCCATCGGAAAGATGTTCTACGGGGAATCCATGTTTTCCCACGTCAGTGATGCATCCAAGATCGCCCTGACATGGCTAACGCACTTTCTTCGTCAAAACGGCGTTACACTCATCGACTGCCAACAGGAAACCGCTCACCTAGCGTCACTGGGAGGCATAACCATTTCAAGGGAAGCGTTTTCAGCCCATCTGGCGGATGTTGTTGACCTGCCGGCACTGACGGACTGGACTCCGCCCGTAATCAAATCATTTTGATTCTATATCCATCTCTCAGGGCAACATCGACGCCCCTTTAAGCTACAATAAACTAAATTTCTTCAACTTTCCGGGACGCGGTACTGTTTTGTGTTTCAGGCAGATTTTTCCGGAATTTAACTGGCAGACCATACCGATGATGGAAAAACTAATGTATGCGCTTGTTCGTCCGCTCCTTTTTTCAATGGATCCGGAAAATGCCCATGAATTCACCATGAAATCCCTCAGACTGGCTGGCGCAACGGGGCTTTCCCACCTGAATCCGAAAGTGCCAAATTCTCCAAGGCAGGTTATGGGAATCACCTTTCCGAATCCGGTTGGCCTGGCTGCCGGCCTGGACAAAAACGGCATAGCTATTGATGGTATTGCTTCGCTTGGTTTTGGCTTTATTGAACTGGGAACAGTTACCCCCCGACCGCAACCCGGCAATCCCAGGCCCCGGATGTGGAGGATTCCTGAAGCAGAAGCCATTATCAACCGCATGGGATTCAACAATGCCGGCGTGGATGAACTGGTCAAAAACGTGAAAGCATCCCGCTATTTCCGGAAAAAAGAAGGGGTCTTGGGACTCAATATCGGCAAAAACGCAGACACCCCGATTGACAGAGCGGCAGAAGACTATCTGATCTGCCTGAAAAAGGTTTACCCTGTTGCGGATTACATTGCCATCAACATTTCCTCCCCCAATACAAAAGATCTGCGGCAACTACAGGGAGAATCCGAACTTGACAATCTACTCTCCCAAGTCAGGGATGCTCGCAAACGACTTGCCGACACCCATTCACGTTATGTTCCCCTGACACTGAAAATCGCGCCGGACATGGATAATGAGCAGGTCAAAAATATCGCGGCAACCCTCCTGCGCTACGAAATCGACGGGGTCATTGCAACCAACACAACCGTTCAACGCGAACTGATCAAAAACCTGCCGCACGCAGAAGAAGCTGGCGGTCTTTCAGGAGCCCCGGTTCGCGATCTGGCAACGCATGTTATCCGTCTGCTCAAAAGCGAAATAGGCGATGCCATCCCCATAATCGGGGTTGGCGGCATCATGAACAGTATGGATGCCCGGGAAAAAATCGAGGCTGGTGCATCTCTCGTCCAGCTTCTGAGTGGCATGGTTTACCGGGGCCCTGCGCTAGTCAAGGAGTGTGTCAAGGCTCTGAGCTGACAAATGTCGGCTTTTCCTGAATCTGTCACAATCAGGCCGCAGCGGAAAATGCGGTCGAAAACCTTTCTATCTGTGCTGGCGGCGGTAGATGCATAACCGTATCAGCAACTTCGTTGTCATCTGCAATCTCAAGCATTTCATTCTGCTTGAACAACCAGTCACGCAATGGCCCAGCAACAGGCAGGCCGGATATCCTTTTGGATACAGACAGGTTCACTGTCAGAAGAATCAGGATTTTGGAAAAAGGGATATCAGGAAAATGATCCATAAAAAGATTCAGAAAGGCTCGTGACTCCAGCACCCACAATGCCTTTTTGCTGCTCATGTACTGAAGTACACTGGTAATACTGTGCCCGCGACCAATCACCTCAAAAATGAAACGGTTGAAATTCTTGTCAATGGCCTTGAAATCCAGTTCATCTTCAACCATGATGCGGGAAAGATAGTACAGCCCTGTTGCCAGCCTGAAAAAGCCAACCGCCTGCTCACGGTTGTTGCCATACAAGCAGACATTTGTCAGCTTCTGCTTGACGTTATCGTCAAGCAGAAGATAGGAATAGTAAGAGTATTTTTTCATTTCCTGCCTCTTGTCCGGCATCCGGACTCAAAAAACGATACCAGTTCTTCGTTTACGGCAAGAAACTATCAGACTTTACAGTCCTTCAAATTTTAATGCATCCCGAACAGCTTGACGAGAACCAACACGCTCCTGAAACGCCAGTAACGACGGCCATCCGGAAAGATCAAGCCCGACAAACCCGGCATACCGTGTTACAACAAAAAGATAGGCGTCTGCCACAGAAAATGCGTCACCAAGCAGAAAAGTGGTCTGGGATAGCTGGCGCTCAACCACATCATAATAGCGATTGAGATTACCCCTGAAAATTTCCTTGCCGGAGTCAGTCATGGCCGGATTAAAAAAGGGACTGTAGTTCTTATGCAGTTCTGTTGCAATCAGATTCAGCCACTCTGCCAGACGATAACGCGACATACTGCCTGCTTCTGGAGCCAGTTTTTTATCCTGTGCCTGATCGGCCACATACTGGAGAACGGCAGCACATTCTGTCAATATTTCTCCACCATCAAGCTGTAGTACCGGCACAGCGCCCTTGGCACTGATCTGGTAAAAATCCTTGCCAGACTCGGTTTTTTTTTCACGAAGGTCTACCTTTTCCAAGTCAAAGGCAAACCCGCCTTCACGCAATGCAATATGAACCGCCAGTGAGCTGGCGCCCGGTGTGTAATACAGTTTCATAGCTTCCTCCCTTCGCATGATTGATGAAATGTTGCCATCTGTTTCAACTGATTATAGAGGCTATCCGCTGAAATTTTCCAGTTCCGGGCATTCGCTCCAACTATCCGAACCGAACAGTTATTGATACAATTCGGGGTTGTCCGTCTGGCTTCCCCGAAAAATCAGGCGGATCATCAGGTTGATCCGGGATACCTGCTTGTTACCTGTATCCTTTCATACAATTTTTTTATCAGTATTCCTTGTTTAATCAGGTTGGGAGACCTTTTATGAAACGAATCATGTATCTTTCTGCCGTAATCGTATCCGGCGCATTACTTTTATCCGGTTGTGAAAGCACAACATCCGGGGGCGCAACCGGCTCCTCGCGCAGCCAACTTCTGCTGATTTCTTCCGAAGACGTTAATACCGGCTCTGCCAAGGCATACACCGAAGAGATGGGTAAAGCACGCTCGGCTGGCGCACTTAACACCAATGCTTCCTACACCAAGCGTGTAAATACTATTGCCAAACACCTGATCGCGCACGTTGGCACGTTCCGCCCAGAGGCAAAAGACTGGAAGTGGGAAGTCAATGTTATCAACAGCAATACGGTTAACGCTTACTGTATGCCAGGCGGCAAGATTGCCGTTTATACCGGCATCATTTCCGAACTGAAACTGACAGATGACGAACTGGCTGCCGTTATCGGTCACGAAATGGCCCATGCTCTTCGTGAGCACAGTCGTGAGCAGATTTCCCAGCAAATCGCAAAAGATCAGGCCATTTCTATTGGTGGCACCCTTCTTGGCCTCGGCTCAGCCACACAGAGCATGGCAAGCATTGCCAGTGAGTATGTACTCACTCTGCCGTTTTCCCGTACGATGGAAGCTGAATCTGACATTATCGGCATGGAACTGATGGCACGTGCCGGTTACAACCCGCAAGGCGCAATCAACATCTGGCGCAAAATGAGTGAACTGGCTGGCGGAAATGCACCGGCTGAATTCACATCAACCCACCCATCAGACAAGACCCGCATTGCCAATCTGGAAAAAGAACTGCCAAAAGTCATACCGCTTTACGAAAAAGCCAAAGGCAAGAAGAGCAAGTAAACTGGATTCAGGTGTTTTACCACCTGAAAAGCAAAAACCCTGCAGTTTCTGCAAAAAGCGGCTGCAGGGTTTTCTTATGAGGCTCCAGTAAATGTGGGGCTCCTTCTTCTGTTTATTTTCCTCCCCAGGAATCCCTCAGGGTCACAATCCGGTTGAAAACCGGTTTGCCCGGCACCGTATCTTCCCGATCCGCAACAAAATAACCGTGCCGCTCAAACTGGAAACGGTCTTCCGGCAGAGCAGTTGCAAGCCCCGGTTCAAGATATCCCGTGATAATCTGCCGGGCGTCCGGATTCAGCACCTCCCTGAAATCCCTGCCACCGGCATCCGGATGCGGCTCGGAAAAAAGCCGGTCATACAGGCGAATCTCGGCCTGAAACGCGTGGCGGGCACTGACCCAGTGAATATTGCCTTTCACCTTGTAGTTGGCACTACCGGATGTTCCGCTCTTGCTGTCCGGGAAATAGGTACAGTGTACTGCAGTGATATTGCCGTTTTCATCCCTGTCGACATGGGTGCATTCCACAACATAACCATAACGCAGGCGGACACGGTTACCAGGGAAGAGACGGAAATAGCCCTTGGTCGGCTCTTCCATAAAATCCTCCCGCTCGATCCATAACTCCCGAGTGATGGAAAACTGGCGGTTACCACGCTCGGGGTAATGGGGGTGAAGCGGTGCGGTACAGATGTCTTCCTGCTCTTCCGGAAAATTGTCGATAATCAGTTTCAGTGGATTGAGCACCGCCACAGCACGGGGCGCCCTGGGATCAAGATCATCCCTCAGGCTGGCTTCGAGTGTAGCCATATCAATCCAGCCATCTGATTTGGCAACACCAATCCGCTCACAGAAAAGCTGGATGGATTCCGGTGTATAACCACGCCGGCGCAAGCCGACAATTGTCGGCAGGCGCGGATCATCCCATCCGTCAACGATTCCTTCTTCCACAAGCTGAATCAGTTTGCGTTTGCTCATAATCGAGTAAGTCATATTCAGCCGGGCAAACTCATACTGGTGTGGCAGGGGGCGGGCAAGGAAACCGCCAATTACCCGACCATCCGGCAATGTGACCGTTTCTGTCAGGCGTTCAAGTATCCAGTCATAAAAGGGACGATGATCCTGAAATTCCAGCGTGCAGATCGAATGCGTAATATTTTCCAGTGCATCTGAAATCGGGTGGGTATAGTCATACATGGGATAAATACACCAGCGCTCGCCCGTACGATGATGGTGTGCATGACGTATTCGGTAAATAACTGGATCACGCATATTCATGTTGGGCGAAGTCATGTCGATTTTTGCCCGCAACACCAACGCCCCGTCCGGGAACTCGCCATCCTTCATCCTGCGAAAAAGATCCAGTGATTCTGCTGTTGGACGATTCCGATAGGAAGAATTTTTACCCGGCTCGGAAAAATTGCCCCGCATTGCAGCAATTTCTTCTGCTGTCTGGCTGTCAACATAAGCATGCTCGGCCTCGATCAGATACTCCGCCATCCGGAAAAGCGTATCAAAATAATCGCTTGCATAATTCAGGTAATCCGTATCATGGTGCTGCCACGAAAATCCCAGCCATTTCACGCTATCAATGATGGTATCAACAAACTCCTGGTTTTCCCGTGTTGGATTGGTATCGTCAAAGCGAAGATGACAGCGGCCGCCATAATCACGCGCCAGACCAAAATTCAGGCAGATCGATTTGGCATGTCCGATATGCAGATAACCGTTCGGCTCAGGCGGAAAACGCGTGATAACATCCGGCATTCCCTGTCGCCTGTAGGTTTCTTTTTTATTATCCTGATCGATAATCGCCCGCAGAAAATTGGAATTCGACGGTTCTGACGCGCTGTTTTTACTGTCGTTGCTCATGTCCTGCCCATAAAAAAATATCGGCATCATTGTACCGTAGCGTACGCCCTGCCGCACAAACGAATTCTTTTTTCACCACCAAGCCGTGATACATATTGTTATATTACTGAGGATCGCCGCATTATGCATGACGGACTGAAACGTATTTTTGAAGGTATGGAGACATCCCGCGCATTACCACTGGGTGCCCCCATATCCGCACGGAAGCAGCCGAACAACGGCAATGAACATGATTGCGCCGATAGAAACCTGGACCCGGATCAGTTTTTTTTGCTGCCGATCCGGCTTTCCTTTCCCTTGATCAGGTTGCCGATATTCTGGGCATGACGGGCAAGCAAAAGAAAACTCATGGCAACAACCGCAACAAACTGGATGTTAAATCCATACATCAACCCATAGTACAGCGGTGACAGGATAGCAGCGACAATGGCAGACAACGATGAATAGCGCCAGATAAAGGCCGCAAACAACCAAGTTGCAAGTGCCATTAACCCGAGGCAGGGGCTGATACCGAGAAGAACACCCAGTGCCGTCGCCACGCCCTTGCCACCCTGAAAGCGTGAAAAAACCGGCCATAAATGCCCAACAAAGACGAGAAGACTGCCAGCGGCAATCGCCGTACTGCCCACCCCCCATCCTACGCCATACTGCATGCCCAGCCACACAACAACCCAGCCTTTGGCCGCATCACCAATCAGCGTCAAAAGTGCCGCATTTTTGTTGCCGGATCGAAGCACATTGGTTGCACCCGGATTGCCGGAACCGTATGTGCGCGGATCGGCCAGCCCGAAAAGCCTGCTCGAAACCAACGCAAACGAAATGGAACCAATCAGATAAGCTGCAATAAGATAAATGGCTGTATTCATTACTCCCGCCAGAAATTTGTCAGTACCCTTCCAGATTCGCCTGTATGATTAGGCTGTGCAAAAGCATTCTCCCAAAACATCATTCTATTGGCAAAATAAATTTTATGCAGCATGAAATCCGTCTGGCGAGCTTTAATGTTCGCAATCTTGTCCTGCCGGGTCTGGTTTATTATGAAAATATGCTGCCTTATTCCATCGCTGAATATGACATGAAAACGGCATGGATTGCGTCACAGCTTGATCAGGGAAACGCCGATATCATCGGTCTACAGGAAGTCTTTTCTCCGGAAGCCATACCGGACGTACTGGCAAAAACCCGGCATTATCGAAACGCACATTACATCACGGTGGAAAGCGGCTCGGATCAACTGCCGGAAAGCCCGAATGTCGCCTTGATCTCGCGTCTGCCGATTATCGGTACACCTTTTTTCCACAGCCGCCTACCTGATCAACTGGAAGTGAGTCTGCCCGGGGACAAGACACTTGTGACCCATTTTTCACGCCCGGTTCTACATGCGATCATTCGATTTCCTGGCAACGTGGATACACATATTCTTCTTGCTCACCTGAAATCCGGAAAACCGGATTATCCGAAAAATGCCAATCCCGACGCCACACTGATATCCGAACTTGGCGCATTACGCTCCCTGATCAGACGGGGAACAGATGCACTCGGTATCCGCCACCTGCTTACCCGCCTGCGTACACCCGGCAATGCACCCTTAATTGTGATGGGCGACATGAATGATTTTTCTTTTGCCACCTCCACCCGGATTATTATGGGCAAACCACACCGCCCCCCTGCCCCGACCACCGATCAGCTCTACAACGCTTTTGA
>JGI994J12354_10003287_pt1 | contig 15182 bp, 7 predicted proteins | sample IntmicLarv3ML3BL_FD_12354 | JGI IMG/M metagenome (IMG submission 12354)
TCTGTCAACAGGTGCGCCGCCTGTCCACGGACTGGTTATTGCCTGTCCGCCATCATTACAGAATCTGAACGCCTGAGCGGTATTTGTCAAGAAAGGATTTACGCTTCCCATTTTTACCGTCATTGTCAGGTACTCGTATGATGATATATTGAGAGCTGACTGGTCTGTCGCCCATCTGTCCGTACTCCACAGCTGCCAATAAAGCCACATGTTTCCGCCGAAGTCAACCTTCACACTGTCGTCAGGCTGTGCTGTGACGGTAGTTGAAGCGGCACCGCTGCCGAGAGCACCCAAATCAAGCACAAGGTCGGGGACACCTGCCTGCACAGTAACGGGAACGAATGCACTTGTAAGCAGCAAAGACAATACACATATAAACGCCAATATCCGGTTTTTCGAACTTTTACCGTGCTGTGTTAATTGCCATTTTGAAAATAGGCTGCGCATGTTTTTCTTTTTCACACTAAACACTCCTTTTAAAATTAAATCTTTTCGTTTGCGTTGTTTGCGATCCCTCGTTACCTTGAAGAAACAGATTAACCATTGTCACCTCCACTATCACTTTTCCAAATACAAAAACTGTTTTGTAAATAATCGATATCTTTACATATTTCCTTCTTTTTCGATACGTATGCTTTTAATAGTTGCAACTATATTACGTATGTTATTCGCGCTAATTAGTATACTTAATTGGATATTTCGCCATAAAAACATACTTAACTCATATATTTTTTGTGTATATTAACTATAATATCAAAGTTCCGTGGAAATGTCAAGCCTAAAAATAATATGAAGACGGTACAATAGCACATCTGCTGCATTCTTGATTCTGTATAGCAATATGATCTACCACTGCTGTACAGACCCTTAAAAAATTCATCTTCGCTTAAAACTGCTTGCAATCCGTTGGTTTTTACATTGCACATCTTTCTAACACTTGCTCAAAAGTTTTGCAATTCAAACACTGCAGCACATTACTAAACGAGAATGAAAAAGGGGCTGCATCAAAAAGCAGCCGCAAAGAAGCACAAAAAAGGCCTCAGAAACGTTGAGTTTCTGCGGCTTTTTTTGTGCCTTGTTAGATAAAAACATTTTATGAAATTAGACATTTATCCTTGACAAAAGCTGTGTTCAAACAACTTTTCGTACAGCACATCAACTTCTTTCTCTCCGGCAAGTGCAGTTTGTAAAGCATCTTGATTACGACGTTGTTGCAGCTGAATTTGCTTGCAATGCTCATCTACAACAATTTTCACAAAGTCATCTTCAACTCATTATGAGAAAAGGAGGCGAACACAATGCCTAAACTGCTTTATCAAGGCTTTGCGGGCATTATCGGCAACAAACTCAAAACCCCGAAAATCGCCTGTTTCGTTCTCCGAAAAAAGTACGTCCCCGTTCGTCCCCCGGCATATTCTCAATATATCAGAATCATTTTCGATTTATTTTTGATATTTCACAAACCCATCTTTTCCGGCAAGCTTATTTAAACGGACACATAATTCATCCATTTTCGAAATCGTATGCGCACTTTCAGAAAAACTAATTATTTTTCTGCCTATAGAATCATATTTACTGCCTGCAAGATAATTATACCGAAGCAGTTCCATTCCCGGAATACCGCATGACATTGCAAATTCAACGGTTTTTTCAAGGTTTTCAATATCATCGTTTATATCGGGAATCAACGGAACCCGGACAGTTATATTATCATGAATTTTCGCAACCGCCGCAAAATTTTTCAAGATCCGCTCATTTCCACGTCCGGTATAATCTTTGTGAATCTTTGTATTCATATGTTTGATATCGGCATAAACGGCGTTGCTTATCGGTAAAATTCTCAGGACAGTACTTTCCGAAACATCAAGTGAGGTTTCAATCAACGTATGTATTCCGGCATTTTTGCATAGAAGCAGTATGTCCTCCATGAATTCCGGGTATAAAAGACATTCGCCGCCGGAAAAGGTTGCGCCGCCGCCCGACCTTTCAAAATACACCCGGTCATTTTCTAAAATTTTAAATACCCTGCCTGAGGTCATTTTTTCTCCGATAAGCGTTAACGCTCCGGAAGGGCAGCTTTTGACACATTCGGCACAAGCATCACATTTCGAGAATTCGACAAAAAGGCTGCCTCTTTGAGCAAAGCAGCCTTTTTTGCATATTTTGACACATTCGCCGCATCCGATGCATTTGTTTTCTGAATATGAAAGCTGAACTTTTTTAAGTTGTCCTTCGGGATTATGACACCATTTGCAGGACAAACCGCAGCCTTTTAAATATATAACTGTTCTGACACCAGGCCCGTCGTGAAACGAGCCGCGTGAAATATTGAAAATTGTCGCACTCACAGACACTGATGTTTTGTCCTTTCGATGATATGATTTTGCAGCTTTCGGTCAAGCAGGTTAAATTTTTGGCTGAATCCCGAAACCCGGACAGCGAGATTATTGTATTTTTCCGGATGTTTTTGAGCGTCGGCAAGGATTTCGGCATCAACAGTATTAAATTGAACGTTCATAAGACCTTTCTCGGCTGCCGAAAGCAAGATGTCGGTAAAGCAGTCGATGTTGCTGTCTGTAAACAATTTCGGGTCAACTTCGACAATTGCCGAGGTCGTTCCCGGAGTTCTTTTTGTCGGAAGCTTTGATATCGAATTAAGCAGCGCTATGAACCCGTTGAAATCGCGGCCCTGCATCGGAGAAACGCTATACGCGACGATATCTCCGCTGCGGCGTCCGTCGGGTGTCGCTCCGGTTCCCATCCCGTAATCAATCATCCAGAGAAAAGTGAACGGCTGCGCGTGAAATTTCAGTCGGTATTTATCGGACATTTCTTCAAGAACATCGCAGGTGAACTTAACCATATCAACCGCAATCATATCAACTTCATCAATATCATTTCCGTATTTCGGAGCTTTGTTGATAAATTCGATTCGGATTTTATCATCCGGGAAATTCCCTTTTAGCTGATCAAAAACCTCTTCAAGTGAATATTTTCTTTCCTCATACACGAACTTTTTCAACACAGCAAGCGAGTCGGCAAGATTCGGAACACCGGCAATCATAACCTGATAATAATCATATTTTGCACCGTGTTGATTAAAACCAAGCCCGCTTTGAATACAGTTATCGGTCAGGAGAGATTTATATGGCCTGCCGGAATTCGTCTCGCTTTCCTTTGTATGCTCGGAAATTTTTAGACAACAACAGTCAATAATATTATAAATCTGCTCTTTTAAAGCGTTTACTAATTTTTCATAGGTGTCAAATTGCGAAAGATTCCCGGTTTCAATACCAAGAATATATTCGGGGTGAAGCAGACTTTTTCCGCTTGTAAACACAAATTCGAGAGCTTTAAGTATGTTAACCTGACCTGTTACGGCATGAGGATTGGATTTTCCCGGAATAACGGTTTCGACGCAACCGATTTGGGTGTAATCTCTCGCATCCTCTTCGGAAACTCCGCCGTATACAAGTGCCGGAATCATTACGGAGTCGTTGAAGAAAAACGGAACGCCTTTTCCGACGTGCCCAAGCACTTCAAGCGCGCGTTTTAAGAAGGCTTTATCGGTGTTTTCGGAATAACGAACGGAAAGGCAGCGTATGAAATCAAGTTGTTCCGTCGCGTCAAGCATCATATATGAAAGCTCATTAACCGCGTCGCTCCCGTCTCTTTTACATCCGCCGACACATGACTGCTGAACATCATAGTCTCTGTAAAGCTTAATCCAAAAACAACAAATCAGTTCAAAAGCCTCATCCCCGGTTAAAACTCCGCTGTCAATGTCCTCGCGATAATACGGATATAAAATCTGGTCAAGTCTGCCAAGAGAATTTGCGTTTATAGTGTCCTCCCACGTGTTGAAAATATGACCGAACCATAGACTTTGAATTGCCTCGTGAAGATTGCGTGCAGGATATTCGGGAACCCGTTCGCAAGCTTCCGCAATTTTAAGAAGCTCCTCTTTTCGGATTTCAGGCATTAAAGGATCTTTTGCAAGTTGCCGTGACTTTTCCGCATATCTCTTGCCGAAACGACGTCCCGCCTCACAAACGCTCTTCATCGTTTTATAAAATTCGGGCTTATTGTTTAGTTTTTCATATTTTTCAATTTGATCAAGCAACCCCGAATATCCATATTGAAGAAGCTTTTCATATCCGATAACCGAATGATTTGAGTCGATGCACCATCCGATTGAAAAATGCTCTTCCGTTCTTAAACGCTCTTCTTTTGTGTAAACCGGGCGCGGCGCGGTTATTACTTCGGCGCTCGGTTTTCCCTGAAGGCTCAGGATATATGACTTTTCCTCTCCGGTTATTCCGGCATTATCAAGAAATTCTGGCAGCTTAGTTGAATAAAAATCAAGAGGCTCGCTTGTATCTGCGCCGAAATTATATCCGACAATCAATTCTCCGTCCGCAATATGAACTGTACAATTGTCTGCGGTTTTAATGATTTTTGCCGCTGTTAATACATCTGAATGAACTTTTCCCGAAAGCTCTTTTTCGGAAACCATACTCCAAATACTCCACTGATGCTCAATAAGGCTGTTATTACTGCGAATATTAACCGCTTCGTCGCGAAGGAATGCACATCTGTCCGAAAGTTTTTTCATTGCGTTTCTCCTTTTTCCGTAATCAATATGAAACTGTTCACTTTTTTTCCGGAATTCTCGTGGGGAACAACCAAACTCCGCAAGAAATGATTTGTTGAATCCTCCGACGGTATCGTATCCGCATTTCAGTGCAATATCGATTACTTTTTCTCCGCGCATAACATCAATTGCCGCAAGCTGCATTTTAAAATAACGAACATATTCAACAAATGACTTCCCGGTAAACTGTTTGAAAAGCACACAAAAATGCCATCGGGAGTATCCAAAAGATGAAGCAACATCAGAGCAATTCAGCCTGACCGCCATATTGTCATGGATATATCTTAAAACATCATACATTTAAGCACCTCCTGACATTTATATTTTATAGGATTTCCGCAACAAAATCCACTCCATTTTTGCGTTTTTGGGATTTCCTGATTAATCAGCAGAAACACCTTCCCTTTGGAACAGTTGGGGATGTCAGAGTGTCAGGTGTCTCCAACTGTCAGGATTCTGTTCCCAACAAAGATAAAGGCAGACCAATCAAGCGGTCTGCCTTTATTCGGGAGAAATCCCGATTTCGTCAGGTTTTTGTCAAACAATTATGTCAGGGGAATTATGTCAGAATTATGATATTGTTATGTCAGCAGGATGTCACCTTGCTGTTGTGAATATATCCTACAACACATAATTCATTAATTCAAGAATAAAGATGTCACCGTGACAACTTTAACATATATTGATAATATTTCCCATGTGCCGCGGACGCTGTATTTTTCCTTACAAACCGCATTGAGTTCAGGTACTTTTTTTACCGCGCAAAGTATGCTATAATAAAAGTCATATAAATCTGCAAGGGAGCATTTTTGTGCTTAACTTTATTTTAGGGCGCTCAGGGTATGGAAAATCACACTACGTCTTTGAAAAGATGAAAGGACTCATTGCTGACAAAAGCGCAAGGGTCATTTTAATCATCCCCGAGCAGTGTTCTTTTTTCACCGAAAAAGAAATCCTCGATCGGTTTTCGGGCGTTGATGCCCAGCGGATAGAGGTTTACAGCTTTACAAGGCTTGCGTATACCGTGCTTAAAAATTCCGGAAACTATAAGGGAAGACGGTTAAGCGAGGTCTTTAAAACCTTGCTGATGAGCCGGGCTGTCCGGGGAGTTAAGGACGAGCTTGAAATTTATAAAAAGAACGCTCTGCGCACCGATTTTGTTAATGAAATGCTGTCAATTGTATCCGAGCTTAAAGCCTCTTCAATAAAAAGCGGCACAATATATTCTCTCGCTCTGCCTGAAAAGCTTGGCACACTTAAGGGTAAGCTTAACGATATCGCGCGCATTTATGATAAGGTTGAAGGATTGTATGCGGACGGCTTTGTTGACCCTGACGATGACCTTTCAGTTGCCGAGCTTGCGCTTGACACCTATCATTTTTTTGACGGTGCGACTGTGTTTTTTGACGAATTCAGCGGCTTTACGGCACAGGAGTATGCAATAATAAGGCAAGCGCTGCGGCAAGCAAAAGAGGTTTATTTTACCGCCGGTACCGATACCGCAGAGGAGACTGACGGTGGCTTCGGACTGTTTTCGACAATTAAAGACACAATTGCAAGGGTTTCATTAATCGCCGAGGAGGAAGGGGTAAAGCAGTCGGATACGGTTTTTTTACCGACTGATTACAGGCATTCAAAAAATACCGCACTTAAGCATATTGATAAAAACATTTTTCATCCGCAGCTTGAATCCGATACAAATGAAGCTGACAGAGTGTCAATATATTCTGCCGATAACGTTTATGACGAGTGCGAATTTATCGCAAAAGAAATCCACAGGCTTGTGCGGACACAAGGTCTGCGCTTTCGTGATTTTGCAGTGATTGTGCGTGAGCTCGACCTCTATGACGGTATTTTGGACAATATCTTTGAGAAATACGGCATAAGCTTTTATCTTGACCTTAGGGACAGCATAGAATCCCGTCCGCTGATTGCGCTGGTTTGTGCGGTTATGCAAATTATATCGGGCGGGTATAAAAGCAGTGACATTTTGCGATATATAAAAACAGGACTTTGCGGCATTGAGTCCGGGCAAATTTCCGCGTTTGAGGATTACGTTCTTTTATGGAATATAAACGGAGCGGATTTTAAATCTCCCTTTACCGAAAATGTCAACGGTCTTTACACCGCCGAAACCGAGGGAACAATCGCCGCACTTGCTGAACTGAATGTGCTCAGACAAAAAATAATCGAACCGCTTTTAAGGCTTAATGAATCGGCGAAATACGGCGGCGGGAATGCAATATCCGAAGCCTTATACAGATTTTTGCTTGATATTGACGCTTATGGCGGACTCTATTTGTTTGCGTCCGAGCTTACGGAATCCGGAGAGCCTGACATGGCATCGGAGCAGCTGCGCACATGGGATATTCTGATGGGCATTCTTGATGAAATGTCCATGGGAACAGGTAACGATAAGGTGGGAATCAAGGGCTATTATGAGCTGCTGTCGATTGTACTCAAGTCATTTGACACCGGTGTAATTCCGCAAGGACTTGACGAGGTTTTGATAGGAACTGCTGACAGGATACGTCCGCAAAATCCTAAATATGTCTTTATGCTTGGACTTAATGATGAGAAATTTCCGAAAGCGCCTGTATCCGGAGGACTTCTGAGCGTTAAGGAGCGTGACAGTCTTTCAGAATTTGGTCTTTCGCTTCCAAACGGAACAGCGGGTCAAACGGTACGTGAACAGCTTATGGCATATCAGGCGGCAACATGCTCGTCTGAAGGACTCTATCTTTCCTATACGAAATTCGGCGAGGACGGAGAAAAATTACAGCCATCGGTTGTCGTAACAGATGTTTTAAGGATGTATGAGTCATTACAAATTAAATGCCGGAACGAGCTTTGCGATGATTTCGAAACCGAACAGGAAGCCTTTGAATATATGGCGGAAAATTTCTCGCAAAACAACAAAACGGTTGTATCTCTTAAGCACTATTTCGAAAATCATCCGAAATGGGAGGGCAGATACGCCGTAATTGATACCGTTTCGCAAAACAAAGGACTGTTTTTTGAAAGAAGTGAAAACGCAAGGACTCTATACTCAGAGGATATGCGTCTTTCAGCCACACAGATAGATACCTACCATACTTGTAAATTCAAGTATTTTTGTTCGTATGGTCTTAATCTTCGCGGTAAGAAAACGGCGGAAATCAGTCCGTTGGGATTCGGGAATATCATTCACGCTATTATGGAAACAGGGCTTACCCAAATGTCCGAAATCGGATTTGAAAGGGTAACGCAAAAGGATATTTCGGAAATTTCGGACAAAGCGCTCAATGATTATGTTGAGCTGTTTATGGGCGGTCTTTCAAACAAGTCAAAGGGCTTTCAGTATAAGCTTAAGCGCATTCACGGTACGGCTTGTGAGCTTTTAGAGCATATCCGCACCGAATTTTTACAAGGCGGCTTTAAGCCTGTTGCCTTTGAGCTTGACATAGGACGTGAGCTTGAACCGGTAAGGAAGCTGCTCCCCGATGGCGGAAGCTTTTATGTGGTCGGAAAGGTTGACAGGGTTGACGCGCTTGAATCGGACGGAAAATCATACCTTCGCATTGTTGACTACAAAACAAGCAAAACCGATTTCAGCCTTTATGAGGTACTGCACGGTTTAAACACACAGATGCTTATATATCTTGATACAATTATAAAAAATGGCGTAAAATTCGGAAACAAGCGTATGCCTGCCGGGATTTTGTATCATATTGCCTCAAAACCTGACGGCTCGGGCTTGCGCCATGATGATGACAAAAAACTTGAGGATGACAGCTTTAAGTCGATGGCGATGAAGGGTCTTTTGCTTGATGACGAAAATGTTATCAGAGCTATGGAAAAGGAAGAATTCTCAGGCTTTTATATTGATGAAAAGCATTTTTCAAAGGGTGAAAACGCACTTTCCTTACAGCACATGGTGCAGCTTATGAATAAAATTGAAAGCATAATCGGAGAAATGGCTGCATCGGTTAAGGACGGAAAAATTGACGCTCAGCCTGTTAAGCGGAAGAACAAAAGTCTTCCGTGTGAATATTGCGATTTCAGAGCGGTTTGCGGACGCGAGGATGAGGATCCCGCGATCACACTTGAAACTATGAAAAAAGACGATGTCACAAGACTTCTGGAGGAGGGCGGAGCAGATGAGTAAAAGAACGTGGTCGGATGCTCAGCTTGCGGCAATAGAAAGTACTGAAGGCAGTCTGCTTATTTCAGCTGCGGCAGGCTCGGGCAAAACATCGGTTTTAATTGAACGTATTTTGCGGCGAATGACAGACAGCAAAAATCCCGTAAGTATTGACCGTCTTGCGGTTGTCACCTTCACCGAATCGGCAGCAAGGGAGCTTCGCGAGCGGCTTCGGGCAGGACTTCTGTCGCTTATTTCGGAGACTCCCGACAGTCAAGAGCTTAAAAAACAAATGATACTTCTTAATAACGCGTGCATTTCGTCAATCCACAGCTTTTGCAACCGCCTTTTGCGTGAAAATTGTCACCGGCTTGACATTGCGTCCGATTATTCGGTGCTGTCCGAATCGGAGAAAAACATTTATATGCAGGAAGCCATGGAGCTTACTCTTCGCGAGCTGCACGAAAATGATCCTGACGGCGATTTTTTCGAGCTGCTCAACATGTTCGGAAGCGACAAAAGAACCGATGAAAATTTTTCAGAAGCTGTTCTCAAACTTTATGGTTTTATTATGTCGATTCCATTTTCGGACAAATGGCTTAATGAACGGCTCATGCTTTTAAGCGATGGTGAATTTTCGGGAAACGCCTACAAGGAATTTTTGCTTTCTCACACAAAAGAGCTGATTGATTATTGCGGCATACTTGGCGATAAATGTCTTGAACTTGTAAACCAGGGCGAAAGTGACGCTTTCGCCGAGGATATGGATGGCGTTGTACGGTCTGTGTGTGTCGAACTTAACGCGATAAAGAGCGCAGCCGAAAAAAATGATTACAATGCAGTTTATGCGCTTATAAATAATATGAACGAGCCTGTTGTAAGCCGAAAAAGCAAGGACATGACCGATTATGACAAGGAACTTAAGGCACAAATCAAGCTGTCTCTGAACCGGATAAAGGAGCATATTCTGTCTCTTAAAGAACTGATTTGCGCCTCCGCAGAGGAAACAGCCGAGGACTGCAAGGCGCTGTATCCCTACATAAAAAAACTATACGGGTCGGTACGAATTTTCAGAGGATATTACACCGAAATCAAGCGTGAAAATAACTGCATTGATTTTAATGACATGGAACATTTAGCGCTCGAACTGCTTGCGGAGGAAACTGAAACAGGAATTCAATTTACTGAATACGCATTGGCTCTTTCAAACGAATTTGACGAAATAATGATTGACGAATATCAGGATACAAACCATGCGCAGGAGCTTATTTTCAGGGCAATTTCAAAAAACGAGAGCAATCTATTTGTCGTCGGAGACGTAAAACAAAGCATATACGCCTTTCGTCAGGCTATGCCCGAAATTTTTCTTAAAAGACGTGAAAAATATTCGATTATGACCGATTATGATAGCCCTGCATATCCGGCGGTAATAATTTTGTCGGATAACTACCGAAGTCAAAGGGGTGTTACAGCGGCGGTAAATTTTATCTTTTCACAAATTATGAGCCGTAATGCCGGGCAGGTTGAGTATGACCAACATGAGCGGCTTAATCCTAAAGCAGAGGAACATGGCAGCTCATCTCCCGATTTTGAGTTTGATATACTTACTCCGAAAACCGGAAAAGAAAAGGATTTAAGAGAATCCGACGCGCTGTTTGTCGCAAAAAGAATAAAGGAGCTTGTCGGAAATGAAATAATCACGGTCGGAAATGAACGCCGTCCGATAAAATACAGCGATATATGTATTCTGCTGAGAGTCGTAAAAAACAAGATAGGACATTATGTGGAAGCACTTGAAAATGCATCTGTTCCGGTCTCCCCTGTTCCCGAAGGAAGCTTTTTTAACCGCCGTGAAATCTCACAGCTGCTGTCTGTACTTCAAACGGTGGATAATCCGCTAAATGATATTGCACTTTCGGCGGCGCTGATGTCGCCGATGTTCGGCTTCACTCCGGACAAGCTGTCAAAAATCCGTGCAGAGGGACGCAGTATGCCCATGTATTCAGCACTGGGTCTTTGCGCCGAAAAAGGCGACAAAAAATGCTCCGATTTTATTTCAGAGCTTACATATTACCGCCGTCTTACCGTAACTCAGCCTGCCGACCGGATTATTCTTAAAATCCTTGAAAGAACAGGCTATGGCGCTATTATAAGCGGAATGAAAAACGGTCGTCTCCGAACTGCAAACCTTCGGCTGTTTTTGTCCTGCGCAAAGGGCTATGGGCAAAACGGATACAGGGGGCTTTCGGGATTTTTACGGTATATTTCAAATCTTCAAAAAAGCGGCAGGGCGGTTTCGCCCGCAGTCGTGCAGTCAGACATCGCGGATCATATCAAAATAATGTCGGTTCACGGCTCAAAGGGGCTTGAATTTCCGGTTGTTATTTTAGCAGGAAATTTCGACTGCGGCAGTGGCAGCGATACTGTTTTTGTTCACGAAAAGCTTGGAGCCGGCATGATGCTCAGGGATAAGAAGCGCCAAAGGAAATATCACAGTATTGTCGATACCGCAATAAGTCAAATGATAAAAAACAGCGAAAAATCGGAATCTGTCAGAATTGCATATGTCGCTATGACCCGAGCAAAGGAAAAGCTTATAGCGGTGTTCCCCGTAAAGGATATTGACAAGCGGCTTCGTGAGCTTGCGGCAATTTCGGGAGATAATATAAAAATCCCGGCTGTTGCGGTAAACAGTCTTTCAAAATTCGGAGATGTTCTGCTTATGAGTATGCTTCGTCATCCTGACGGTCAGGCGCTGAGAGATATTGCCGGTCTTAATGAAGGACTTGTCATTCCTGACGAAAACCGTTTTGCGATTAATATTTCAGATGAAATTGAAGACAGTGACGAAATATTCGAATTACAAGATGAAGAAAAAGTCTTGCCGTCCTCCGAAATTCTTAAACAGCTTAAAGAAACCTTTGCGTTTGAATATGATTATTCTGAGCTTAATACGCTTCTTGCAAAGGCATCGGCATCCGAGCTTGCAAAAAAGGGCAGAGAATTCACAAGCGAAATTCCGTCTGTTCCTTCCTTTATGGGAAAATTCGGACTTACTCCTGCACAAAAAGGCACTCTGCTGCACAGATTTTTAGAGCTTGCAGATATTTTCAAAGAAGGCACATCGTCAGAATCAGAGCTTGAGCGGCTTTATAGCGAAGAGCATTTTACCAATGAGGAGTGCCTCGCAATAAATCTCGAACGCGTAAACCGATTTTTAAACAGCCGTTTAGGTATAGAAATAAAAAACAGTGATAAGCTATACCGTGAATACCGTTTTACCGCGAGCGTTGACGCAGGCTTTATAAAGCCCGATTTAAGCGAACAATTCAAAAAGGAACAGGTTGTTATTCAGGGAATTATCGACTGTATGTACGAAAAAGACGGTAAGATTTTCATTGTTGATTACAAGACCGATTACGCAGCTGATGAACAGGAGCTTGTAAATAAATATCAAAAACAGCTTGAAGTGTATGCTCACTGTGCCGCACTTTGTACGGGTCGTCAAATATCAAAATCATATTTATATTCCTTTTGCCTTAACAAGGATATCGAGGTTTGACTTTTGGAGCAGAATATATTAAAATAAACTTGAAAAATAATAAAAAAATAAGGACGGTTGAGTTACTGATGCTGAAGCTCGCAAAAAAAGCGCTTATATTGGTTGTTTTGACGGCTGTTACCATGTCGGCAGGCAGCTGTGCCTACTTTAGACAATATCTTGATGACACAACAGAATTAACGCCGCCTGAATCAAGCACTAATAATATAAAGTACGGTGTAGCAGTTCACCAGCAGGCGTATAGTGAAATTATTCCTGCAAAATACACGTGGGAGCTGTTTGAAAAACTCAAGTCGGAAAACAAGAACTTCGGCCCGATACTTGAGTCACGTCTTCCTGACGAAGAAATCAACGATCCGATTGACAAGCTTCTTGAAAAAAAGTGCGAAATGATTGTGCTGACAGGCAAAGAATACAAGGAAATTGCAATACAATATGCAAAGGATAATCCCGATATAAAATTTGTTTGTCTTGAGGCGGACTACACAGGCACAACAATTCCTTCAAACCTTATAGGAATATATCTTAAGGTTGAGGAAGGCGTTTATATTGTGGGATATATTGCCGCAAGAATTAATGAGATGGGATTTTTGGGATACATCGGTTCAACGAATAACAGACTTGAAGATGCATATATTTTTAATGCATACAAGGCCGGAGCCGTGAAGGGAAAAGCAAGTGTTACAGTATATGAGCAATATGTTTCAAATCTTGACAATTCAGAGGAATGCGCCGCTCTTGCCGCGAAAATGTATAATAATGAGACCGGTAACCGCGTCAGCAACATTTTTTACAATCTTCCTCTTAGTGTAGGAGAGGGCGGCCCGAGAGCGGCACAGAACATCGGAAAATTAAGCTCTACCTTTGACCCGTCGCCTCAGTTTATCGGAAGATCCAGACTTACCGCGGGCGTTTCAAGACGCTATGACACTATTCTCGATCCTATTGTTTCAAATTTCTTTAAGTCGGAGGAATTTGAGGGCGGAACAACAATAATAGGCGATTTGGGAAATGAAGGAGTAACGGTCGGCGGCTCCAACGGAGCATTGGTTTCTCTTGATATACAAAAAGAAGCCGAAACAATTAAAGGTCAGATCATCAGCGGAGAAATAAAAATGCCCAAATAATGTCATTTAACAGATGACGCAAAAAAAGGTTTTCATAACCGTATTGGCTGCGTCCATGAACGGTGTCCTTTTGCATCAGTGCATACGGCATAAACATAGTTTGACGGACGCCATGATTTTGTTGTGTTCCATGATGCTTGAGAAAGGAGGGCTTTTTCGGCTGTATTATTTATTCCGGGAGAGCCGTCCGAGTAGAAAGCTATACTTGCGCATGGAGAACAGTCGATATGCGCAATTCCGTCTTCAATATAAAAATCGGATATTTCCGGACCGCAATCGGAAGCGTAAAAGCTTCCTTTTTTGATGGAATCCATAATATTCTCATGTGTCAGACTTTTCGCTTTTACAACGATGTAGCCGCCGAGATAATGTTCTTCTCCGTGTGCGTCATCGCTGGCAAAGCAAAAAGTTTTTTTGTTTTGCCATAAACAACGTTCATAATAACTTATCGATTCTCCGCAACCAACATCTATTTCGCAAATATTATTGTATATTTCCAGACCTATACAGCCTTGAATGTTATCAAACTCCTCCATTTTTACATGAGACCAGCGCGGGTGCGCGTATATTGCTATATGTCCGTTGCTTGCCATATAGTCGATTATTTTCTGCATGTCCATCTTATTGAATGTTTCTGTTAAATCCTGTCCGTGACCAATAGAGGTTTCTTCGGGAACCGCCATGAATGTAACATGATGGCAAAATCCAAGCGTTCCTGTTAACGGACGGTCAAGCTCAACACCTCCGAACATGATAAAATCATCTGTCTGCAGGTCGCTGTATATTCCATACTTCCAATGATCGGTAACAGCCAAAAAACTATACCCGGCATCGCGATATCTGTCAACCGCCTGTTCAGGTATCATCAACCCGTCAGATACTGTGGTATGCAAATGCGTATTTCCCTTATACCACTGCCCTTCTTCAATAAATGAACTGATCTTTTTCATAAAAGCACATCCCTTGTTTTTATTTTCTGTGTTCGTTGATAATATCAACCGCGCGTTCCATCAGCATTACCGACTGTTCGCCGCGGCTGCATCCGATATAAGCGCAAAGACTGTCCAACACTAAAAGCTGTGTTAATCTTGAAACGACCGCTTCTTTTGAAAATTCCGCTTCTCTGGAAGCAATCACAATCGGTATGTCACTTGTTTTCATAAGCGGGCTGTTGTTTACACTTGTCAGAGAAATGGTCTTTGCTCCGCGCGATTTCGCGATTTCCAAAGCTCTCAGAGTTTCTTTTGTGCGTCCGCTGTGTGATATTCCTACAGCCGTACAATTTTGATCCAGCATTGACGCTGAAACAGAACAAATATGTGAATCTGTCACAGCATAGGCCGGAAGACCTATACGCATAAACCGGTAATAAGCATCATTTGCTGTAGTAGAGGAAGTACCAACGCCATAAATTTCAATGCGCTTTGAATTTATCAGGCAGTCAGCCGCCGAAAACAATATGTCATCAGATAACAGTTCGCAGGTTTCACGAAATGCGGATGATGCGCTGTCAGCCAGTTTCCTCAACGCTGCGCCCGGTGTGTCATCTGATAAAACCTCGTCAAATACAAATTGTTCGGTGTTATTCATATTTTGTGCAATGTTAATTTTCAGTTGCGTAAAACCCGAATATCCCACAGTATTGGAAAATTTAACAATGCTTCCTTCCGAAACACCAATCTCTGACGATAGACCGGCTGTGGTTATATTGATTAC
>JGI994J12354_10003288_pt1 | contig 15182 bp, 16 predicted proteins | sample IntmicLarv3ML3BL_FD_12354 | JGI IMG/M metagenome (IMG submission 12354)
CCGCGCCGACAGCGCCGACGTTTTGCGGCTCGTCCACGGTTTCAATCGTGCGCCCGGTGACATCCGCCAAAATCTGGCAGGTGACCGGCGAGAGCGCTCCGCCGCCGACAAAGCGCAGGGTTTCGGAGGTTTTGGTTTTTTTCTCCTGCGTCTCCAAAAACCAGCGCAGGTGAAAGCAAACACCCTCAATCACGGCGCGAATCAGCTCGGTTTTGCCGGTCTCCAGACTGATGTTGAAGAACATGCTGCGCGCGTTCGGATCCTCAAAGGGGCAGCGGTTGCCGTGCAGCCAGGGGGTGAAAATCACGCCGCCCGCCCCGGCGGGGATGCTGTTGATGACCTCGGAAAGATAATCATACAGGCTGGTATAGCGGCTCTCCATAGAGGCGGCGACATCCGTTTTCTCCAGGAAAATGCCGATTTCGTCCAGCGCGAGGTGATCCTTGACCCATTCCAGGCATTTGCCCGCCGTTTCCAGCTCCGCAAAATAATGGAACAGCCCCTTCTGCGCGCCCACAATGGCGGCAATCATGGCGTTGATATCCACCATGGAATGATCCACCACGGTGGAAACCCAGCCGGAGGTGCCGGAATAAACATGCGTATCGCCCAGCGCGCCCGCGCCCGCACCCACGCCAATCAGCGAAGCGTCGCCGCCGCCGCCGAACACGCGGATGCCGGCGCAAAGCCCCAGCTCCGCCGCCGCCGCTGCGTTTAGTGTGCCCACACAATCCGAGGAATTGACGATTTTGGGCAAATGCGCGGGATTCACGCCCAACAAACGGCACACGGGCAGGCACCAATCGTCCTTGCCGGTGCGGATGTCATACAGCAGCGCGGCAAAGGCGGAGTCGCGCGTCATCACCAGCTCCCCGGTCATGCGGGCGATGATGGATTCCTTCACGTCCAGCCATTTGTGCGCGCGGGCAAAAATTTCCGGCTCGTTTTCCTCCACCCATTTGTATTTCCATATCGGATCCTTCGCGCTTGCCGCCACCGCGCCGGTGTAATACAGCGAGGTCAGCAGCTTGCGTATGTTTGCGCCCGCCACCTGGATGCCATGCTCCAGCCCCTTTTTGTGCTGGGCGCGGGCGCGCTGATCCATATAGCTCATCGCGCGGCGAACGTGCCTGCCCTGCTCGTCCACCAGCACCAGTCCCTGCATCTGGGAGCAGAAGGAGATGCCGTCCAGCTTTTCGGGCGGCACGCCGGTGTCCGCAATGACCTCGCGCGTGGTGGCGCACAGGGAATCCCACCACTCGTCCGGCTCCTGCTCCGCGCCGCCGTCCTCCAGCAGATAGAGCTTGTAGCCGCTCACCGCCGCGCCGAGCAGCCGAATGCGCTCGCCGAGTTCATACAGGCAGGTCTTCACGCCCGTGGTGCCGATGTCGTAGGCCAGAATGTAAGCGGGTTGTTTCATGTGTATCATCCTTCCAAAAATTTATGCTTTTATCGGATGCGCGGTGATGATGGTGTTGCTGTTCGCGTTGACGGAGATGATGCCGCCCTGCGCGCGGGCATACCAGTTTTTGCCCTCCCGGATGACGCTGCACTGCGGCGCTTGGATTTGCGCGCGGCACCAAGCTACCACATCCGGGACATCCAGACCGAGATTGCGCCGGATGCGCTGCACCCCCAAGGGCGTGGTATGCAGCAACGCCAGACGCGAGAGCAGCAAGGTCTTTTCGTCCGCCATCGGCAACTCTGCCGCGCCGCAATCCAGCGCAATGCGCATGGGCGTGTGAGAGATGGGGCGAAAGCCCAGCGTTTCATAGAGCGGCGCACCGTCCTGTGTCGCCAACAAATCCACGGACGGTATCCCCATGGCGCGTGCCTCGTTCAGCAGTGCGGTCAATACCTTGGTTGCAATGCCGCGGCGGCGGTAGACGGGGTAGGTCAGCACGTTGTAAACCGTCCCCACGCGAAAGGGCTCGAACGCACGGCGGGGCGGATGTTCGTGGATGGCGAGAAAAGCGACGGAAAGAATCTCTTCGCCATGCTGCGCAACGAACGCAATAAAAGTCTTTTTACGCAGCGATTTCACGAAAAACTCACGGCATTTTTGCTGCATTGCCAAAAGAGCTTCTTCGTCGAATGCCATGCCCGCCTCCTGCAAAAAGTCTATGCGCAGGCGGATAAGCAAGTCCATATCGGCATAGGTCAAGCGGCGGATTGTCATGCACGTACCCCCTTATAACCATTTTTTCTTCTTAAAAAACGCGAACAATCCCGCGCTGATGCCCAGCATAATGGCAATCACCAGCGGATAGCCCCAGGGGCTGTTCAGCTCTGGCATAAAGCGGAAGTTCATGCCGTAAATCCCGGTAATGACGGTCAGCGGCCCGAAAAAAAGCGTGACGATGGTGAGCTTGTTCACCACCTCGTTGGTGCGCTGCGCCACCTTGCTGTCGTAGGTATGCAATAATTCTGTGCTCAGACCGTAAACACTCTCCGAAAAATCATAGAGCTTGCGCAGGCGCGTATCCAGATTGCGGAACAGAAAGAGCTTCTTTTTGCGTAGGATGTCGTTTTCATTGCAAAGGATTTGTACGCCGATGTAGGAAAACGCGCGCAACACCTTTTTGATGCTGTAAGCGACATTCCGCAAATCGCGGATCTCTTCAAAATGCGAATCCTCCGGCGCAAGGGAGATGCTTTCGGCGAGTGCTTGCAGCTGTGCTTCCAGATGTTCCAGCGTATCCGAAAAATGCACAATCAGCATGTTGAAAAATAAAAACAGCAGCTGATTAAAACCCTCCGCGACGGCCTCCGGCGAATATTTCTCCGGCAAAAAGCGCTGTGCGGATTCGGTCAGTTTTTCTGCCAGTGTCAGCAGCGCCGGGCAGGGACGCTCCGGCATGACGAGTATCAGATAACGGCGCGAAAGGTAGAGGTTGACCTCGTGCAGCAGCACCGACTCCCCTGCTGTTTCCACATGCACCAGGCTGGCGAAGTCGTAGCCGTCAAAGGCGGTGAAGCGCACACTCTCGTCAATGTTCACGCACTCCAGCACGGTGCTTTCGTCCAGCGCGAAGATGTCACGCAGCGCCTGCATATCGTGCGGCTTGCAGCAAAGGAACAGCGCGCCGCTGTTTCGGCAGGCCTCGGGGAAGGCCTCCTGCGCATAGGATTTTTTTGCCTCATAGTCGAGAATGTGCATGAATTGCGTACCTCTTCGATTCTTTATCGCTCCAGCTTCAAGTATACCATATCAATCAGCTGCTTGCCCTCTTCAAACATGGGGTGGTCGTAATTGTCGACGAAAAAGTTCGGGACGCGGTGGGACTCCGCAAAACCGCAGCGGCGGTAGAAGCGCAGGATGGATTCGCAGTCCCCCGTGCCGACAAGCATTTGGCGGCAGTCCGGGTAATAAGCCAGAATAAAATCCACAAGGCTTTTGCCGCAGCCCTTTTTCTGGTGCTCCGGCAAAACGGCAATGTTTTTCAGCTCGTATACGCCGTCCGCCTCGCGCGTGACCACGCATTCGGCCTTTATGCCGTTGTCATCCAGCACAAACATATCGCCGCGTTCCAGATAATCGTCTATCATCGCTTCGCTTTCGTCCGCCAAAAGCAGCAGGGGGAGATGGGACTTTTTGTTTTTGGTGAGTTTTTGGATGGTCATAAGAGTCCCTCCAATTCCGCAAGGCGAATCCGCCGCGCGGTTATCTTTGTAAGCTTGGGTTGATATTTTTCCAGCAACCCTTCAAATTGCACCCTGTTTTGCTCGAAATCGCGCGTCCATTTGTACATCTGCTTCAGCACGGTGAGGTCGGATTTATAATGGCAGGCTTCCAGGTGAAGCCGCGGCTTGAGACAGCGCGTTAAGATGCGGCGTTTTCGCAGCCGCAAGGGCGGGTCAAGGAAGATGATGTGGGTCGCCATATCCAGCAAGCAGCGGTAGGATTCCCGAAAGGTTCCTTCCAGAATCCAATCGCCGAGACCGTCAATGCGCGTGAGCTCTTCCAGTTGTTCCTGCGGCGTTCGCTTGTACTCTCCGTTTGCGGTGTTGACATGCACAACGCAATCCAATTCGTAGTGCGGAATATTCAGCGCGATGGAAAGCTTTTTGGCAAAGGTCGTTTTCCCGCTTGCAACAATGCCGACGATAAAGATTTTGGTCATGCGGCACCTTCGTTGCAATAATATTTATCCTCCGCCCATTTTGCCGGATTGTCATCAATGTATTGCGAAATGATTTCAAATTCTTTTTCGCTGCGGATAATATGGTCGTGGTAAGCACGCTGCCAAATAGAAGACCCAAGTTGTTTTGTTGTTGAGGCCTTTAAGCCGTGTATAATGCGTGGAAGCAGCGCCTTTGTAGGGGACGCTGTCCTCAGCGTCCCGCTTGTTTGATTCACAACAATCAAAAGATGAAGGTGATTCGGCATGATTACATAATTTTCCAAGACGGCACAATCAAGCACGCCGTTCATTTTCGCCAAACATTCCTTGACACAAATTCCCGCGGCGCTTAACCGGACGTTCGGGACGCTGGGGACAGCGTCCCCTACATCGATATTGCCCAATAAATTGCTCCTGTTTTTTACACACACAGTCAAAAAGTATGCGCCGTTTTGGTTATAGTCATAATCTTTCAGTCGGATACCTTTTCGTTTTGGTAAAGACATGTTGTTGCAGCTCCTTCTAAATGAATTCCTACACGCGCAAAGCGCCTATGTATCGTCGATCACCCCAACCTGAAAATCATCCTCATAAAGAATCTTCCCAACAGAATCCGTGTAAACAATGTCAAATGGAATTTGATATTTGTCCAGCAGCGCAAGCATGGGCGCTAAGCGCTCCAGCATGGCGGCACCGTTGGCGTTGTTTTTGAAATAGGTGATTGCGCCGACGGTGTTTGCATCGGCATCATCATTGTTTTCTCCGTAAAAGGGCGGATAAGGCAGGTTTTGCACAAACCAATCGTTCGCTTCCACGAATTTTGCCTTGTCTTCCTCGCTGAATATGTTGTTCTGAACCTGCCGCCAGCAAAGCGAAAAAACGCCAAGGGGCTTTTTGGTAATCCAGGAGGTTTCGCGGCCTTGTATGCGGAGGTATTTGGGGGAATTCATGTTTGTTACCTCGCTTTTTCGGTATATCCCTTACACATGCAAGGGTATCGTCTCGAGATAGCGCTTTTCGACATCTACCGATAGTCCATAGGCAATCATCTCGTCCCATGTTGTATCCTTGTGAAGAGATATATAAAAAGATTTCCCCTGCAATATGACGATGAGTTTTGTCTCGTTAAACGCATGAATATACCATGATGGCTTTACCTGCGCCTCCAGCAGGGGCAACAATTCAACCATTTCGTCATCCGGAACATGATATTCATTTGTATGCCACAGGGGTAAGGCATCCTCCGGTACCTCTTCAAGCCGCTGGTGAAAGAAGTAAGGCTGTAAGCTTGATAAAATATTAGGGTTTTCTACGTTTTCTTCGATGATGCCCAGTGTAAACATCGTATGATTCCTCCTACCCCAACCCCAACAGCAAATCCAGCACCGGCGCAAAGGGCTTATCATCCGCCAGCTCGATTGCGCCCTTGTCCACCAGTGCGGCGGTTTGGGGGGAGAGGGGCAAACGGGCAAGGATGGGTACCCCGTTTTCCATGGCGAAGTCGTCCAGACGGCTTTCGCCGAAGATTTGGTGTTTTTCGTTGCAGTCCGGGCATTCAAAATAGCTCATATTCTCAATCAGACCCAGTACGGGGATGTGCATCATCTGCGCCATGTGATAGGCCTTGCGCACAATCATGCCCACCAAATCCTGCGGGGTGGTCACAATCAGAATGCCGTCCACGGGCAGACGCTGAAAGACCGTCAGCGGCACGTCACCCGTGCCGGGCGGCATATCCACAAACAGAAAATCCAGCTCGCCCCAGGCGACCTCCTGCCAGAATTGCCCGATCACGCCGGAGATGACAGGCCCGCGCCAGACCACGGGCTGATCCTCCTGTTCCAGCAGCAGGTTCACACTCATCACGGCAACGCCGGTGCGGCTCTCTTTGGGCAAAAGGCCGCGTGCGTCGGACTGCGCCTTGCCGCTGATGCCGAAGGATTTGGGGATGGAGGGACCGGTGATGTCGGCATCCAGTACGCCGCAGGCGAGACCCCGCGCCTGCATGGCGTTCGCAAGGCTCGCGGTGACGAGGGATTTCCCCACGCCGCCCTTGCCGCTGACGATGCCGATGACTTTTTTCACATGGCTGAACGCATTCGGCGCAAGCTGCAAATCCTGCTCGCGCTTCTCACAGTTGGCGGTGCAGCCCTCGCAGCTGCCATTGCAATTGGCTTGGTTTTGTTCGGACATTTTTCTTCATTACCTCTCAAAATAGTGTAATCACCCACGCAAGCGCGGCGGCAATCGGAATATGCAAAGCGTAAATCGGCAGCGTATGCCGCCCCAGAAAGCCCAGCGGGGGAATGTGGCGGCGCAGCGACCATTGCGGCGGCGGAAAGCGCCCGAAGAAGCTGCCTGCAAAAAACAAAAACAGATGCGGAAACAGCGGGAAATAATCAGCTGATTGAAAACGCTTTGCCGCAAAGCCGAATGGCGCGAGCCAGTTGGTGGAATACAAGGGCTTGGGCAGCGGCCATTTCAGCGAACCGCCAAAGCCAATCCAGCCATAGCCGACGTTGCTCAGCAGCACATAAAGCAGCAGACAGACGCAAACGCCGAGGATGGGGTTTATTTTGCCCAAAGGACGCTGCAGCAATGCAAACAGCAGAATGCAAATGCTCAGCAAATGCAGAATGCCGAACCAAATGGCGGCGTCCTTCACGCCGAACAGCGGAAGCAGCCCTGCGCTGACCGCCGTGAGTCCCAACGCAATGCCCAAGAGCATCAGCCCGCGCCGCAGGTTGCTGTGGGAGAGATGGGAGGAAACCCCGGCGCTGACGATGAAAATTCCCGCGAAAAACGGTTGGGCAGGTGAGAAAAAGTCAAACAGCCAAAGTCCGGCAGAGTTGCGGAAGAAAAAGCCGAGGACGTAGCAAAAATGGTAAACCACCATGCAGGCAACGGCAAGCCCGCGCAGCTCATCCAGCAGTTGGATGCGGGGGCGAAGTGAAACGGCTGCGGCCGACCCCGATTCTGTCCGATTTTTCGAAGGGCTATCCATTATCGTTTCACCCGCTTATACCGATTCAGCTCCGCCGCCAAGCGGCGGCTGATGTAATTGCGCAGGAACTTATATCGACCCCTTTGGTGTTCCTTGCCGCGGCGGTGGGCTTCGGCATCCGCTTCGGGACTGATTTGGTAGGTGCAGGGGCGTTTTTCCAGTTGGTCATACAGCGGTGCGGCGCAGACGGCCAGAGGCTCACCGCGCGTGAGGGTGGCCGCAAGAATCACCAGATTCTCATTTTCCGGCAGGGTAAAATCCGCCGCGTTTGTGACATTGAAGCGGTAGTGGAAGAAATACAGCTGCTTGGCGGGGTCGTCCTCACCGTTTTTGTGGGCGTGGGTGCTGTTCCAGGCAAGGGCATCCGTTTTGACATAGCCGGTTTCGCCCAGCGAATACAAATCCCACGCGCCGATGGCCTCTTCGCAGTCCTGCACGGCAAAGGGCACGGCGGCATTGCCGATGCGCAGTGTCTCCAGCATATCGCCCCGGCAGGACGCTGCAATCAGATGCAGGGTCTGCACACCCTCCGGCAGGGGGATGCGCTGACCGCGGCAGGTGACGGTGTTGTTCTCGCCATGCGCCGCGCTGCCCATGGTGAAGGGAATGCCCGCGCTGACAATTTTCGCCGGGAACTGCTCCGCCGGGATGGCATAGCCGTTGGGCAGCGCGCCGTCGGTACGCGCGCTGTTGGAGGATACTGCATCCGTGTCATAGGGCAAATCCCAGGCAGCGTAGTCGTAGCCGCCCAAGTCGAGATTGGATTCTACCGTGAGCGCAAAGGAGCGCAGCTGACAGGCCGTCATATCAAACTGCAGCACACCGTCCTTCAGCGTATATTTTCCCGCTGCGGACACAGGCTCCTCCGAGCCGGAAACCTCGCGCGCCGCAGTGATACGGCAGGGGCCGCAGAGGGAAAACTGCACAGCCTCCAGGCTGTCTCCCGCGCCTTCGTTGAAGCGGACAATGAGCTCGTCGCTGTCCTGCGCCTTTTTCAGGGCGCGGATCAGTGCTTTTTCTTCGGAACAGCGGGCGAAGCAGTATTCGCTGCCCAAGGGCCCGGCGGACGGCGGCACAAGAAAAACCTGGAGCGGCGCATTGAAACAGGCGGCCTGCTTTTGCGTGCCGTTCGTCCAGCTCCCGCAATGTCCATAAATGCCGAAGCCGTAGCGGTTCAGGCCGAATTCCATGAGATGCTGATCGCTGTAGGCGGCGCGCGGGCTGTGGATGCCCGTCAGGCGCAGGGTATTCTCGTTGGGCTTATCCCAGCCGATTTTACTGTCGCTCAAAACGCTCACGCCATAGAAGGCGGAGGGCTCGGAAATATCTGCCCACATCTGCGCGGGTACCTCATACAGCCGTGTATGGCTGCTGCCGCGCCGAATGGTGCCAAGCCCCAGGTCGTAAGTGGCTTCTTCACTTTTGACGGTGAAGGGGAACTCCGTTTTCAGCAGGGAGCGCAGAGAGCGCCACTCAATTTCGTTTTCCACACGCAGAAATTCGCCGCCCGCGTCCAACGAAATGGTCTGGGCGAAGAAAGAAGTTTCGCCGTCTTGGGCGGGGCAGCTGCGGATTACACGCAGGGCAGCCCGTGCTGCGCCATTCTCCAAAACGGAAATCATTGGGCGGGCGGCGTATTCACGCGGCGGTGCCATGGCCTCGTTGTAGTCCAGCTCCCACGCGGGATAGTTGGGATATCCGTCATAGTCCTGCAGCGCCATGCGCACGGGTGCGTCCAGCAGCTCCACGCAGGACTGCTTGTCATAGATGCTGGCAATGTCGCCGTTTTCGTCCAGCGTCACCAGATACCGCTCGTTTTCCAAGGTCTGCTCCGTGACGGAAAGTCCGGTCTCCAGCGTACAGGGGCTGTCGTATTCCCGCACATCAAACAGCGCACAGGCAAAGCCGGGGAGAGACGCGCAAAAGGCGATTTCTGCTGTGCCGTCCGCAAGATTGTTCAGCTGGGACGGCACTTCCGCGCCGCTTGCGTCAAACACACGGATGAAACGGCAGTCCGCCGAAACGGGGACGCATGCGCTGACGGTTTCGCGCCTCGCGAACTGCAGGGTGTTGGTGACGGTGAGCGCCCTGCCCTTGGCAAAGGCGCTGTCCATGCCCTGCGCGAGGCAGGCGGCGGAGAAACGGATTTCCTCCCCCAATTGATTCATCGAGAGCATATAGTCGTTCCAATTGCGCTGATAGCATTTGACCAGCGAGGTGCCGGGGATATCATCGTGGAACTGGTGGGCAATGATGCGCTTCCACGCCGTGTCCAGCACATTCTGCGGATAGCTGCGTGCGCCGAGCAGAGAGGACGCACAGGCCAATTGCTCCGCCGCCGCCGCGAGCTGCTCGCCCTTGCGGTTCCAGCGCTTGCCGATGGCGCGGGAAGTGTAGCCGCCCACGCCGTGGTCGGTCATCACCAGCTCGGTCTCCCACTGCGGCAGCTTTTGCTGAAGCTCCGGCGGCAGGGCGGCAAGATCGCGGAACACATCATCGCTGCCCGCGCAAAGAACATCCACCTTTTGGTTTTCGTTTTGCCGCAGTTCCCCCAAAACGGTCTGCACCGACTCCTCCTTCGGCGCGCCGCCGCGGTCGCCCACGCCGTGCAGCACAAAGGTGAAGGGCAGGTCATATTTTTTGATGTTTTCATTTAGCTTCAGATGCACGCTGTGCCGCCGCACGCGCTTGAGGGTGGCGGCGTAGTTGCGCGCATCCAGCGAGGCGTAGATGCGCTCGCCGTCCGGCCCGCGCCACACGCCCAGGTCAAAGGGCACGCCGTAGGCGCAGCTCCAGCAGACCTTCTGCGTGGTGAAGCCCAGCAGCTTGCAGTGCGCGGCAATGGAGGGCAGCGCCCAGCCGAAGCCGAAGCAGTCCGGCAGATAAATGTCCCGGCTGCGCTTGCCGAAGGTTTTGTCAAAATAGTTGTTCCCATAAAGAATATTGCGAATCAGCGCCTCCGGCGAGGGGATATTGACATCGCCGTTTTCATAGGCGCTGCCCGCCACACGCCAGCGTCCCTGCGCAACGGCCTCCTTTACCCGCGCAAAGCCCTCCGGGTCGTATTCCTCCATCAATTCATAACGGTAGGAGCCTTCAAAGCTGAAGACGTACTCCGGGTATTTTTCAAACAGGGCAAGATTGTCATAGATGGTGCGCGGCAAATACTCCCGGATGGTGGTTTCCAAATCCCAGTTCCATGAGGTGTCCAGATGCGCGGTGGCAACGGTATAAATGCGCGGTTTCAGCATAGCGAGAGACCCAACCTTTCCAAATCATATTACGAGGGGGAATCAAGGGCATATCGTAAAGGGAATAAAACGCAGCGTAAAACAGCCGAGCGGAGAAAAAGGCGGTTTTTTTAAGAAAGCAAGCAGAAAAAGGGTTGAAACGCAAGGGTTTTCCACATTTTCCACAGAGTTTTCCACATTTTTTGGACAAGCACGGGCTATACAATGAGTATAGAAGAAAAGTGAACACACCCATTTTACGGCGAAAAAAAGAGAAACTTGCCGCATTTGGACGGCGGAAAGGGCAAGCGCGATAATCATCTGTATAACGGCTGCAAAAAGCGGGAAAAACTAACAGCAAAAGAGAAAGAGGCGAGGAGAAGATGGTCAAGGGTGTCAATCGGCAGGTTGTGGAGCTTACGCAGATGGACTGTGAATATTTTGAACGGGTGGTGTTTTTCATCAAACCCGAATTTTCGGCAACCAGCGAGGGGACTCTGCGGGAGCGCGCCGGGCTGATTGCCGCCGGCGCAGGTCTGCCGCCGGTTTCGCGGCTGCGCCGCAGCCGCAGCCGCAATGCGCTCAAGCTGGGTCTTGCGGCGCTTGCCGGAGCTGCCGCAAGCGCGGGGGTGACGGCACTTGCGTTTTTATTGTGACGGTTCCGGTTTTGCGCTGTCACAGAATTCCCGCATGACGCAGTCTGCGCACTGCGGCCGTCTGGCAATGCACACCGCGCGTCCGTGCAGAACGCAGCGATGGCAGAAATCATTGCTCTCCTCCGGCGCAAGCAGTCCGCGCAGCCGCAGTTCCACCTTGAGCGGGTCTTTCGTATTCACAAGCCCCAGCAAATTGCTGATGCGGATGAGGTGGGTATCCGCCACCACGGCGGGCTTGCCGTAAACATCGCCCACAATCAGATTGGCGGTTTTGCGCCCTACGCCCGGCAGACGGGTCAGCTGCTCAATGCTGCCCGGCACAACGCCGCCGAATTCTGCGCGCAGCATTTGCGCCATGCCAACGATGTCCCGTGCTTTGGTATGAAAAAAACCGCAGGAACGGATGATATCTTCCACATCCTCCACCCGCGCGCCGGCAAAGCTGTCCAGCGTAGGATAGGCGGCAAACAGGGCGGGGGTCACAAGGTTCACCCGCGCATCCGTGCATTGGGCGGAAAGGCGCGTGGCAATCAGCAGCTGCAGGGGACCGCGTGCCTCCAAGGAGCAAATCGCCTGCGGATAACAGCGCTTCAGCGCTTCTGTGGCCGCGCGCGCTTTTTGCTGTTTTGTCACTGTGAAGCCCTCCCTCGTGCGGACATAATACATCCATTTTTGCACATTTCTTACATTATAGCGCAAAACGGCAGGAATGCAAAGCGAATCATGAAAAATTCCTTCATAAAATTTCCGAAAAAAAGAGATTGCGCATTTGTGTGAAATACGCTATACTATACTCTGAATAAAAAACTCGCGAAAAAGGATGTATCAAACCATGCGCTATGAAAATCTGCCTTGTGACAGCTGTTCACTGCCGTTGCAGAGAGAAGATGATGTCGTTACCTGCCCGGACTGCGGAACGCCGCAGCATCGGGACTGTTGGCTGGCAAACGGTAGATGCTGCAACGCACAAAAGCATGCGGAAGGCTTTGTCTGGGTGCCGCCGCCGCAGGAAGAGCCCGTGCAGGAGCCGTTGAATGCGCTGCAGTGCCCGGTCTGCGCGGGGCTGAATGCGCAGGGGGACACGGCTTGCCGGCATTGCGGAAATCCGCTGCAAACGCAGGAGGACTCTTTTTCGGCGGGCACGGCACCGCTCTTTGGCGGAGGACTGCCGCCGAACGACCCCTATCTTTACGGCATGCACGTGCCGCCGGACGCGGAGCTGGACGGCGTGAAGCTGCGGGATATTGTGGCCTATGTGCAGTCGAGCGCGGGGCGCTATCTCAACAAATTTCACCGCAAAACACCCTTGAGCTGGAACTGGGCGGCGGTTTTCTTTCAGTTTTATTGGATGCTCTACCGAAAAATGTATGGGTTGGCGGCGCTTTGCATGGTGCTGAATATTGCCGTTTCCGCCATACACACGCCGAGCATGACAGCAGTGCAAGCGGATATGCAGCACATCAGCGAGCAGCTGCAGAACAAAGACATCACACAGGCAGAGCTGGAACAGCTGGCCGAGCAGCTGGCGGGGATTTTGCCGCGGACCTACCCGCTGATTGCGGAAAAACTGGCGTTGCTGGTGGTGTTTGCGCTGCTCTCGGACTGGATCTACAAACGCAAAGTTCTGCGCGATATTACGCAGCTGCGGGGCGCGCAGATGGAGGAAAAAAACTTCCTGTCCGTGCTCACGCGGCGCGGCGGCACTTCCATGCTGTCTGTGATGTTTGGCATCGGCGCATCTATGGGCTTGGAGAGCCTCGCAACACTGATAGTGGATAAGTTCACACTGTAACTTACATAAAAGAGGAGACGATCGATTATGAAAATCAAAAAAGCCATTATTCCGGCGGCAGGGTTGGGTACGCGTGTGCTTCCTGCCTCCAAGGCAGTGCCCAAGGAGATGCTCAATATCGTGGATAAGCCCGCGATTCAATATTTGGTGGAGGAGGCCGCCGCGAGCGGGATTGAGGACATCCTCATCATCACCAACCGCGGCAAGGGCGTGATTGAGGATCATTTCGACCATGCCTTTGAGCTGGAAAAGGGAATGGAGGGCAACCCGAAAAAGGCGGAAATCCTCGAAACCGTCAAAGCGGTGGCAAACCTTGCGAATGTGTATTTTGTGCGCCAGAAGGTCACAAAAGGTTTGGGGCACGCCATCATGTGCGGTCGCTCCTTTGTGGGTGACGAGCCTTTTGCCGTGCTTTATGGCGACGATGTTACGGTGTCCGCAGACCCGGTCATCGGCCAGCTCTGCCGCGCGTATGAGAAATACGAAAAAGGTGTGGTGGGCGTAAAAGAGGTCACGCGCGAGCAGATTCAGATGTATTGCACACTGGACGTTGCTCCGCTGGAGGGGCGTTTGATGCACTGCTCCAAAATCATTGAGAAGCCCACGCCGGAGCAGATTCTTTCGCTCTACGCCATTCTCGGGCGCGTGGTGCTGCCCGGCAAGGTCTTTGATATGCTTGAAAACGGGCTTGCCAACATCCCGGTGGGCGAGGAATTGTATTTGACGGATGTCATGAGCGAGTTGGGCGCAAACGGCGAGCTGCTCGCCTGTGATTTTGACGGCATCCGCTATGATATGGGCAACAAGCTGGGCATTATGCAGGCCAACTGTGAGGTCGCGCTGGCGCACCCGGAAATCGGCGCGGACTTCAAAAATTATCTGAAAGCCTTGGCGGCGACGCTGTAAGGCGAAGCGGCTGAAAGGAGAGAGCGGAACCATGTTTTGTCCGAATTGTGGGGCAAACGCGGGCGAGAGCAATTTCTGCGCGGTCTGCGGTGCCAAGTTGGGGACAGCACAAGCCGGGGCGGCCCCGATGAACAATCCGCTGGAGGAAACCGTCCTCTGGGAGGGCAAGCCCGCCGGAATCGGTGACAAGTTCAAGGGCGCGCTCAACTCTACCCGCTACAAAGTCACGAGCCACCGCATCATCATTTACAGCGGCTTGATTACCGGGCAGGAGACGGACATTGAAATCATGCGCATCAAGGATGTCTCCGTGCAGCAGAGCGTGGTGGAAAAGGCCGCCAAGGTGGGCGATGTCACCATCGTTTCCACGGACGTGGTGGACGGCACTTTCGTGCTGAACAATGTCAGCGAGCCGTATGAGGTAAAAGAAATTATCCGCAAGGCCATGCTGGCGGTGCGCGGGCAGATGAATATTATGTACCGGGAAAAAGTTTGACTTTTTCAGAGGTTAGATTTTGGACGGTAGATTTTAGATGCGGCAACCAAAAGAACACCGCTCTTTGGCGAGGTGCCAAAGAGCGGTGTTCTTTATCAAGGGGTTACTTATTGTTGAATTGGCGAAGGGTTTCTTGAATGAGTTGCTTTTGTGTAGGCGTTAGGGAGCCAAAGAGCAGAAGGTGCTCTTGTTGCTCCGGGGTCAAGGCGGTGGGTTCGCCCTCGTCGGCGAAAAATTGAGAAAGCGTGATGCCAAGCGCACGGCAAATGCTCTCCACCGTGGGGAAGGTGGGGGCGTTGCTGCGCTTGAACAGATGGGAGATGGTGGACTGCGGAAGCGCAGCCTCTTTTGCCAAGCGGTATTCAGACACGCCCTAGGCTTGTTTTCGTTTTTCCGTTTTCCGTACAGTTTTTTCAAGATGCTTGATGGACGGCAGCGTGGGAAGAGCGCTTGCTTGCTGCAACGAAAGAAGCGGATTATGTGGTTTCGCTTTATGAAAGATACCAGAAAGGCGTTGATGCGACACATCGGCAGGTGCTGGTGGATTTGTCTTTGGCGGTGGTCGCCTAATGGGATGGAAACAAGGGAGAAACGAAGGAAACAATCGATTATGCCACGCAAAAAGGCATTGCAATTGCGAATTTGCATCGCGCATAAAAAGCAGCTCCCCGGCGTTCTGCCGAGGAGCTGTGATTTTTTGTGCATCGATTTACGGATTCGCCGCAGGAGGTGCCGCAGGCGGTGCGGAGGGGAGGATTTCTGCCTTGCTGATGCGGGTGACCTCGCTCTTGGCGCCTGTGTAGCTGAAGCGGACGCGGTCGCCGACGTTCAGCAGAATGGCAAGCTCGGATTCGCTCGCGGAGATGGCGTAGTGGGTGGTGTCCGTGCCGTCCAGTAGGAAGAAATACTGCGTGTTGCCGTTGACCACCGCCGTGCGGATGGATTTGATGGTGCCCTCCACCAGGTTCGGCTCG
>JGI994J12354_10003289_pt1 | contig 15179 bp, 13 predicted proteins | sample IntmicLarv3ML3BL_FD_12354 | JGI IMG/M metagenome (IMG submission 12354)
TTTTCTGGCCTTATTGATATGTAAATCTTATTAATGCCCATTTCGTTAAAAGCATAATCCACACAAGCCTTTGCTCCCTCAAGAGCAAACCCTTTATGCCAATACGCCTTTTTCAAAATATATCCAGGCTCCAATACTTTTACGCCGTCTATTTCGCTCCATGTCAGCCCAATTTGGCCAACCATCTTTCCTGATTCCTTCTCTATTGCCGCCCAATAGCCGACTCCTCTCTCTTCGTATCTTTCGAGTTGACGATCGAGCCACTCTTGCGCTTGTGCATCTGAAAACGCATGTTCCCAGGCGTACATAACCTCAATATCTTGCAAAATCTCACACAAATCGGTGAAATCAGTTTGAACTAAATTTCGTAGGAACAAACGCTCTGTTTCGATAATAAAGTTCATATGCCACCTTGTTTCAGTAAAATTGTGGTGCGAGTAACCGGAATCGAACCGGTACGGGATTGCTCCCATAGGATTTTAAGTCCTAGGCGTCTGCCAGTTCCGCCATACTCGCATATTTAAGGGCATTCGGACAAAGGTTAGAACAATGCGTTAGAACAACGCAAAAACAGAAATGCCTATCAACCCCTTAACCACTATTATATCAAGGTTTTTGCCATATAACAAGCACATTTTTTTTATTAGGCGCTCGGGATTTTAAGTCCCTTGCGTCTGCCGATTCCGCCACAGCGGCACATGTCGGGTCGATAAGGCAATACGCATAACTGACTTTGTTATTCTACAAGAGATACGTGCTTTTGTCAATCGCTTTTTTAAGTTTTGATGATATTGATGATATTTTCCTTATATTTTATTATTAAAACCAGTACCTACTCTACCTCTTCGATGTCATACTCCATATTTCCCATTCCTAATTTAACAAGCTCGTTAAGCTGAACAAACGGGTCTTTGCCGTGCATTCTTTCCAAAAGGTGACCGGATTCTCCCATAATATGGTCTTTTGGAATACTGTTATCTATAAAATTCTCATTTTTTATCATATCAAGGCTTGCTTTTTCAACTGCAACAATATCACGTCCGGCGATAATTCCGACATCCGGAACAATATTCGGAGTTGTAAATCCCCAGCAATCGCATGTCATGGTCATTGCCACAAGAAAATTTATGTATATTGTTTTTCCGCCGAAATGTTCAAGACATTTTTGAGTACACAGTGCCATTCCGGTCTGAAAATCCTTGTACTGTCCGTCATCATCAAGCGTAATCGCTCCTGTCGGGCATACCTTGAAGCAATGCTGGCACATCGTACAGTTATGGTAAAACATACGATATTCATCGTTATCGTCAAAGCTGTTCGCGTTATGGTTACAGCTGTCAATGCACTGTCCGCAGTGAGTGCACTTAACCTTATCCCAGGAAATACCGCCTTCTAAGGAATGTATCTGCCTGCGTGTGCGATCGGTAACACAGCCCATCGCTATATTTTTGACCGCTCCGCCGTATCCGCAAACACCGTGACCCTTTACATGCGAAAGATTAATAAGCACATCAGCGTCGGCAAGATGTCCGGCAACATCAACATTTTTAAAGCTTTTAAAATCCACACTCTTTTCGACATAGTATTTTCCCGTTTCGCCGCATATATCAACAACAGGACACCCGAGCATTTCACGTGTATAACCTCTGACATATCCTCCCTCTGTGCTCTGGTCTGTCACAAAGACCTTTGAAGCTCCGTTTTTATACAAAGCCCTGACCAAATCGGCAACAAACAGCGGATGTATTGTCGAGTAGCCTATCCCTCGCCCCACATGCATTTTTATTGCAACTGTCTTTCCTTCAACCGTTTGCAAAAGCTCCAGCTTATCAAGCAGCCGCTTAAACTTTGCCGGAAGTGTTGACTCAGCAGCTACCTTGTCAAATGAGGATGACGCAAACAACAGCTTATCTTTTTTCAAACTAATCAAATCCTATTCCTATATTTCGTATTATATATTTAATTTTACATTCACAGCTTAAATCAGTCAAGTAATTTTTTAAGCTGTTTTTATTTTTTTCTTGACATAACGATTGTTTATAAAAGATAATATAAATATAAAAAGGTCATAATCTTAAAACAGGAGACTGACTTGTATGAAAAAGCAAATTACGGTTGCCATTGCCGGTCTGGGCGCACGCGGCAAGGATACATACGCAATATATCAAAAGCTTTTTCCGTCGGAAATGAAAATTGTTGCGGTCGCAGAACCTAAAAACGAGGTTTTGTATTCTGCTGCAATGGATTACAATATACCTTTGTCAAACTGCTTTTCCTCGGCGGAGGAAATGTTCGAAAAGGAGCGCCTTGCCGATGCCGTGTTTATCACTACTCAGGACAGACAGCACAAAGCTCACACCCTTATGGCTCTTGAAAAAGGATATCACATTTTGCTTGAAAAGCCTGTTGCAAGCACGGTTGAGGACTGCATAGAAATACGCGATAAGGCTCTTGCGTCAAACAGCATTGTTATCGTCTGCCATGTGCTGCGATACACTCCTTTTTATCGAAAAATAAAGGAGCTGCTTGACTCAGGCATAATCGGAGATATTGTTTCGATTCAGGCAAGCGAATGGGTTGGATATTGGCATCAGGCTCATTCATTTGTCCGCGGAAACTGGAATAACAGCACCCGGTCATCCTCAATGATTCTTCAAAAATGCTGTCATGACATGGATATTTTGCATTGGCTTATCGGAAAGACATGCAAATCTCTTTCTTCATACGGCTCACTTATGCATTTTAACGATCAAAATGCCCCGAAAAAATCAGGAAGTCAATGTATTGTTGACTGCAAATGCAAAAAGGACTGTATTTACGACGCAGAAAAAATATATATAACCAATCCCTTAACGGGAGTCCTTGCAAACGGCGACAGCTGGCCCTGTAATGTTGTCATGCAAAATCCTACAAAAAAAGGACTGCTTTCTGAGTTGAAAACAAGCCCTTACGGAAAATGCGTATATAAATGTGACAACAATGTGGTTGACCATCAGGTAATTTCAATGGAATTTGAAGGCGGTGCAACCGCTGTTTTTACTATGACCGCATTTACCGAGGAAACCAACCGTCAAACAAAAATTTTAGGAACCAAGGGTGAGCTTTGCGCCGATATGAACCAAAACAGTATAACCGTACTGACGTTCGGCGGCAAAAAGACTGTCTTTGATGTAAATAAGCTCTCTAAAAACTTTTCAGGTCACGGCGGCGGCGACCATGTTATGCTTAAAGAATTTTTAGAAGCTGTTTCAAATCCGCAGTCAGCATCTCCCGAAACGACACTAAACGAGTCAATAAACAGCCATCTTATGACCTTTGCGGCTGAGGAATCACGTCATAAGAACGGTAAGAATATCGCCCTTTAAGAATATTAAATTAGGCAATTGCAAAATTTTCAATTTCGCAATTAAGAGTGGAGTGTTAAGAGTTGAAAGTGGAGTTGATGTTATCGGCTTTGCCGACTTTTGATTAAAAGGCGCGGGTTCCTTTAAGGGAACTTCAGGAACGCAGCGTTCCTGAAAAGTCCTGAAAGACTTCCGCGGAATGGGCGGTAGTCATAAAACAGTATAATGTTTTTGCATGGAGGGGCTGCTCTGAAAACCTCAACGGAACAAAAGCAAAAAAGAGCGCAACAAAACGAACCTGCCATAAACGGTGGGTTTGTTTTTGAGTGTTCGGAAAATCTATGTATTCAAAACCAAAGCAGAAACGTCCACACCTAAAATATTCATCGGATGATAAATTATAAATGATGAATAAGGAAATGCACGGATTTTGGTGGCATTTTTTGTATTTATCATTCATCATTAGCGGAAGCGAATCATTTATCATTTTTCATTTAGTTAAGAAAATACTACACCTCTGAATCTGTAAAGGGGTGCGGTCTTGACCCGTTTTGGGACTGTTGATGTAAGAAATAATAAATCAAAATGTTATTTTTATGTCTGATTATTTTTCTTCCTTAGGCTTCATTTCTTCCTCATAAACCATAAAAGCATTTTTGCCGCTGTTCTTTGCATGATACATGGCGATATCTGCATACTTTATAATTACATTGAAATCCTCTGAATGGTGAGGATAAAGTGCAACTCCTATAGAAAATCCCACTGAATATTTTTCGATATAGCGGTCAATGTTTTCGTTCGCAAATGCACCGAACAATTCTGTTGTGAACGCAGCTGCTTTTTCCTTTGTATCAATACCTCCGGCAATCATGATAAACTCGTCTCCGCCAATACGGGCGGCAACATTTAATTTACCCGAGACGGGGCGGAAAACCGTGGAGTTTTTTTGCCAGTTACTGAGAAAACCGGCGATATGAACAAGCAGACTGTCGCCCGCGTCGTGACCTGCACTGTCGTTTACTGTTTTAAAGTTATCAAGGTCAATAAACAGTAACGCAAACGGTGTAGGATTCTTCATGCTTGTCAATTCATCAAGCTTTTCCATGAGGAATTGCCTGTTTGGCAGGTTGGTCAGCTTGTCGTATTTTGCCATTCTTTCAAGAGTGTTTTGCAGCTTTGAGAGCTTTTTGAATGTAATAAGAAGCATAATACCCATTCCGGCAACGGTTATAAGCACCGATGTGAAAAGTAAAACCGTATTTATTGTGGTGTTGTGTCGCTCACGTATGAGAAGCGTGTCCTCAATATCGGCGCTGATGATGCCGATAATTTTGCCGCTGTCGCTGTAAATCGGCACCGCTCCGGTGTGAAAGCTGCCGAATTCATCCACCACGTTCATGACACCTGCCGAATCATGTCCTTTGAAAGCGGACAAATGGACGGGTGATAACTCATATTCGGTAAACATGGTGTCTGCCTCTTCGTCTGTATCAAATACGAAATAATACTTGCCATCTATTTCTTTAAGGGCATAAATATAACTTGCGCCTACCTTTTTTGCAAGCGTTCGCAGTCTCGCAAGCGTTTGGGTGTACTCAGGCACTGTAGCGTCATCTTTGGAATTATAGGTCTCGAATTTTGAAGGGTCAATCAACTCTCTGGCGGCACTGGAAATTGATTTCAGCTGCGATGTTATGCTTTCCTCCAAAATTTCCTGAGCCTGTTGATTGCTGCGCGTGTTCAACGCTAAAACTATAAGCATCATGGATACGCTGATGACTATAAATACGGTATAGGCAACCCTTTTTATCTTTTGTGACATACAATACGCTCCCTAATTCTTTATTGAAAAGATTTATGATTACAGTATACTGATTTTCGCATAAAAAAACAAGCGGAAAATGCAATTCTTTTCAGCTTGTTTTCAACGCCGTACATTACCACCTTACATTACGATAAAATTATTGTTGACAACATTTATAAAGTATGCTATATTTATTACAGAGTTAGCTTCGGCTAACTAATCTTTTAGCACTTGTGTTAGTCTAGGCTAACATCATTTTACGAAATATGTTAGTTTTTACCGGGGTGTGTTCGATAATTAGCAATGTGCACAGAATCGAGTGATTTTTGTGCCGAGCAAAGCGAGAAAGCGCAGAAAACCTTGGCGGTTTTCAAGATTTTTCAACACAGAGCGGCGCAAAAAGCGCCGATTATGTGTATGTTGATAATTTTCGAACACACCCCTAACTAAAGGAGGTACAAACATGCCGCTTACAATGGCAAGACCGGGAAAAGAATCCTTTATAATTAAAAAAATATCAGGAAAAGATGAAACAAGACGGCATCTTGCAAATCTTGGGTTCGTGGAAGGAGCTAGCGTTACCGTAGTTTCAGAGGTCGCGGGAAATCTTGTCATCGGAATAAAGGGAACACGCATAGCAATCGACAAAGCTATGGCAAACAGGATAATAATTTAACAGGAGGATTTGTGGTGAAAACACTAAGAGACACAGCACAGGGAGTAACGGTTAAGGTTGTTAAGCTTCATGGCGAGGGCGCATTAAGAAGGCGGATTATGGATATGGGTATTACAAAGGGTGCAGAGATTTTTATAAGAAAAATCGCTCCGCTCGGCGACCCTGTGGAGGTTAATGTAAGAGGTTATGAGCTTAGTCTTCGCAAAGAGGACGCAGGAATGATTGAAGTGCAATAAGGGGGAAGAATAGTGTCTGTTAAAATAGCATTGGCGGGAAATCCAAACAGCGGTAAAACGACTTTGTTTAACGCTATGACGGGAAGCGCGCAATATGTGGGAAACTGGCCGGGTGTTACGGTCGAAAAAAAGGACGGAAAGCTTAAGGGCAATAAGGAAGTTATCATACAGGATTTGCCAGGTATTTATTCGCTTTCGCCCTATACTCTTGAGGAAGTTGTTTCTCGAAATTATCTTGTCACAGACAAGCCGGACGCAGTAATAAATATTGTTGACGCGTCCAATATAGAAAGAAATCTTTATCTTACGACACAGCTTTTAGAGCTTGGAATACCTGTTATAATTGCTCTTAATATGATTGATATTGTTCGTAAAAACGGCGATACAATCAATTGTGAAAAGCTTTCGGAAATGCTTGGTTGTCAGGTGGTAGAGGTTTCGGCACTTAAAAATATCGGAAGCAAGGATGTTGTCGCAAAGGCAATAGAGCTTGCAAAAAGTAAGCCGTCAACCTTTAAGGAGCATAAATTTTCCGATGATGTTGAAAACGCTCTTTCGGAGATATTTAAGCTTATTGAGGATAAGGTTCCGTCAAATCCGGGATGGTACAGCATAAAGCTGTTTGAACGTGACAAGGAAATTATATCAAAGCTGTCTCTTGATCAAAATACAGCTTCGCAGATTGAAGAAATTATTGCCGCCTGCGAGCAAAGCCTTGATGATGACAGCGAAAGTATAATCACAAATGAAAGATACATATATATCGGCGAGGTTGTCAGAAAATGTGTTAAAATCAAAAACACTTCTAAACTTAGTGTGTCGGACAAAATAGATAAAATAGTTACAAATCGTATTCTTGCATTGCCGATTTTTGCTGCGGTTATGTTCTTTGTCTACTTTTTGTCGATATCAACGGTTGGAACGTGGATGACAGATTGGGTGAACGAGGTTCTTTTCGGTGAAATTATTCCCGATGCATTGGGCGGATTCCTTGAAAGTATAGGTACTGCCGGATGGCTTCACTCGCTTATTATGGACGGTATAGTTGCCGGAGTGGGCGCTGTTCTCGGATTCCTGCCCCAGATGCTTGTGCTGTTTTTGTGTCTTGCTATCCTTGAGGACTGCGGATACATGTCACGTATCGCGTTTATTATGGACAGAATTTTCAGACGCTTCGGTCTTTCGGGAAAATCCTTTATTCCTATGCTTGTCGGAACAGGCTGCGGAGTGCCCGGAATAATGGCTTCACGTGCTATCGAAAGCGAAAACGACCGTCGTATGACAGTTATTACAACAACATTTATACCGTGCGGAGCAAAGCTCCCGATTATTGCGTTGATTGCGGGTGCGCTATTTGATGATTCGCCCTGGATTGCGCCGTCAGCTTATTTCCTCGGAATTGCCGCAATAATTTTGACAGGTATCATGCTTAAGAAAACAAAGATGTTTGCCGGCGACCCGTCGCCCTTTGTTATGGAGCTTCCCGCGTATCATATGCCCGGTGTCAAGGGTGTGCTTAAAACAATGCTTGACCGCGGATGGTCATTTGTTAAAAAGGCAGGAACACTCGTTTTACTTGCAACTGTTATCGTATGGTTCCTGAGCAGCTACAGCTGGTCAATGAAATCTGTCGGAACAGAAGAATCAATGCTTGCGTCAATAGGGCAGTTTATCCTTCCGATATTTAAGCCCTTGGGCTGGACAGACTGGAGAGCAACAGTTGCTTCATTTACAGGTCTTATGGCGAAAGAGAATGTTGTCGGAACCTTTGGAGTTCTTTATGGCTTTGAAGAGGTTGCCGAAAACGGTGAAGAGTACTGGGGACAGCTTATCGCCGCCTTTACACCAATTGCGGCATACAGCTTCCTTGCATTCAATCTTCTGTGTGCGCCTTGCTTTGCGGCTATCGGAGCGGTCCGCCGTGAAATGATGTCGGCTAAATGGACATGGTTTGCAATAGGCTATCAATGTGTGTTTGCATATGCTGCTGCAATGATGGTATTCCAGATAGGCTCGCTTTTCGGAGGCGAATTTGGCGTAGGAACAGTATTTTCACTTGCAATATTGGCAGCTATGATATTTATGCTTGTTAAAAAACCGTATTCGAAAGGTACAGCCTCAAAAAGTGCGGTAGAATATGCTGAAGGAATTGCGTGAATATGAAGGAAGCGTTACCGACAATCATGGTCGGAGCAGTGGTTTTGGCAATTATTATCGCCGCTGTCATGAGCGTGATTAAAACAAAGAAAAAGGGCGGTTGTGCAGGCTGCTCGGGTTGCAGCGGAGGCGGCTGCCCTAAAAAGAAATAATATTTTATATAAAAATCAAACATTCCCTCTTGAATTTTCGAGAGGGAATGTTTTGCGCTTTTTTCAAGCTTAAAATTTGTCTATTCATCATCAGGAGGATACCCGGATAAACCGCTTATTTTTCTTCCGTATTATCAGAAAGGTTGATTTTGCCATGCTTTTCTTCAAATGATCTTATACAGTTGTTGATTAAATAGATGATTGCGGGTCAAACCCGCAATGACGGGAACATTTATAACAACTCGTTTTGTCCACTCCCGAATTTTTCATAGTGTTGCAATATGTGCTTTTCTGCGATATAATTAAAAGCAATTACTGTTCGACGAACACAAAAGGGAGGGTCATAATTATGAAAATCGCAGTTATGTCCGATATTCACGGCAACAACATGGCTCTTGACGCTGTTATGTCCGATATTAAAAAGGAACAGGTTGATAAAATATTAATTCTCGGAGATATGATTTCTGATTTTCCGCAGGCGACAAAGGCGGTCATGGATACTGTTAAAGATTTTAATGCGTTTGTAATCAGAGGTAACAGGGAAGAGTATATGCTTGAATATTCAAACGGTGAGCACGGAAGCGAATGGGAGAAATATAGGCAGCTTGAAGCAAATCTTAAAACGTACAGGCTTCTTTCAGAGGATGATATTGATTATTTCAGATTTCTTCCGAAGCAAATTGCGCTTTGGTACAGCGAAATATTTTCACTTAGAATGGTACACGGCTCTCCGTTTTCACAGGTCGATTCGCTTTATGAGGACGATGAAGAACAGCTTGTGCGCTCTTTGGATGAAATTAATGAGAAAATTCTTCTTTGCGGTCATACTCATTGTCAGATGGTTAAGCATATCGGAGGTAAAACGGTTCTTAATCCGGGTGCGGTCGGCATTAATTTTACAAAAAAATGTGAGGCTCAATATGCAATTATTGAAGAAAAAGACGGTAAAATTCTATTTGAGCTTAAGTCTGTTCCGTATGATTTTGAAGCGTTTAAGCGAACCTGTGACATGAAAAGTGTTTGGGTTCGGTTGTGTCTGAAAAGCATGGAGGACGGAGCTACATATAATATAATGTTTTTGAATGAAGCAAAAGAGCGCTGTAATACATGGCCTATTCCCAATGACGTGTTTGACTGTCTGGTCGGCGAATGGGAAGAGAAGGGTATTATCTAGATAGCGTGGACACAAGACCAAAACGTCCATCTTTTGACCATTTAGTCTCGTGCCCACACTATCTAGACTGTACAAAAATTATGGTGCGTACATCGTTAAAATTTTATCAAATCAAGGTTGACGAAGCACCTGAATAGGAATATAATAGTAAGGATAATTAAAAATCCGGAGGTATATAAATGAGCAGAGTTTACAATTTTTCGGCAGGTCCCTCAGCGCTTCCCGAGAAGGTACTTAAAATCGCAGCTGATGAGATGCTTGACTACAAGGGCAGCGGACAGTCTGTTATGGAGATGTCGCACCGTTCAAAGGTGTACGAGTCAATCATAAATGAATGTGAGTCTTTGCTTCGTGAGGTTATGGGCATACCCGACAACTATAAGGTTTTATTCCTTCAGGGCGGTGCTTCCTCACAGTTTGCAATGCTTCCGCTGAATCTTATGAATAAAAGCGGTAAGGCTGATTTTGTCGTAACCGGACAGTGGGCAAAAAAAGCTTTTGAAGAGGCTTCGCGCTACGGCGACTGCAAGCTCATTGCTTCAAGCAAGGATAAGACCTTTTCATATATTCCGCAGCTTGACCCGTCGGATTTTACTCCCGACGCGGATTATTTTCATATATGCTATAACAATACAATTTACGGCACAAAATTCAGCAGGCTTCCGCAGACCGGCAGTGTTCCGCTTATTGCCGACATGTCGTCCTCAATACTTTCAGAGCCTGTTGATGTTTCGAAGTATGCCGTAATTTATGCCGGAGCGCAAAAAAATATGGGACCCGCAGGTCTTACGGTTGTTATTATTCGTGACGACCTTATCGGAAGCGCAAATGACGTAACACCTACAATGCTTAATTACAAAACACATGCGGACAATGATTCAATGTACAATACTCCTCCGACATATGCTATTTATATCTGCAAGCTTGTTCTTGACTGGATCAAGAATGATATCGGCGGACTTGAGAAGATGAATGAAATCAACAAAACAAAAGCAAAGCTGTTTTATGATTATCTTGATTCGTCCGAAATGTTCAGTGCAACCGTTCAGGGTAACGACCGTTCGCTGATGAATATTCCTTTTGTAACAGGAAATGACGAGCTTGATGCTAAATTTGTCAAGGAAGCAACTGCGGCAGGATTTATTAATCTTAAGGGTCACAGAAGCGTTGGCGGTATGAGAGCATCAATGTATAACGCAATGTCACTTGAAGGCGTTTCGGCGCTTGTAGAGTTTATGGAAGCATTTGAAAAGAATAACTGAATGGAGTTTAAAACGAATATGTTTAATATTTTTACACTTAATAAAATTGCCGAATGCGGTACCAAAAAATTCGGGGCAAATTATACGATGACCGATACTATGGATTCTGCTGACGCTGTTATGGTGAGAAGTGCGGCAATGCACGATATGGAGCTTCCCGACTCGCTTAAGGCTATTGCCAGAGCAGGAGCAGGAGTTAACAATATTCCGATTGAAAAGTGCAGTGAAAAGGGAATTGTTGTTTTCAATACTCCCGGAGCAAATGCAAACGCGGTCAAGGAGCTTGTAATTGCAGGACTTTTGATGTCGTCAAGAAGAATTTCCGCCGCTATGGATTGGGCAAAAACCCTTAAGGGTAACGGCGCAGAGGTCGGCAAGATGGTCGAAAAAGGAAAAGGAGCCTTTGCAGGTCCCGAAATACTCGGAAAAACGCTTGGTGTTGTGGGCTTAGGAGCAATCGGAGTGCTGGTTGCGAATGCGGCACAGCACCTCGGCATGAAGGTAATCGGATACGACCCTTATGTTTCGGTAGTTAACGCGTGGGGACTTTACAATAATGTCGGACATGCCGAAAGTCTTGATGAAATTTACGCTCAGTGCGATTATATTTCACTTCATGTTCCGCTTATTCCCGACACAAAGGGCATGGTAAACACAGAAACGCTTTCAAAATGCAAGGATGGCGTTCGTATCCTTAATTTTGCGCGTGATGCGCTTGTTAATGACGCGGATATGCTTAAGGCGCTTGACAGCGGCAAGGTTGCGGCATATGTTACAGATTTTCCGACCGATACGGTTTTGTGTAATGATAAGGTTATCGCAATTCCTCATCTCGGCGCGTCAACTCCCGAAAGTGAGGACAACTGTGCGGTTATGGCGGCTGATGAGCTTGTTGAATTCCTTGAGCTTGGAAATATAAAGAACTCTGTTAATTTCCCTGACGTTTCAATGCCCAAAAGCGGAGAGATTCGTCTTTGCGTAGTCCATAAGAATATCCCGGCTGTACTTACAAAAATCAGCGGTGTAGTTGCCGAGGGCGGACAGAATATAGAAAATATGGCTTCAAGTGTGAAGAAGGAGTATGCGTATACATTGCTTGATATTACAGGCACGGTAAATGATGCAATGCTTGCGTCTATAAAAGAAATTGATGGCGTTATCAATGTGCGGATGATATAAAATTATTATTCAATTATTTAACAACACCTAAGTAGGGTGTGATGCCCCTTATCACAGCGTTTTATGGTAATTTATACCATTTTTCGGTGTGCCGGGGGCATCGCACCCTATGATTCTTTGTTGATTTTTGTAAAAAATTACAACTGTGAGGCTGCCCTTACGTTTTTAAATCCTTAAGAACGATGGCATTAACGAATATACCCTTCTGTAAGACCGAGCGGCAACGGCTGCGGTTTTTGGCAGGTGGATTTCATTTGGTAGTAGGATTGAGTATCGGAGCTGATATGAAAAGCGTGCATAATTTCAAGAACGTGATTTGCAAGCTCTCCGCAGGCACGGTTGATACCGCCTGAAAGTACGCATTCAGCCATGTCGGATAAACCTATTCCGCGGCTGTTTTCATAATAAGTGTGGGTTAAAGGCATAACGGTAAATTCGGAGGAAAAGGCTGATTTATACAGAACATCGCCGCCGAAGGTGTTGGGATCGGGCACAATAAGACTACCGCGGGTTCCGTATATTTCGATGTTAGGCAGTTTGCTTCCCCATACGTCAAAGCTTGTTATCATTGTGACTGACGCACCGTTTTCAAAAAGGATATTACCTGCAACATGCGTGGGCACATCGACATCTATTACCTGACCGAATTTAGGCTCCGAGGTAATGGTTCTTATATCAAAGGCTTTGCTTGCCATGCCTGCAACAGTTTTGGCGGGTCCTAAAAGGTTGACAAGAGCAGTCAGATAATACGGTCCCATGTCAAACATAGGACCACCGCCGTTTTTGTAATAAAATTCAGGATCGGGATGCCAGCTTTCATGTCCGTGACACATCATAAAGGCGGTGCCGCCGATCGGTTCTCCGATAAAGCCGTCATCTATTAATTTACGTGCAGTTTGAATGCCTCCACCCAAAAATGTGTCGGGAGCACAGCCGAGCATAAGACCTTTTTCTTTTGCAAGAGTTGTAAGCTCGTTTCCTTGTTCCATAGTAAGAGAAAGGGGCTTTTCAACATAAACATGCTTTCCGCTTAAAAGAGCCTTTTTGCAAATGTCAAAGTGAAGCTTTGGGATGGTTAGATTGAGAACAATTTCAATATCCTTGCACTTTAGGATTTCATCGGATGTCATTATGTGAGGAATACTGTGCTTTTCAGCAGCCTGTTTTACGCGTTCCGCCATAAGGTCTGAACATGCATAAACCTCGGTGTTAACAAATTTTTTTGTAAGATTTTCAAAATAAATACCACTGATATTGCCGCATCCTATAATACCGATTTTTACTTTTTTCATTTTGTTTCTTCCTTTCGATTGTTATTTAGCCGCCCATAGGAAGCCTCTTTTCATAAGCTCCAATGCTTCGGGAATGTCAAAAATTTTGTGAGTATGTCCAAGCGAATTGTAAAAAACCTTACCCAGACCAAACCGCTTTGTAAAGACGACGGGGACATCAACCTCGCCGTTGGAAGCGTTGCCTGTATCTACAATCGGAAACCGTGTGGTTGCCAGCACATTGACAGCCGGGTCAATGTGAATGTAATATTGTTCGGATACAACATCAAAATCATCCATGCCCTCAACGATAGGACTTGAGGATGTTTTTTTTATGTTTACACGATAGGGTACACCGTCGTTTCCGGGATGCGCTATCCATTGCGCTCCGGTCATGAATTGCCACGAAACACTGTTTCGAAAGGAATCGCACATTCCGCCGTGACATCCGGCAATACCAACACCGGATTTCACGGCCTCAATTACATTTTCGCACTGTACATCTGAAATTTCACCCATTGTCCAGATAGGAACAATCAAATCAAGCCCCATAAGCTTTTCTTTATCCTCAAAAGAAACAAGTGTGTCAGAAACCTCTACCGAAAAGCCGTCGCTTTCCAATGTGTTTTTGAATATCCCGGATACTTCCTTTGGGAAATGACCGTCCCAGCCGCCCCAAACAATCAACGCTTTTTTCACAGGTGATTCCTCTTTTCCTTGTGTTCTGTATTATGGACATATTATCATGTATGCGTAGAAAAATCCCGACAAAATCCGCTTATTTATAGACAAAAATTGCGTATTGTGTTAATATAACTTAGGCTGGAAGGAGGGGGCAGATATGTTTCCGTTTTATGAGGAGTTTAATACGAAATCAGATTATTTTGCTGTATATTCGAGTGAAAATATTGATTTTCCTCTACATATTCACGCGGAAATTGAAGCGCTTTACGTTGCACAGGGAGAGATTACGGTCTTTTTAAACGGGGAGGAGTATTTTCTTTCTGCTGGAGATTTGGCTTTTGTTCAGGGGAATTCTATACACGGATACGAAAGCCGGGAGGTTAAGTTTATCATGACGATTTTTTCATCGGGATACATACCGTCAGCGATGCAAATCATGAAGAAAAAAAAGTTTGCATTGCCTGTGATTTTCAAAGACACTCTGCCGACCGATGTGCCCTACATATTAAACAAACTTTTGACCTGTGAATCGAGTGATATATTTCTAATAAAAGGATTACTGTACCAGTTCATAGGCGAAATTATAAAGGTTAATCCACTGGTTGAAGACGAGGCTGGCAGACAGGACGACTTAATAACACGCTCGATTAAAGAGCTTTCAGAGCACTATAAGGAAAAAATCAGTCTGGAGGATATGGCGGCGCATCTGTATGCAAGTCCTTGCTATTTATCAAGACTTTTCAAGCGCACACTTAAATGCGGTATCAACGAATATGCAAACCGTCTGCGTATTGAGGACGCAAAAAACATGCTTAAGCAAACCAACGAAACTATTTTGTCAATTGCCATGAACTGCGGTTTTGAAAGTATACGCACATTTAATCGCGTCTTTAAAGGCTTTGAAGGTGTTACTCCGAAGGAGTACAGAGGTGCGTGAATCTCTCAGCAACGCCGAAGCATTGCTGTTACGCTTCCGATTGTCGCACTTATTAGAAAAAAGTTTGACATTCTGAATTTTTACGTAAGATTGGTTCAAAATGTTGCCTTTAATTGACAAAAAAGATAATTTGGAGTAAAATATCCATGGTAAGACTTCAAAAAAATGTGAAGGGATTTGATTCTTTTTTGAAGTGTCAGACAGAGTATACAAAAGACGACATAAAAAAAATGGCAGCCTTGGGTGAGGACAATTACGGTTCGCAAAACAGCATTTCGGATGTTGGTTTTTTAGAGTGGCAGG
>JGI994J12354_10003290_pt1 | contig 15177 bp, 10 predicted proteins | sample IntmicLarv3ML3BL_FD_12354 | JGI IMG/M metagenome (IMG submission 12354)
CTCTGGCGGCGTTGGAAAGCATTTTTATTCCAGTCGAGTACCGCAAAAGTACACTCCTTCCATAAAAATGCTTTCCGCCTTGCCAGAGAACAAAAATCTACCTTGTGGTGACAGGCCATAATAGCATTATTCCATGTTTCAGGGTAGTTTTCAGGCAGAAAAATGGCAAAACTCCGCGAAATATATATCTGTTCCCACTGTGCCTCCCAGTCTTCCCAGTGGCGGGGCCAGTGCCCTGCCTGCGGAGAATGGAACACCCTTGAGGCGCGTGTTTCCACCCCGGCCAAGGCCAGCCGCCCTGCGGGCGGACAGCCCGCCACCCTTACCCCCCTTTCCGCTGCCGATGATCGGGGCGCGGCCGTGTTCAGCACCGGGCTTCTCGCCCTTGACCGTGTGCTTGGCCGGGGCTTTGTGCCGGGTGCGGCCCTGCTGGTGGGGGGCGAGCCGGGAATAGGCAAGTCAACCCTGCTCTTGCAGGTTGCCGGGGCTGTGGCTGAAAAGGGGCGGTCTGTGCTCTACGTTTCGGGCGAAGAATCCCTCGCCCAGATTAAGCTCCGGGCCGATCGGCTCGGGGTGCTTCACGATTCCCTCTTCGCTCTCGCCACCTCGCAGGTGGAAGAGATATTCCCCCTGCTTGAAGGTTCCCGCCCCCCGTCGCTGATAGTGCTTGATTCGGTGCAAACCCTCACCTCGTCCCGGGCCGAGGGCCTGCCCGGAAACGTCAGCCAGGTACGCGCTGTTGCCACCGAACTTGTTGAGCTATGCAAGGCAAAGAACATCACCCTTCTGCTTGTGGGGCATGTTACCAAAGAGGGCAACCTTGCCGGGCCGCGCCTGCTTGAGCATATGGTGGATGTGGTCATCGCCCTTGAGGGCGACAGGCAGCAGGCTTTCAGGTTGCTGCGGGTGCTGAAGAACCGTTTTGGCCCCAACCAGGAACTGCTCATTTTCCAGATGATGATGGAAGGCATGACCGTGGTGGAAGACCCTTCCACCTACTTTCTCGGTGCGCGCGACCCCGGCCTTTCGGGCACGGCCGTGGTCATGGCCCTGGACGGGCAGCGGCCCTTTGCCGTGGAAGTGCAGGCCCTGGTGACCAAGTCGTACCTTGCCATTCCGCGCCGCACCGGTCTTGGCTTTGATGTGAACCGCCTGCATCTTCTGCTGGCCGTGCTGGAAAAACGCCTGCACCTCTCCTTTGCCCAGGTGGATATTTACGCCAAGGTTGGGGGCGGAATGCGCCTGCAGGAACCGGGCATTGACCTTGCCCTGGTGGCTGCGGTGCTTTCTTCCCATTATGATTTGCCCCTGCCGGAGCGGGCCGTGCTCTGGGGCGAGGTGGATTTGAACGGGCAGATACGCCCGGTTTCGGGCCACGCCATCAGAAAGGCGCAGGCGGAAAGGCTTGGCTATGCCCCGGTGGTGTGCCCGGTGCATGAACAGGAGAGAGGGTTTTCCACCCTCATTGAGGTGCAGAAGAACTTGTTCTCCCGAAGGAAAGGGTAACGCGTTTACAAGTCCAGAGACCTTGGGCCTGTTCACACAAAGAGGACAAAAAAACCTTTGTGTGGGCAGGCCCAGTTATTTAATGTACTTGTCGAGCTTGCTGCTCACCACATCAACCTGCAGCGGCTTTCCCACATGGTCGTTCATGCCCGCTTCAAGGCAACGCTCAATATCTTCACGGAACACGTTGGCTGTCATGGCGACAATGGGAACCTTGCCGGCCCAGTCATGGTCAAGGGCGCGAATTATGCGGGTGGCCTCGTAGCCGCCCATTTCCGGCATCTGAATGTCCATGAAAATCAGGTCGTAGGCCAGAGGGTTGGCAGCGAACAGGTTGACCGCCTCCTCGCCGTTTTCGGCCGTGTCAATGGCAAGGTCGGTGCTCTCAAGCAAGGAGAGCACGATTTCCCTGTTGATAGCCACATCTTCCGCCAGCAGAACGCGTTTCCCGGCATAGCAGCCGGGGGTGAACAGGGGGGTTTCCCGGGGGAAATCTTTTTTCGTGTCAAAAAACCCTTCCAGGCATTCGACAAGGGTGGAAATGAAGAGGGGCTTGGGCAGCAGTTTATCCAACCCGACGGTATGGGCCTCATCCTGCACGGCATTCCATTCTGCGGACGAAATCATGATCACAACCGGGGCCGATTGTATGGCCCGCATGCGACGGGCTGTTTCAAGGCCCCCGATGCCCGGTTCCATCCAGTCGGCAAGAATCAGGTGGAAGGGGGTTTCCTGCCCGGCTTCGTGTATGAGCGCTTCGGCCTCATGGGCCGTTCCCGCTCCCTTGCAGAATACGCCCAGACCCTCTGCGGCCTGGATCACAAAGTTCCGCACCTCCGGTTCGTCGTCAATAATCAGAATGCGCGCAGGCTGACCCCCAACGAAAAAGGGGCCTGGTTTGGGTTGCGGAGTGGTGGTTTTTCGCGCCGTAATGGTGAAAAAAAAGGTTGACCCCTTGCCGGGAACCGATTCCAGGCCCACAGTGCCGCCCATAAGCTCGATAATGCTTTTGGTAATGGCAAGACCAAGGCCCGTGCCGCCGAATTTTCTGGAAATGCTGCCGTCAGCCTGTTCAAAGGAACGGAACAGCCTTGCGCCCTGAGAGGCAGAAATGCCTATGCCGTTATCCTTCACGGAAATGAGAATGGAGCACAGGTCGCCCTCTTCTTTCACCAGTTCGGCAGTAAGGGAAATGTGACCGTGTTCGGGCGTGAATTTCACCGCATTGGCAAGAAGGTTGGTTATGACCTGGGCTAGGCGCTGTTCGTCCGCCACCAGAAAGGGGGGAATGGTGCCGTCCACTTGGACGGAAAGGTGCTGTTTCTTTTCATTCACCCGGAAAACGATAACATTGGTGACCTTGACCAGCATTTTTTCAAAGTGGAATTCCGTGGGGGAAAGCTCGAACTTGTTGGCCTCGATCTTTGACATGTCGAGGATGTCGTTAATGATACCCAGAAGGTGGGAAGAGGCATCGCTTATCTTCTTGAGACAATAGTCTTTCTTTTCAACATTTGTTGCCGATTTCGCAATGCTGGTCATGCCGATGATGGCATTCATGGGCGTGCGTATTTCATGGGACATGTTGGCAAGAAAGTCGGTTTTGGCCGTGCTGGCACGCTCTGCGGTCTTCTTTGCCTCAAGAATGTCGGTCAGGTCGTGGAACAGGGCAAGGGCCCCGTCAAGCCTGTTGTTTTCGTCCCTCATGGGGGTGAAGTGGGTGGAATAGATCCGGGGTGCGCCGGTGTGGCCCATGTCGGCGGTAATATCCCGCGAAACACTGCGCATTTCGCGGGTGGCGGTGTCGAACATCTGCCGCACCAGCCCGACCAGATCAGGGGGAGAGAAGCGGGCAAAGATTTCCGTGAAATCCCTGCCGTCGACAAGCCCGAAATTGGCAATGCCGGCAGCGCGCAGGAAGGCGTGGGTGCAATAGGCAATGCGCCCGGTCTGGTCAAGAAGAAGGATGATATCCGGGGTGTTTTCAAGAAGCAGGTTCAGGTGCTTTTCCTGACGCCGCTTTTCCTTGGCAATGACCGCATGGATGTTGCTTTGGGCGGTAACGGCCCGCCTGTTTCTGTCAATGATGTCCTGCAAGGTTTTATACTGCCGGTTCAGCTTGGTGTGTTCGCGCTTCAGACGGTCAAGCTCTGCCTGAAGCGCCTGTTCGGCGGGCGATCTGGTTTCTTCATTCATGGGCGTTTCGTCACCGTCGGGGGTTCCGGGTCAGGGCACTACACGGATTCAAAAGCGCACAGAGTGAAGGTGAAGTTGTGGAAACGGTTGAATAGTTCACCTTTCTCATTGTGCACCGGGCAGATTTCCCCGCCAGAATAGCTGATATGGTAGGGCACTGTGCCGCAGGCGTCTCGCACAGACTCGAATTCGGCCATGGTATCCATACCGAGGGCCCAGCCCCGACAGATGCAGGAAAAGCAGAGAATGGCCCGGGCTTTTCCGCTTGCCAGAGCCTCGCGAATACTGTTGCCCGAGGTGGCCACAATGTCGTCACGGTCAAGCGAGCCAATGGAAAGGGTTGAATTGCACGGTATGCGCACGCCGCATATGGCGCTGCCGTTTTCCAGCACCTTGTATATGCCGCACATGACCGGGGTGGTGCCGTCATTGTAGTCTACCTGGAAGGGCACGATTTTGATCGTATCTATGTCGCTTTTGTTCACCAGCCCGATGGTGGCAAGGTAGTCTATGGCCGGAATGTCGTTCACCTTGTGCAGCACGTTGCCCTCGGCAGCGGTGACAATGGCGTTCTGCTTCTGGCAGCTTTCCTCGCGGATGGAAACAATGTAAAAGCGCGGGACAACCGGGCCGGAAAGAAGGACGAGAACCACGCGGTCGTGCTGGGGTTCCCCGTTGAACAGCACGAAAGACTGGCTGTAATCGGTGGTATGGTCGCTTGGCAGGGTGCCGAAAATGGGCAGGCCGCCGGAAACCTTGTTCAAATAGTCAATGAACACGTTGCCGCTCATGTAGTCCGCAACGGGCACAAAGGGAAGGATCATGGAAGGCGCGTCCGGCAGGGCGTCCAGGGCCTCGGCGTAGGCATGGGCCAGGGGTTCAAGGTTGTCGTTGCTCATGGCATCGGAAAGGGCCACGGAAAAAGCCACCTTGTCACTGGTCAGCACGGAAATGGTCAGGGCCATGAGCCCGGCATCGTCAGCAGTGCCGCTTCCATAGGAACTGCACCCCACCACGTCAAAGGGCAGGCTGTCGCAAATGGCCTTTGCCACTCCGGTATCAAGAAATTCCGGGTAACAGGTCAAGATGCCCACGGAATGATTGCGCTGCCTGTTTGCCAGATCAAGCTGGGCCAGCACCTCGGAAACGGCTGTTTCGGCATCGTCAACTTCATGGGTTATTGCGGTAAGCATGGTGAGCATGGCATGTCTCCTTGCCGCCGGGGCCGTGGTGGGGTTGTCTGTGCGGAAAAGCCGATTCAGTATACCGGAACAGAGGCCCGTTGCCAAGATCTGCGGAGGGGGTCAGGGCGCAGGGGGCAGGCCGAAAAAGGTGGCGCTCCACGCACTGGCCCTCTGGTGGGCATCGTCAATATCTTCTGCGGAAAGGTTCAGGGTTGCGGCAAGGGTTTCCACCGTGACCGCGTCGCCGCCGTCGCGGGCCGAGGCCAGCGCAAGCCACGGGGCCAGGGGGCCCTGCTGTTCCCTGTAGGCCAGCATGATGTCGTGGTCAATGGCAATGGATTCGTCAAGGTCTTCAAAAAACCGGGGCATTTCCGTTGCAAGCAGGGAAAAAAGCCCGAGCATGAACCGCTGTTGCACAGCCGCCGGGGGCAGGCCCAGGGGTTTTTCCCCCAGCAAGGCCAGAAACCGGGCGCGCAGGGCGGAGTGGAAGGCCACCTTCCCCTGCATGGGAAGGGTGTCGAAATCGGCCAGAGTAATGGCGAAAAGCCATTTTTTCAGCCTTTCGCCGCCCAGCAGGGCAATGGCCTCAGGCACGGTTTTGGGGGCGCCGGGCTGGCCGAAATGCACGGTTCTGACAAAGCTCAGCAGTTTATAGGTGAGGTGAAGGTCGGCGCTTATGGCCTCGGTCATCTGGTCAAGGCTTACCCCTTGCTGGGTGACATACGACAAGAGACGGGCCCTGGTCATTTCCGCAGGCCGTATGTTGGAACCTTCGACAATTTCCGCCTTGGCGAAAAAATTGCCCTGGAAAAGGGTAAAGCCGAATCCGCGGCAAAAGGTTTCATTGATCGGGTCTTCAATTTTCGAGGCCAGCAGGGCAACCTTGTCGCACAGGCCCGAGGCCGCCGCAAAGAGCTTGCGGGTACTCATGCCCAGAGAATTGATTTTGACAATGTCCACTTGGGCCAGGAAGGGTTGCAGTTCCGGCTGCCCGGCATAGTTGTCCAGGGCGCAGGTATAGCCAAGGCGGCGCAGATGGGCCAGGCTTGCCAGCAGGCCGGGGGTGGGGGTTGCGGTTTCGGCAATTTCAAGGACGCAGATTTCCGGGGGAAGCAGCAGGGGCATTTCCGCTTCGAGCAGTTCCTCGGTAAAATTGATGAACAGGCGCTGGCCCTTAGCGAGCATGGGCCGCACAAGGTTGAAGCCGTCCAGCATGACGATGGCCGAGGCCACATGAGGGTTTTCAATATCGCCAAAGCCGTGGTAGGGGCGGTCTTTTGGCCTGAACAAAAGCTCGTACGCGCTGATGGCCCCGCTTCTGTCAAAAATGGGCTGACGGGCCAGACGGGTCCAGTGGGAACCGTTGGGCGGGGGGGCTTCCGCCCGTTGCAGGGACTGGAAGATTGTTTTCATGGCAAGGTGCTGCATGGCCCGATCAGTACATGAAGGTTTCCGGCTGCACACCGAAGGCTCCGCAAAGGCGCGAGTTCACGCCCGGAAGGCTCGCGGCTGCGTGCATCCATTCCCGGTATTCCCTGCCCCATCTCTCAGTAGGGCAGGGGCTTTTTTCGCGACAATACAGGAGCTTGGCGAGGTCAGCCTATCTTCACACTAACATTCTGAAGAATTTTGTCAACACTCACGGTGCCGGGCGAGGCTTTTTTCACGTTTTTCACATGGCGGAGCAGGGCCACCATTATGGAAGCGTGGGAATCGTCCCTCTGCCAGCTTCGTTCCGCAACCAGCATGGCCGCCTGCAGAAGGGTGCTTTGGGGCACCTCGTCAGAGGCGTGGGCCCTGCGCACAAGCACATGGGCGCTTGGCCCGTCAGTGGAATGGAGCCAGTAATCGTGCGGTTGCCCTGTTTTTACGAGCAGATGGTTGCCTTTGGCGTTTTTGCCGCGCCAAAGGGTGTAGCCGTCTGTGGAGATGAAGCGGGCGATGAGCGCGGCGTGGGGGGAAGTGTTCGGCAAGGGGAGGGGCGTTTCCAAGGCGTTCTTTTGCCCCTTGGCGGCGTCATCCGGCCCCTTTGTCTCCGACCGGGTAGCACGAGAGTACACTCCCTTTGCCAAAAGGGGTGTTTCCAAAGCGTTCTTTTGTCCATTCGCTGCGGCATCCGGCCCTTTTGTCTCCGGGGAGGCCGGGGTGTCAAGAAAGGCCATTTCTTCGTGCAGGGCCTTTCTCCGGCCCGCCAGCATGGTCAGGCCGCGTCTGCCACGGGCCGCATGGTGAAAGATTTTCTGCATGTTTTCCACAATGGAAAAACGCGGGTCAAGGCGGATTCCCGCCCCCCCTTCTTCGCCCGGAAGGTGGAGCAGGGCGGTTTTCTGGCTTGGGTCAACAGCCCACAGAGCCTGCTGAATACGCAGGGCATCGGCCTGCCGTTCCACAAGGGCGGTAAGGCGCGCCTCTTCCCTTTCCAGGGTGAGCAGGGTTTTTTTCAGGCGTTTCAGCCTCTTGCTCTCTCCGGCACTGTCGGTTTTCTCTTTCCGGCTCGTGTACAGGGCGAGCAAAGCCTGCTCTTCCATGAAGGATGCGGCCGCGAGAAGGGGAAAGGGTTCCAGGGCGGGGGTGCGCAGGGCCAGAGGGAGGGCCAGAGGGAGGGCCAGGGGGAGGGCGAGGGGGGTCGCTTCCGATGATTTTTCAGCTTCACCAGCGCAAAGAGGCTCTGGCTGAAGCCTGTACCGCGCGGCAAGGCTTCCGGGCAGGGGCCAGGCAAAATAGCGGGCAGGCCCGTGGCTGGCATTCGAGGAGTAAAAAAACAGGCAGTCTCCGCCGTATTCAAGGTCGCCCATCAGGGCCTGGGCTTCCATGGGGTCGCTGTGGGCCAGGGTTTCCCGCAAATTCGGGGTAAGCAGGGGGTAGGCCAGCCACGCGCCAACGGGCGTTTCCGCCTTCCCTTCCAATGGGGGCGTTTCCCTTGGATTCCCTTCCGGCGCAGTGTTTTCAGAGGCCCAGTTTCTGGTCGGGGTTGCGCGGTTTCCGGCCAGGGGCAGGTAGTGTTCCGGGGCGGGCCAGAGGGGCGGGGTAGAAAATTCTTCGGGCAGTTCGTCACGCAGGGTCACGCCCCCGCGAAGGCTGAAAATGACCCACAGGGGCGGCAGCTCAGGGCTTCGCAGAACAGGAAAGGCCAGGCTGCGCAGGGAATAATTGCCCACGCCCTGGCCCAGACGAAGGCCGCCAAGGTATTTGCGCAGGCGCATGACCGTGGCCGGGGGCCGGGCCGGGTTTGGCAGGGCCGTGGAAAGCAGAAAGAGGGCGGGAGATTGTTTGTTTACGCAGAGGGCAAGGCGGAATTTTTCCCCTTTGTTGTAACAGTGAAAAACCGTGACTTCTGGAAAGGGGCAGAATATTTTCTCAACCCTCATGCCCGAAAGAAGGGAGCAATACGAGGGTATGAGCAGGCGGAATATATGGGCATCCATGACCGTGAGGGGGCGCGGAAGCGAGGGGTGTCAAGGGGGCATTGCCCTGGCAACAAGTGCCTCGCCCTAGTCGCCGCGCAGGGATTCGTCGGCCTCCTGCTTGCTCTTGCAGTTGATGCAAAGCTTGGTCACAGGCCGTGCGTTCAGGCGGGGAACGCCGATTTCTTCGCCGCAGTCGTCGCAAATTCCGTACACGCCGTCTTCAATACGCTGAAGCGCGTTTTTGATTTTTTTGATGAGCTTGCGCTCCCGGTCGCGAATACGCAGGGTAAAGGAACGGTCTGACTCCACGGTGGCCCTGTCTGCCGGGTCAGCGCAGTTTTCGTTGTTGTCCGTCATGTCTTCAAGAGTCATTTCACCCTGCTTCAGGGCATCTTCAAGCATTTCGTTCAACAATTTTCGAAAATGCTCCAGATCTTGTTGTTCCATAGCTGTTTCCTTTTCGTCTGCTTCTGAACCATAAACGCTGGAATGGTCAAATGCTCTGCTCTGGTGGGTGCCGGGAATCGGGTACCGGTTCAGGAGTACAGGGAGGGAGAGGTTCCCGATGCGCCCTTTCTTACCAAAGAGCTATGCTACATAAATCATTCACCCGTACAAAGTAAAGAAAAAAAAATGCCTCATCCGTAATTATGTAGAATTTTTCGTTTTTTCAAGGCGGGTGACTTACACGTTAAAAAGAAAATGCACCACATCTCCGTCTTTCACGCAATACTCCTTGCCTTCCACCCGCAGCACCCCGGCACTGCGGGCCGCCGCCTCGGAGCCAAGGGCCACATAGTCGTCAAAGGCAATGACCTCTGCCCGGATGAAGCCGTGCTCAAAGTCGGTGTGGATAACGCCCGCGGCCTGCGGGGCCTTGCAGCCTGCGGGAATGGTCCAGGCCTTCACCTCTTTTTCTCCGGCGGTAAAGTAGCTGGCAAGGCCGAGGGTGGCATAGCCCGTGCGGATGACGCGCACAAGGCTGCTTTCTGTAATGCCGTATGATTCAAGCATTTCCGCCTGCTCCTCATCGGAAAGGCCCTGGAGCTCCTCTTCAATTTTGGCGCACACAACCACTGTTTTCGCGTTGTTGCGGCTGGCGTGCTCCGCAAGTTTCTGCATGTGCGGGTTGCTGGTTCCGGCGGCAAGGGCTTCTTCGTTGACATTGGCGCAGTAAATAACCGGTTTTGCTGTCAAAAGACCAAGTTCCCGCAGGGTTGTTTTTAAGGAATCGCTGGCGGTTTCCAAACAGGCGGCAGCCCGGGTGCCGTTGTTCAGGCTGGCGAGAAGGGTTTCAAGCTCGCTGGCGAGGGCCGCCATGGCCTTGTCGCCCTTGGAGGCTTTTCTGGCTCGCTCCAGGCGTTTTTCAAGGGTCTGGATATCGGCCAGCAGAAGTTCTGTTTCAATGGTTTCAATATCGCGCAGGGGGTCAATCTTTCCGTCCACATGGGTGATGTTGTCGTCATCAAAGCAGCGAACCACTTCAAGAATGGCGGCGCATTCGCGTATATTGGCAAGGAACTGGTTGCCGAGACCCTCGCCCTTGCTTGCCCCGCGCACAAGGCCGGCGATGTCGATGAAGTCAACCGTGGCGCAGACTATTTTCTGCGGCTTGACAAGGGCGGCAAGGGCCTGCAGGCGGGTGTCGGGCACGGGAACCGTGGCCTTGTTCGGTTCGATGGTGCAAAAGGGGTAGTTTGCCGCCTCGGCTTTCTGGGCCTTGGTGAGAGCATTGAAGAGGGTGGATTTTCCCACATTGGGCAGCCCCACGATACCGATACTTAACGCCATGATATCTCCTTGAAAAGTACTCGAAACATTCTTAAACAAAGGCTTCCGCAGCCTGAGCCGTGCCAACGGAGAGGGTTTCCGGCGCGCCTGCTTCTCCGGCTGCCGGGGCAATGCCCTTCAGGTTCGGGCCGACCATGTTGGCGAGAACGGTTTTGGGGCCGCATTCCACAAAGCGGCGAACCCCGTTGGCCCACTGGTTGCGGATGGTGTCAACCCAGAAAACCGAAGAGGTCATCTGCCGTACCAGCAGGCCCTTCAAGGCCTCGGCATGGGTTTCCGGCGTGGCGGTCACATTGGAATAGACGGGGAATTTCGCGTTGCTCCAGGCGCTTTTGGGCAGGGCGTGTATGGCGGTTGCAAGCTCGGCCGCCGCCTCGTTCATGAGCGGGGAATGGAAGGCCCCGGAAACCGCCAGAGGCACGGCCCGGCCCTTCATGTCACTGACAGCGGTGGAAACCGCTTCAAGGGCTTTTTTCGTGCCGCTGACCACGAACTGTACCGGGGTATTGTAGTTGGCGACCACAAGCGGTTCGTCCGATGCTTTGGCGATGGTTGCGACCATTTCCAGCACCTGCTCGCGGGAGAGCTTCAGCAGGGCGGCCATGGCCCCCCGGCCTTCGGGGTCGGCCTCGCTCATGAGGCGTCCGCGCAGCGCGGCAAGCTCGAGGATGGCATCAACGGGCAGAACAGATGCGGCGGCAAGGGCGCTGTATTCCCCCAGGCTGTGGCCGGCAGCGCAGGCCGGGCGGCATTTTCCGGCAATGGACATCCAGCAGGCAAGGTCGGTAACCGTAAGGGCGGGTTGCAGGTTCCGGGTAAGGGGCATCTGTTCCCCGTCGCCATCCCAGTAAATTTCGCGCAGGCGGATCTTGCTGATGCGCTCGGCCTTTTTCCAGAGGTCCATTATATCCGCATTGCCTTCGGCAAGGTCGCGGCCCATGCCGGGTTCCTGCGAACCCTGGCCGGGGAAGAGAAGGGCTGTTTCTGTCATAACGCATTTCTCCAGTGGTTGTGTGTCCGGATGCGGCCTGCAATGCCTTTTCCGGCTATTGACGCTGTAGCAAAAAGAGGCCACACTCCGCACGAACGCTTTTCTTTTGCAGCGGTTTTTATTACAACACTCACCGCCCGTTGCCAAGCAATGAATCGACCCTTGTCGCGGGAAAGGAAAAAACCGCCCGCGGACAATCCGCGCCAGCACCGGGAGTCGCATGGACAGCCTGACACACGAGGCCCTTTTTGCGGAACTGGGGGAAGACCCCCTCTCCCTCTTTGCCCTTCGCGGCGCGGAACCCCCATTATACGCCTACCTTGCCCATCTGGTAAAGTGGAACAGGGTGATGAACCTTGTCGGCCCTGACGGCTGGCGGGATATTGTGCATACCCTGATAGTGGACAGCGCCCATCTGGCCCTTTTTCTGGAAAGCCTTGGGCATTGCCTGCCGCCAGAGGCGGAATGCTGGGATCTGGGCGCGGGCGCGGGCTTGCCGGGCATACCCTTGCGTATGCTCTGGAGCGGGGGTACATATACCCTTGTGGAAGCGCGGGAAAAACGGGCCCTGTTTTTACAGACGGTTTTGGCCCTGTGCGGCCTTTCGCAAAGGGCGCGGGTGTTCCGGGGCAGGGTGGAGCGCTTCATGCCCGCCCGGCCGCCCGCGAACCTGGTGGTGAGCCGGGCCTTCATGCCCTGGGAGAAAATGCTCGGCCTTGTGGGGCCCCATGTGGCCCCGGCAGGGCTGGTGGTGTTTTTGACCCTTGAACCCGCGCCGCAGGAACAGGCCCTTGCGGCCTTTGACGGGCAGTGGCAGGTAGAGGCCCTGTACCCGTACAGGGTTGGGCCTTTGGACGAGGAACAAGGGGACAAGGCCCAGACCGGGCGGTTTTTCTGGGCCTTGCGGAAAACCTCCTGAGACCCAGGGTGAAGGCCCGCTGCAAGGGGTCTTTTCAGAGTATTGTTGCGGAAAAGGAAACAGAGCATGTTTGGATGGACAAGGCAGTGCATAACGCGTGAGCGGCCCCTGTATCTTCCCGCCTCTGCCACGCCCTCGTGGGTGGCCCCAGGGGGCGGGCAGGGCGTTTTTGGGGGAGACCACCGGGGGGAGGGGTCTTGGCGCACCATTGCGCTGGTGGGCCTGATGCTCTTTTCCTGTGTTTTTGCCGTGGGCGCGAGGCTTCTGGAACTGCCTTACTGGGACAACCCCGAATACAGGCTGGGAGAAGAATACCTTCTTGCCACCCATGATGCCTACCACTGGATAGCCGGGGCCGCCGGGTTTGAATTCGGGGCAGGCCACCCCATGTCGGAGCTGGTGCGCATTGTTTCGGAGCTGACCGGCCTTGCTCCGGCCAACGCCGGTTTCTGGATGCCGCCCTTTCTCGGGGGGCTGCTGGCAGTGGCGGTTTTTTTATGGGCCGCCTTTCTGGGCTTTCCCTTTGCCGGGGCCTGCGCCGGGGTTTTGAGCTCCCTTGCTCCCAGTTTTTTTGCCCGCACCATGCTGGGCTTTTACGATACAGACCTTGTGATTCTGCTTTTTGCCGTATTGCTTGGTCTTGTGCCTGCGCTCTGGCTGCACCCGTGGCTGGCAACCCTGCCCGATCTCCTTCTGTGCCGCCTGCTGGCCCGAAGGCGGCGAAGGCTTTTTTCCGGCGAACCGCCAGCCCCCCTGCCGCGCCCTCTGGCCCGGATGGAAGACTCCTTTGCCGCACGCATCCGGCCCCTGCAAGCCATGCCCCATGAAATGGCGGAAGAAATGCTGACCATGCCCTGGCTGCTTGCCCTGGTTCTTTCAGGCCTGTTCGGCTTCTGGACCCAGCAGTGGCATTCCTTTTTCCCCTATTTCGTGCGCTATTCCGCCCTGCTCCTTCCTTTTCTTGTGCTGGTTCTGGGGCCTGTGGGCGGGCGGCTCTTTCTTATGCAGGGGGCGCTGTGCCATGCCTTTCCCCTGCTGGCCGGGCCGCCCGGGGCCATTGCCGGGCTTGGTTACGCCATGCTGTTGAAGTACCGCCCCCGCCGCGTGGAAGACCCGTTGGAAAGGGCCGGGGATGCGGCCCGGAACATTTCGTCCGAAACCCTGGCCCTGTATGGCGAAAAACTCTTCGACCTGCTGGCAAGGCTTGCGGCCGACAGACGGGCCGTGGCCGTGCTGTGGGCCGTGGTGTTGATGCTGTGTTTTGACGCCACGGTTTTCGCCCTGATGAAAAGTTCCTTCCATTCGTATGTGAGCAGGGGGGGCGATGTCATTGCCTCGGCCCCGGCGGGTCTGATCTTTCCCTCGGTCGCGCCTTCCATCATCGAGGTGCAGACCATTGGGGTCATGGAGCTTCTTTCCTACTGCTATCCGGGCAGGTTCATCATGGGCCTGAGCCTGGCGGCCCTGGCCGTGCGGCTTGTTTTTTCGCCCGTGCTGGCGTGGTTTCTGCCCCTGCTGGCCCTGTGCTTCATGAGCCTGTACATGGGGGGGCGCATGACCATGTTCGGCCCGCCTGTGTTCATGCTCGCCCTGTGCATTGAGGGCGGGCGGGTGTTTTCCCTGCTGTGGCGGCTTGGGCGCGCCCTTCTTTTGCAAAGGATGGCGGCCCTGCCTGTGCTGCGGCCAGGGCTGGCGCTCGCGGGCAAGGGGATAGGCATGGCGGTTGCCACGGTCTTCCTTTCCTGGCCGCTCATAACCCTCATTCCCGACTACACCCAGGGGCCGATCATCACGCGGGAACATGCCGAGGGCCTGCGCTTTCTGCAGAGCCATTCCCCGCAGGAAAGCGTGGTGTGGAACTGGTGGGACTGGGGCTATGCCACCCACCATTTTTCCCGCCGCACCACCATTGCGGACGGGGCGCGGCATGGCGGGGCCTCGCTCTACCTTCCGGCAGTCGTCTACACCACGGCCGACCCCCGGTTTGCCCGGCAGGTCATCAAGCACACCGCCCTTTTCGGCAACCGGCCCGGAGAGGTTTTTGCCGGTATGAACGACGAAGAGGCCCAGGCCCTCATGCGCGGCCTCGGCGACAAGGCCCGCCCCCTGATCAAGGCGTCCGGCAAGCAGTATGTGGTGGTGAGTTTTGAGCTTCTGCGCCTTGGCCTGTGGGTAACACGCTATGGTTCATGGAACTTTGTGCGGAAATCAGGGCCGGGCGCACTGATGAACAATATCTATCAGGGCCTGGAATACGGGGCGGAGAGCGGTCGGGTTGCCACTGACGGCGGGCAGGTGGTGGAGGCGGCCAGCATTGATGTGTTTGACGCCTCGGGCCTGACCCGGCACAGTTACCCCGGCAGGCGCGGCAACCATTTCATTTTCAACATGCAAAGCCATGCCAATGCGACCACGGTGGCGCGAAGAACAGAGAATGCGCTGGTGCGCTTCTGGGAATGGCAGCGGGGCGATTTCAGCTTCACTGCCACCACCAGCGACAAAATGGTGCTGGACCCGGTCTTTTACAACACCCTGATGGTGCAGTTGTTGATAGGGAAAAAAGATTCCCCGACCATTGCGCCCTATTTCCGCTGCGTTTTTGACAATGTGTTCTGCCGGGTGTTTGAGGTGCTGTAAGGAGGGTTAACCGTGATGATACCCCGTGCCTGAAAGGATGCTCTCAGCCCTGTAGAGCTGTTCCAGCAGAAGAACCTGGGCCATTTCATGGGTAAAGGTCAGGGGGCTTAGGCCCACAAGATGGCGGGCACGGTTTCTGGCCTCGTCCGAAAGGCCGTAGGCCCCGCCAATGAGAAAGGCCGGAACCTGCCCGTGGTCATACAGCTTTCGCATGAAGGCGGCAAACTCCGCCGAGGTGAGGGACAGCCCTTTTTCGTCAAGGCCGATGCAACAATCTGCCGGGTTCAGGGCGCGCAGCAGCCGGGCGGATTCTTCTTCGCTTTTGGTCCTGGGGGGCAATTTACCCCCTGCATCCTTTACGGCAACGCAATCTAGCCGTATCATGTGTGACAGCCGTTTGGCATAATGCGCGAAAGCCGCCTGCCAGTGAGGTTCCCTGATAGTGCCGACAGCGAGAATACGCACTGTTTTCATGGTGTCTCCGTTTTTCCGCATGGTACGGGGGATGAGGCTGAAAGGCAAATTTTCTTCAACGCCTCTAGAGTA
>JGI994J12354_10003291_pt1 | contig 15172 bp, 15 predicted proteins | sample IntmicLarv3ML3BL_FD_12354 | JGI IMG/M metagenome (IMG submission 12354)
ACACAACACAACACAACACAACACAACACAACACAACACAACACAACACAACACAACACAACACAACACAACACAACACAACACAACACATTTTAGCCACTTAGATTGAGAAAATCAAGCGAATTTTAAAATTTATTTTTATTTTAATTAAATTCAAATTAGCAAAAGCAAAAGGGTATATCGGTAACCGTCGATGTGCCTTTTTTATTGAATCACAGAAGAGATTATAGCGCTTTTAAGTAAAAACCCTGTTTTAATAGCAAAATTTATTAAGATTATATTTTTATCAGTCTTTTCTTAAATCCAGCCGTAATTATTATTAAATGATTCGATTTAATCCATTTATATAATGAAATTCAGGAGGAATAATTATGGTATGTACAATCCATCCAAACAGACAAGCGAGTTCTACTTGTGAAATATGCGGCCAGCCTTATTGTGAAGAGTGCCTGGTTGAGGTTAACGGTAAATTTTATTGTAAGGAGCATGTTTCTATACTTATTAATTCCATACCTTCCCATGGGCAAAACCCTTACCAAAACCCTTACGGCTACAACAATGGCTATAACCAAAGCTATTATAATGCTCCGCCAAATGTAAATGTGTATAACGGATATTATAATATGGGCCCGGGACATTATAATTATAAAAACAGAGTGTTGGCATTGATTCTTTGCATTTTCTTCGGAATGGGCGGTATTCACCGTTTTTATGTTGGAAAAATCGGCACAGGTATACTTTATTTATTCACCGGCGGCTTGTTTGGCATAGGCTGGCTTGTTGATATTATATGCTTAATTTTCGGCTCTTTCCGCGATAGAAACGGGCTGCCCCTAATTTAAGCGCCTTTTTATTAAACATAATATTTATTATTTCAAAAGCTAAACTGCAATATTTAAGCAGTTTAGCTTTTTGTTTGTAAAATTTCTTTCATTAAATTGAATAGAGCCACTATATGTGCTACTATATATTGGAATAATTGTTTTATACTAAAAAAGTTAGGAGTTGTAGTATGCTCAGATTTGAATGTGATTATGCGGAGGGTGCACATCCTTCAATATTAAAACGCCTTATGGAAACCAATATGATGCAAACCCCCGGTTATGGGACAGATGATTTCTGCAAAAGCGCAAAAGAGAAAATTAAAAAAATCTGTAAAAATGAAAATTGTGACATTCATTTTGTATCCGGAGGCACTCAGGCAAACCTTATTGTCATTTCCTCGATTTTAAAGCCCTATCAAGGAGTTATTTCTGCCGACACAGGCCATATTAATACTCATGAAACAGGTGCAATTGAAGCCACAGGGCACAAGGTTCTCGCCATAAAATCTGGTGACGGAAAACTTAAGGCCGCCCAAGTTCAGGAAGTTTATGAGGCCCATATAAATGACCCTAACCATGAGCATGTACCGGCACCGGGCATGGTTTATATATCTCACCCTACAGAAAACGGCACCACCTATTCCAAGGAAGAGCTAAGCGCATTAAGTGACGTTTGCAAAAAGTACAATCTTCCGCTTTTTATGGACGGAGCAAGGCTGGGCTACGGCCTTGCAGCTGCTGACAATACTTTGAATATGAATGATATTGCAAAGCTCTGCGATATTTTCTATATAGGCGGCACAAAAGTAGGCGCTTTATTCGGTGAGGCTATTGTTATTACTAACCCTGCGCTAAAAAAAGATTTCCGCTATAATATTAAGCAAAGGGGCGCCATGCTTGCCAAAGGCCGTATGCTAGGCATACAGTTTGATGTATTGTTTGAAGACGGGCTTTATTTTGAAATCAGCAAAAATGCTGTAGAGCTTGCCATGCTTATTAAAGAGACTTGTCAGAATAAGGGCTTCAAATTCCGTTATGAATCAACCACGAACCAGCAATTCCCTATTCTTCCCAATAGTTTAATTGAGGAGCTTTCAAAGAAATATGCCTTCTATCCATGGGAAAAATATGATGAGAATAACACCGCCGTAAGATTCTGCACAAGCTGGGCTACCGCTAAAGAAAATGTTCAGGCTCTTGTTGAAGATATTAATAAATTTTAATAAATCTCAAAAAGGGTAATTATGGCAAGAATACCTAAGCTAAAAAATTTAAAAAATTCCCGGCTACTAAAAGATTATGCCAGTTGGATTTATTGCGCAAATTGCAATTCAACCGTAGCTTATTTATGCTATGTAACATATGATGCTTTTGATTTTGAATACATTTGCAACTGCGGCAGCAATGGGAAAGTTCACATAGAGTTTGAACATCCCACGCCTGCAAAAAGCACAGAAGAGCTTAAAATAATTAAAAACCGCCTGTGCTGCCCTAATGATGATTCTCCCCTTTTAACTGTAGTTGAGAAAAATATCAAAAGCTACAAATTCAATATAATATGCAACACCTGCTCTCAGGAATTTGAAAAATCCGGCAGCATATAATTTTTCCTACAAAATTGCTTTCTTTGGATTTTTAACATTTTGCGCAATAAAAAAGCCGATAGAATCTTTAAACTAAAAGATTTTACCGGCTTTATTTATATTTATTCCATCATAGCTTTAAGGAAAGCGCCTACGCCGCTTCCAAATTCAAAATCTTTCTTCCCGAGTTTGTATAAAGTGCGCTCAATTGTAGCTATGGCAGCAACCAGCTCGTGCATGTCAGTATTGCCCATATGCCCTATTCTGAACATTTTGCCTGCATATGCGCCTAAGCCGCCAGCAACTATAATACCTTCAGCATAAACTGTGCTTCTAAACTGGGCATCATCAATGCCTTCAGGATAAATCACGTTAGAAAGCGTCGGTGCCCTGTGGCCCACTTCGGCAAGAACCTTAAAGCCCAGCTTTTCCAAAGCGGCTTGCATAGCAACTCCGACTTTCCTGTGGCGATCATATCTGTTTTGTACGCCCTCTTCTTTTATAATACGCAGAGATTCCTGCAAAGCCCAAACAAGGTTTATGGAAGGCGTTGCATAGTATTTGCTAGGATCATTCATAATAGGAAGCCATTTGTTAAAGTCCGCATAGTACTCAGGTATTGTACCCAGAGATTCGCGCCTTTTCATTGTTTTTTCATTCGCCCAAACAATTGTTAAGCCAGGAGGAACTCCGAAGGCTTTTTGAGAGCCGGTGAAAAGCAGGTCAATATTATATTTTTTAATATCCTCATCAACAGCGGCGGTTGAACAAACCCCGTCCAAAATATAAATTGTATCGGGGTATTTTTTCATAACCTCCCCTATTTCATCTATAGGAGCTTCAACGCCTGTAGCTGTGTCAACATGAGTTATGGTTATTGCCTGATAGTTTTTAGAAGCCAGCTTTGCATCAATTTCCGCAGCAGAAACTACTTGGCCCCATTCAGATGAAATAACATCGCAAACGATGCCCTTTCTTTCGCAAAGCTCCACAAATCTGTCACCGAAATAGCCATGGGAAACGATCAAAAGATTATCCCCTGATTTTAAGGTATTGGCTATTGCCATTTCCATACCCAAAGTGCCTGAACCGGATACAACAAAAACTTCACCATCAAGATTCCACAGAGATTTTAAATCAGCAATCACATCTCTGTAATCGGAGACAAATTCCTGATCTCCAAATGCCTGAGTTTCCCTTCCCATTTGCTCCTGAATACTTCTTGTAACAGGTGTAGGACCGGGAATCATAACAAGTCGCTTATTCTTCACAAAAACACCTCCAAAATGATTTATACAAAAAATTTTAAAACATTACTGCAATACTGTCTGCATTAATGTTTTTCTGACTCTAAAAAATCGCAAAGCTCTTTTAAAGCCTGCTCTTCATCGCCGCCTTCTGCTGATATAACAACCTCGCGACCTTCCAATATACCCAATGAAATCATTCCCATTATACTTTTGCAATTGGAATATTTGTTTCCAAGAGCAATTTTAGTGCTGGATTGAAATTTCCCCGCAAGCTGAACAAACAATGCGGCGCTCCTTGCTTCCAGGCTTGTCTTTACAGTAACTTTCTTATCAACCATTTATACCTCCCCTTAACTTTTCAGCAATTTCGCTGATTTTTCTCAGTCTATGATTAACCCCTGATTTTGAAATAGGCGGATTGAGCATTTCACCTATTTCTTTTAAGGTTGCATTGGGGTATTCCAACCTTAATTCAGCTATCTCTCTCAAAGGCTTTGAAAGAGCGGAAATACCAATTTTCTCCTCCAAAAATTCTATATCCTCTTGCAGAGAAACAAAGGCCTTGGCAGTTTTAGCCATATTAGCAGTTTCACAATTTACCTGCCTGTTAATATCATTGCTGACTGTTTTAAAAACACGCAAACTTTCAAGCTCCAGCATACTCTTATGAGCATTTATAAGGCCTAAAACTTCTGAAACCTTCTCGCCGTCTTTGATATATACTACATAATTTTTCTTCCTTATTATCATTTTCGGTTTAAGCTCATAGCCTGAAAGCAAATTATATACAATTTCAGCATTATCTTTATTATTAAACACATATTCCAAATGATAATTCTTATTTGGATCAGTAATTGAAGCATTTGAAACAAAAGCCGTTTTCAAATAATACCGCTTACAGCAATCCTGATTTAAAAGCAAAGGAGAATCGATAGCCTTTAGCAGCTTAGAAACAACAAGCTGAGAGCAAATAACTATATAATAATATTTTCTTCTGCTTTTAATATTTGTTTTTATAAAAACTTCCGCTTTGTGATTAAAAGCATTTTCAACCATTTTAGTAAAATGAAGAGCTAAATATTCATTTTCAGTATATATGCAGATATTTTCCAAGCTGAATTTTGACCTAACAGCGGCATTATTATTTAATACCGCATATAAGCCCGCAAGCATACAATGCCTGCCCGGCTCGCTGTTATTTAAAACCAGCTCTTCTTTAACCCTGGCTGAAAAACTCATTGAGTTATCCCCTCCGCAAAACAGTATGAAAAACCAGTGAACGAGCTGAAACAGCTATACTCCTAAGCGGTTTCAGTAAGGGAGCGCCGTTTTTCACTGCTTTGCGTTACATGAATTGCCGAATATGCCTTACAAAACAGTATGAAAAACCAGTGAACGAGCTGAAACATCTATGCTCCTGAGCGGTTTCAGTAAGGGAGCTCTGTTTTTCACTGCTTTGTGTAATCTCAATTTCCAAAACTCGCTACGCTTTACTTATATCTCTATGCCTGATTATAACACTATGGCCACATGATTGCAAAAAATTAAATACTTCACAAGAAAGCGCTACCGAGCGGTGCTTCCCTCCTGTGCAGCCTACGGCAATAACCAGTTTATTCTTACCTTCTTTTATATAATTTGGAATAAGAAAGTTATTTATATCATTAACTTTTTTCAAAAATTCATGGCTTGCATCAAAGCCGAACACAAAATCCTTAACTTCCTTATCATTTCCGGTTTGTTCTTTCAGCTCCGGCTCATAGAAAGGATTGGGCAGAAACCTCACATCATAAACCAAATCTGCATCGGGGGGCAGGCCGTATTTAAAGCCGAAGGAAAGAACAGTAATCATAAGCTGAAAACTGTGATCCTTTTGATAAAATTCTATAATTTGCTCCCTAAGCTCTCTCGTAAGTATCTGGCTGGTGTCAATAATATAATTGGCCTTAAGTTTCACCTCTTGAAGCAGCTCCCTTTCAACTGCCAAGGCGCTTATTACATCTGCGCCGTCCTTTTCAAGAGGATGAGCGCGTCGGGTTTCCTTATACCGGTTAATTAATACATTATCTGCTGCATCCAAAAAAAGTATCTTAATTTCATAATTATATTTTTCCTGAACCTCTTCAATGCCTTTGAAAAAATCGCTGAAAAGTTTGCCTCCACGAATATCTATGCCTATGGCAACTTTATCAATATTTTCCCCTGCTTTAAGACAAACCTCCGCAAAGCGCGGTATTAAAAGCGGCGGAAGATTATCAATGCAGAAATAACCCAAATCCTCCAAAAACTTAAGCACAGTTGATTTGCCCGCTCCCGACATGCCTGTAACGATTTCAAAACGCATATTAATCACCTATTATTCTGATTTCCGGCTCCAGCTCAACTTGGAACTTAGAGTAAACTTTTTCTTTAACTATTTCAACCAATGCAATAACATCATCGGCTGTTGCGCTGTTAAAATTTACCACAAAACCGCAATGTTTTTCTGAAACTTTAGCTCCGCCGTAAGAAAGGCCCTTAAGCCCCGCATCATCAATGAGCTTTGCGGCAAAATGCCCTTCCGGTCTTTTAAATGTTGACCCTGCGCTGGGCAAATCCAGAGGCTGCTTAACTTTGCGCCGCATATTCAGCTCTAAAGTTTTCGCCTTTATATCTTCAACCTCTCCCGTTTTAAGTCTAATAGCCGCACCCAGAACAATAAATTTCCCATTGTTTTTCTGAACAAAGCTCGTTCTGTAGGAAAATTCCATCTCGGCGTTGGTTTTTCTTATTTCGTTACCGTCTTCATCCAGTAAATAGACTTCTGTAATAACATCTTTCATTTCACCGTCATAAGCGCCTGCATTCATAAAAACTGCCCCGCCTAAAGAGCCTGGTATTCCTGAAGCAAATTCAAGCCCTGTAAGCGAATTATCCATGGCAAAGCCCGCCAATTTAGATAAGGTTATTCCTGAAGAAGCATAAATACTGTTTTTATCCAAAAGCCTTATTGACTCGTAATTTTTATTTAGCGCAATCACAACTCCTCGGTAGCCTGCATCTTTAACCAGCAGATTCGAGCCTTTGCCCATTATAAAATAAGGAAAAGCATTTTCCTTGCATATAGAAAGAGCGGCTCTTATTTCTTCTAAAGTTTCAGGAAAAACAATCAAATCCGCAGGGCCGCCGATTCTAAACGATGTGAAATTGCTCATTGGTTCATTATATAAGAGTTTTTCAGGCATAAATGTGCTTTTAAATAAATCTAAATTCATTGAATATCTCCTTTAAAAAACAACATAAGCAACCGGCAAGCCGGCTATATTTTCTCACTGCTTAGCGAGCATTGCCGCGCCGATTATTCCGCCGTCATTTCCCAGCTCTGCCAATATAATTTCCGTCTTAAGTTCAGTTATGCCGTACATCATTTGCCTTACCTTTTCCCTTATTGGTATAAGCAGAGCCTCTCCCCTTGCGGAAACGCCGCCGCCTATAACAATAGTTTCCGGTTGAATTATATTGATAATATTAGTTAAGCCCTCGCCAAAATATGTATAATATTCTTCTATTATGCTCATGGCACAGCTGTCATTTGCATCATAAGCATCAAATACAGTTTTAGCGCTTATCCTATTTATATCGCCACCGCAAAGTTCGTATATTTTGCTATTCTTATTTTCGCTTACCAGCTCCATAGCCCTTTCGATTATAGCCGTTGCGGAAGCGTATTTTTCCCAACAGCCAGATCTACCGCAATTGCATTTTTTCCCTCCGGAAACAATTACGTGATGGCCGACTTCACCGCTACCGAAAAAAGCCCCCGAATATATTTTTCCGTCTATAATAATACCTCCGCCAAGTCCCGTTCCAACAGTAACCATAACGGCTGAGCTTTTACCCTTTGCGGCGCCGCACAGAACTTCTCCCAAGGCAGCACAGCTGGCATCATTATCCAGATAAAAAGGCACAGGGATTTTATTCTTCATAAACGCCGCCGCATCAACATTTTTAAAGCGCAGATTACTGGTAAATTCTATTATACCCTCTCTTGGATTCACAGCTCCCGGAATGCCTGCTCCCACATATTCTATATCTTCATAGCTTATTGCATTTTTTTCAACAATGTCATCACAAAGAGCTGCCATTTGGTTTAATAAATCTTCGTGGGGCATATCAGGGCCTGTCGGTGCCGCATTTCTGTAAATTATACTACCTTCTGAATTTACGAGACCTGCCGCCATGCCCGTTCCGCCTAAATCAATGCCGATATAATACATGCCTATCTCTCCCATACAGTATTAGCTGTTTATATTTTCAACAATACGCTCATTTAAAGCCTTGGCGGCATTATACCCCATTTTTTTCTGCCTATGGTTAACTGCGGCCGATTCACAGATAATAGCTAAGTTCCTCCCCGGCCTTATAGGTATGGAATGGCATATGATTCTGTTGCCAAGTATCTCCATAGATTCCTCTGTTAACCCCAGGCGGTCATATTCCTTCTTCTCATCCCATGTTTCCAGCTTTATAACAAGGTCTATGTTCTGAGTTTCTTTTATGGATTCAACACCGAACATCTGCCTTACATTAATTATACCTATGCCGCGCAACTCTATAAAATCCCGTATAAGCTCAGGGCTGGAACCGATAAGGGTTTGGGCTGAAACCTTTTTAACCTCAACAGCATCATCGGCTACGAGCCTGTGTCCTCTTTTTATAAGCTCAAGCGCCGCCTCCGACTTGCCGATACCGCTTTCACCCATAATCAGAACACCTTCACCATAAACATCAATAAGAACGCCATGAAGGGTAATCTGCGGAGCAAGGCGAACTTTTAGCCATTTAATAACTTCCCCCATAAACTCTGTAGTAGAAGAATTATAGCCCAAAACAGGAATATCCCTGCTAATGGCAAAAACCAGCATTTCAGGAAAAGGCTCAAGCCCGCGGCAAAGCACAAGGCAAGGAATCCCCGAATCAAACATCATCTTTATCCGTTCCTTGCGTACAGCTTCTTCAAGTTTATTTAAATAAGCATATTCAACAAGGCCGACAATTTGCAGCCTGTGGGAATCAAAATACTCATAGAAGCCTGCGCATTGCAATGCAGGCCGGTTAATCTCCGGATGCTCTATTACTTTATCTGCAACATCCACCTCCGGTGTAAAATTAGTAAGCTCAAATTCTCCAATTAAAACACTGATCGGTACAGCAGCGCTCATATGGCATTCTCCTAATCCTTTAATATAGTATAAATCAAAATATGCGACCTAAATTACTCTTCAATAAAAATTATCTCCAAATCTGTATTGTCATCAAGCATATAATCCATGCGATACTTGAGATTTTTGGAAATAGAAACTATTATACCATCCAATTCTTCCGCTGTTACATCGCCATACATATTTATTAGAAGTTTCGGCTTTTCCTTAAAGGGGTCAAAATGGATTTTAATATCAACAGCTCTGTTATCTATTGTATTATAAACCACTTCCGATTTATATTCATGTAATTTTTTCTCACTCAAAATAATCACACCTTTCTGAAAAAATCATATACAGCCTGCGCCGCTTTTATATTCATTCCCTCTACTTCCTTAAGAAGTGAAACCTCCGCAGCCATAATATTTTCCATAGTTGCAAAATGCTTTAAAAGCGCCTTCCTCCTATTTGGCCCGATGCCTTCTATATCATCAAGCACTGATTTTATCTGGCTTTTCTGCCTTAAAGCCCTGTGATATTCTATGGCAAAGCGGTGAACCTCATCCTGTATTCGGGTTATGAGCCTAAAGCCTTCGCTGTTTGCAGGCATTATAATTTCACTGTTATTATAGAGCAGCCCTCTTGTTCTGTGCTTATCATCCTTTACCATGCCGCATACGGGAATTTTAAGCCCCATGTCTGATAAAACCTTCTCCGCAATACTGACCTGCCCTTTACCGCCGTCCATAAACAAAACATCAGGCAATTTAGAAAATTTGCCGGTAACGCCGCTTTCATTATCGCCCATTTCATTAAAATATCGGTTGAACCTGCGTCGCAGAACCTCTTCCATGCTGGCATAATCATTGGGGCCTATTACAGTTTTTATCCTAAATTTCCTATAATCGCTGCGCTTGGGCTTGCCGCTTTCAAAAACCACCATAGAGCCTACCGACTCATAGCCTTGAATATTTGAAATATCATAAGCCTCTATCCTGTCTATATTCGTTTCAAACATAAGGGCTGCTTTTATTTCATTTACGGCGCCTAAAGTACGCTGCTCTTCCCTTTTTATTTTCTCCCCGAACTGTTCTAAAGTTATTATGGCGTTTTCATGGGCCAGGTTAATCAGCTTATGCTTCTGCCCTTTTTGGGGCACTGTGATTGTTACAGAAGAACCCTTCAGCTTTGAAAGCCACTGGGAAACTATTTCCTTATCCTCTATCTCATCTTCCAAAACAAGCTCTTTAGGTATAAAAGTCGTTTCCGAATAAAATTGGGTAATGAAAGCTCCCATAATCTCTCCACGGCTCATTTCCATGGCACCGTTTAGCATAAAATGTTCCCTGCCGATCATTTTGCCGCCTCTTATGAAGAAAACCTGCACAAGTGCTTCATCATGCGCCCTTGCAAAAGCAATAATGTCTTGATTATCGCCCCCGCCCGATTCCAGTAGTTGTGTTTGCTCAATATTGCGTATGGAATTTATTTTATCCCTATATTCCGCCGCAAGCTCAAAATCCATAGTTTCAGCGGCATTTTGCATTTTTTCAGTCAAACCCTTTATTATCAGCTCATGCTTTCCGCTTAAAAACTCCAAAATTTCATCAATAATTGCACCATATTCTTCTTTGGAAACCAATCCGTTGCAGGGAGCTAAGCATTTTCCGATATGGTGGTTGAGGCAAGGGCGCTCTCTATTCATTTCTTTAGGCAGTTTTCTTGAACAGCTCTTGAGCGGCCAAATTTTATGAATAATCTCTATTGTATTGCGGCAATCGGAAGAATACGGCCCGAAATACCTTGCCTTATCTTTTATAACCTTGCGGGTCAAATCAATCCGCGGATAATCCTCATTGACAGAAACTTTAATATAGGGATAAGTTTTATCATCTTTAAGCAGAATATTGTACTTGGGTTTATTTTCTTTAATCAAATTATTCTCAAGTATAAGGGCTTCCATTTCACTTTCTGTAACGATATATTCAAACTCCTTAATATGGCGGACCATAGTAACGGTTTTGGGAGTTTTATTGGATGACTCCTGAAAATACTGGCGAACCCTATTGCGCAGGTTTTTAGCCTTGCCCACGTAAATAATCTCATCCGGGCTACTTTTCATTATATAAACACCGCTTTTTTGCGGCAGTTCTTTAAGCTGCTTTTGCAAATCGAACAAAAAATCACTCTTTTCGAAATTGCGGCTACCCGCAATATATATTAATCAATATCTCAATATAAACCATAAAAATTGAAAGTTTATAGCATATATTTTCAATTGCTTAAACTTTTATTCTACTAAGAAACTTTATCATATACATTGTACTATCTGCCCTGCATATTAGTCAAAAAATATTTTTGAAATTATTGCCCAAATTACATTCACCCCTCGTCCCCCGCTGAATATACTGAAGTAAACTCTGAAAAGGCTTTTTCAGAGTTTACGCTTAAGAGAGCTTTTGTGATTCAGTTTTTGTTTTACTGCGCACTTATTCAAAAGCTATCGCATAACATATTTATAATCGCCTGTTACTTTGATGCTATTCAAATTACTTACAGAAAAATTCATCACATTAAATTTTTTCTTCATTGCCGAGAGGGCAATGCTAAATTCGTCTGCTTCAAGCAGCCTGTCATTTGGAGGTATAATATGAGAAAAAAAACAGTTTATGTATTGATTGTATGCGTAATGCTTGTCACAGCTATTTTTATTGCACTGGGAGCCAAAGATAACAAGCCCCGGGAAATCACAAAAATTAAAGTCAACGAAGTTGTACATTCCATATTTTACGCGCCCCAATATGTAGCTATAGAAAAAGGCTTCTTTGAAGAAGAGGGTTTTTTCCTTGAGCTAAGCGTAGGCCAAGGTGCTGATAAATCCATGATAGCCCTTATTTCAGGCGAAGCTGATATAGCTCTTATGGGAACGGAAGCCGGCGTTTATGTTTTCAACGAAGGAAAAGAGGATCATGCAATTCCTTTTGCGCAACTAACTCAAAGAGCGGGCAACTACCTTATATCCAGAACTGATGATGTTTCCACCTTCAGCTGGGAGGATGTAAGTGGGAAAACCATTATAGGCGGCAGACCCGGCGGAATGCCTCAAATGATATTGGAATATGTTTTAAATGAGAACGGAATTATTCCCTTCCAAGATGTGGAAATTGTCAATAATCTCCAATTTACTTCCACAGCAGGTGCATTTGTCAGCGGCATTGGCGATTATACTGCTGAATTTGACCCCAGCGCCCTGTCAGTAGAAAAAGAAGGCGCAGGGTTCGTCGTTAGAAGCCTTGGCATAGACAGCGGCTTTGTTCCCTATACAGTTTATATGGCGCAAAAATCTTATATCGAAAAGAATCCGGAAATTATACAGCATTTTACTAACGCCGTATATAAAGGCCAGCTTTGGGTTAACAATCATTCTGCAAAAGAAATCGCAGAAGTAATACATCCCTATTTCAGCGAAAATTCAATAGAAGATTTGGAAATTATGGTTAAACGCTATCATGAACAAGATACCTGGAAGAATGACCCCATATTCAGCAAAGAAGGCTTTGAGCTTCTCCAGGATATAATGGAATATGGCCAGCAGCTTTCAGCCCATATTGATTTTGACAAATTCATTAACACAAAGTTTGCCGAAGAAGCTGTTAAAGCTATAAAATAATATAAAGCAACCCGAAGCGCGCTTTGTTTATATAAAACCGGCAATACACTTTACCGTGTCCTGCCGGTTGCTTTTTATTAACAGATAGTATTTTTCAATTTGGAAATATGCTTTCAAGCTCTGGCAAGCTGCTGTAATACATTTACATCTATCAGTTTTTTATAAATAACAGAATTTATAATTTTCAAATTATGCTCATCTTCCGTATTATCATAAAATTCTGCCAGCTCCCTTAACGAAGCTGTTTCTATTTCCAATGCCGTTTCCAGCGCCTGCCTAATATTACTTGGTTTAATAATTTCAGAGTCCCTTTCAATATAGGCTTCTCCCGTAACTGCGTTATGCAGCTTTGATAATGTGTTTTTTCTTCTTTGCGCACCGTTGATGATTTCACTAAGCATATTTTTAATATAATCATCTGTTGTTAAATCCAACAGGCTTTTGTAAAACAGGCCGGCATTTCTTTCTCCTTGAATGATTTTCGCAAATTTTGAAACTGGTTGAATTTCAGAAGATTTCTCATCAGTATTAACCGGAAAATCCGCCTCATTTCCAACCATCATCAAATTCTCCGGCATTTTTCTATCTTCCGGAGGAATACCCAGCTCATCCTGCTTTTTTTTAATAAGCTCTTTTACCTGCGCCGCCGTTTTTTCATCTAAGGTCTCATAGCTTATAGGTCCTTGCGGCATTTGCCGGGCTTGCTGATCCATAGTCGCCTGATTCATTCTGAAATTTTGCTGCCCTCCGCTGCCTGCCATGGCTTGCCTGTTATTATTTTGAAAGTTGCCGAATCCCGTATTCTGCTGAGGGTATCTATGCCTGCCATTAAACAAGGCTGAATTTGCATTATGCTGCGCCTGAGCATTATTTATAACTTGATTATTCCACCAAAAAGCCACATTATCACCTGCTGAATATATTATTTATTTTATTCTATTCAGTTTCGTATATACATGACACCGGCGAATCATATAATTACGGCTTTTCAGTAAATAAAATTACATTTTTACAAAGAAAAAATCCGGCTGCACCGGATTTTTGAGTAATAATTATTTACTGCTTTACATCTCTTAGAAATATTATTTATTAATGCTGTCAAGCAAAAACCTAAAGGTGCTTTCCGGCACAATTTCCTTAATTTCATCATATTTTTCTTCCGCCAGCAATGCTCTAACGCGGCTTGCGCTAATTATTTCTCCGCCTATTTCTTTTCTTGGAATCTCTATTACTTCTATTGCATGTTCCGGTAAAAAACTTAACATCTGCCTGTTATAGGCCGAGGTTACCTGGCTATAGGGCTCAGTGCCTACAAACCTTGTATTTATTCCAAAATGCGGAGCAAAATGCTTTACGAATATACTTAAATCCAGCACGCATTGAACCTGAGCCGCATTGGCCTTGTCTTTAAGAAAATACTGGGGAAATGTAGCTGATGAAACTAAATAGTCACTTGTTGGATAAACTGCAATATTTTCAATATGGGCCGTTCCCTTTTTTACTAAATCCATGCGGTCTTTTGCGGAAAACTCGCTTTTATCTTCCGAAAGTATAAAAAGATACAAAAAATCGCAAATTTCCGCCGCCTGTTCAATCAAATATAGATGGCCCTTGGTAAAGGGATTGCAATTAGCCACAATAGCTCCTATTTTCCCCTTTGCATCATGCACTTTGAGAGAAGAGAGAAACTTGCCTATGCCGCCTTTAGGGTATTCCATAAGCATTGCTTCTTCTACTGTTGCAACGCTTTCAAAGCCAAAATCGGAAAAAAGCATATTATTTTGCGGCTTTGTATATAAAAACAGATTTTGAAAACCGTTTTCAAAGCCATCCTTAATAAGCTCCGTAATCAAAGGGGCGCTTAGCCCTTCCCCTTGATGTGCCGGAGATACGCCGATACATTTAAGCACTTTTCCCTCTCTTGAGGCAGTAGCGCAGATGGTCATATTTTCCATCCAGTTTACCGTTGTTTCTATTCCTTCTTCCCAGCCTAATCCAAGCTCCGCCAAAAACTCTTTTGTTTGGATTAATTTTTGACCTTTTACCGGTCTGCCGATCATAAGCGCCATGTAATCAATCCCCCTTTGATTATTATGATTTTAAATAAAGTCAATGCTTATCAAGCCAACAAGCGCTACATTTGCTTTGCAAACATAACGCTTTTTCTTAAAAATTTCTGTTAAATTTAATAATGGGATTTCCAAAGGCATTCCCTGAGAAAATGCCTTTGGAATGGCGGAGCTATATTTACTTAACCTGATAAATTTGGTCAATGAGGCGCCCGTCTCTGTAAATGACATCTGCCACCACTCTTGCGCCTTTAGATATAGGCAAAGGTGTTCCTGTCATTGAAAGAGCCGTTTTCTGTAAATCCTCTATATCCATAACCGGCAAGCCGGCTTCCTTGAGGCTTGATTTTAAATCTCCGCGCTTAGGGTTAACGGCAATGCCTCGCTGAGTTACCAATACATCTACAGTATCCCCGGGGGTTGTTATGCAGGTTACCCTGTCCATAACCAATGGAAGCCTCGCTCTTATAAGCGGTGCTATAATCATAGTCAGCTTGGCTCCTGCCGAAGTATCGCTGTGGCCGCCGCTGCCGCCCATAATATTCCCCTTTGAATCTGTATGGACATTGACATTGAAATCCTTGTCAATTTCCGTT
>JGI994J12354_10003292_pt1 | contig 15171 bp, 15 predicted proteins | sample IntmicLarv3ML3BL_FD_12354 | JGI IMG/M metagenome (IMG submission 12354)
TTGCTCAATACCGGCGGATTTTGCGCTGTAGAGGTTGGAATTGGACAAGCCGCTGACGTTGCCGCTATTTTCGGCGCGGCGGGTTTGCAGAAAATTGAGATAAAAACCGATTTGTGCGGCATTGAACGGGTTGTTTGCGGGCGAAAGTTGAAATAGTATAGTTGTGCCTGTATGAAATTTGAACTGAATTAGCCGCCGTTTGGTCAAACCGGGATAAGTCGGCAAATGATTTTTAAAATCGAAAAAGTTTAATTCCATAATTATGGCCATACCTTTCTTAAATATTTTATTTGATAGGAGTTGGATTCTGTGCGTAAAAAGCCGTTTAATTTGGTAGGATTCAGCTTGATTTTTCTTTATATTTTGGGAGTTCTTTTATTTTGTTTGGGTATATACCATTGTGCAACATTTCCACAATCTGAAATTGTGAAGTTTTTTGGCGGAAAGCATCAAGATGCGATTTTTGCGTTGTCATTTTTTGGTGGGAGTTATTTGATAATTGGCGGCATAGCCGTAACAATAGCTTTCATTCTCTCTGCAAAAAAGATAGCTTTTTCTATCTGCCCCAATATAATTATTTCTGCTACAGTTGTATCTAAGCCTATTAAAAATATCGTTGCAAATGCCACCCGAACTCGTAGGATCACATCAAATATTATTACTGTACCACTGTATTTTGTGGTTTTTAAGCTTTCTGATGGAACCACAAAAGAACTTCGTTTAAAGCGTAAACATTGTAACTCTGTGTCTGTAGGTGATATTGGAATATTAACCTACAAAGAATTTGATACACGTTTCGATTTTGTTGTTAATATGCTTTTTGTTGATTTTCAACGTCAACCATAATCTTTTTTCTTTACTCCAATTCCCAACCCGCTCCTTCATAATCCACCAATCCTGCTGCTCCTTCTTTTCAAACAGACTCGGGAAGGCATCCTCCGATGGTGAAACATGTAAACAAATTCCATGAGTGGGCATTTAGCATTGAACTTAGTGTCGCCACTTTCATAAGGCAGTGACAAAAAGGAGTTCTTTTCGTCATTACGGGTCATTCTGAGCAAATCCCGTTTACGGGGCTTATGTTGCTGAAAGGCGAAGAATCTTTTGGGCATGAATTTGATGTTGCGTGAATGTTACTCACGGATTTCTCCTGTTTTCGAAAAACGCGAATGCGTTTTTGCGTGGATTACAAATTGAGGACGACATCATCCTCGTTTAATAATTGAAAAACTTCAATGTGTCCATAAGATTCTTCGCCTTTGAACTGCTACCCTCCACATACACAACTACCGCTCAGAATGACAGGTTTTTACATTATAAGTGTTCATTTGGCCACTTCCTTTCATAAAAAAATATTGACAAAACAATACATTGTCGTGTATAATGTAATAAATTATAGCTTTTAAAGGCTGTGACGGGGGACAAGTACCCGGAGCAAGTGTTGTTCAGAGAACCGCCGGTTGGTGTGAGGCGGGCGACATTATTCGGGAATATCACCTCTTGAGCTTTCCGCTGAACTCTTTCGGATAATACCGAAGTCATTAGGTGTGAACGGGTTTTCGCCGTTATACGGAACAGCATTCGATTCGGCAGTGCCGTTTCCGATGCGCGGAGATGTTGGGAGTATTTTCCCGATAAAAAAGAGTGGTATCGTGAAGGCTTTCCTTCGCCTCTTTGTTAGCAGAGGCGGGGGATTTTTGTTTTTTGTGAAGAAATTGAAAGGATGGTTAATGGTCATGAGTATGAAAAAATTGAATGGTTCACAAATTCTTGTGGAATGTTTGCTGGAACAAGGAGTCGATACCGTCTTTGGTTATCCCGGCGGCGCGGTGCTTAATATTTATGACGCGCTGTATCAAAACAGCGACCGTATTACCCACATTTTGACGGCTCATGAGCAGGGCGCTTCTCACGCTGCCGATGGTTATGCGCGGGCTACCGGACATGTCGGAGTTTGCATCGCTACATCCGGCCCCGGCGCTACCAATTTGGTTACCGGACTTGCTACCGCTTATATGGATTCCATTCCGGTTGTGGCTATTACAGGCAATGTTCCTGTACCGCTTCTTGGGCGCGACTCCTTCCAAGAGGTTGATATAACCGGTATTACCATGCCGATTACCAAGCATAACTATATTGTTAAGACAATTGAAGAGCTTGCCGACACAGTCAGAGAGGCTTTTATTATTGCCGCAAGCGGACGTCCCGGACCGGTGCTTATTGATATCCCTAAGGATATAACTGCCGCAGTTACTGATTATATCCCCTCCCCTGCTTCCGGCGCACGTACTCCCATACCGCCAAAGCCGGAGCGGATAGAAATGGCGCTTGAGTTGCTTAACAAATGTGAACGGCCGCTGATTTATTTTGGCGGAGGTATTATATCTGCCGCCGCTCATCAGGAGTTGCTCGCGCTTGCCGAAGCACAGGATATTCCGGTTTGCGCTTCCATGATGGGGCTTGGAGGGTTTCCGGCTGAACATCCGCTGTGGCTGGGTATGGTTGGAATGCACGGCACTAAAGCGGCGAATAAAGCCGCGGCAGAGTGCGATGTGCTGTTGGTGCTGGGTGCTCGGTTTTCTGACCGTGTTGCTGGTAATCGAACCGGTTTTGCTCCAAATGCTGCGGTGGTTCATGTTGATGTTGACCACGCTGAATTTGATAAAAATGTCGGTGCAGCTGTCAGACTTGCCGGAGATTTGCGGGAGGTACTGGCAACATTGGCTGAACGCGCCGCCGCTCATAAGCATACTGAATGGGTAAGCACCGTTTCAGGCTATCGCGTGGATGTACAACCGAATACCGCCGACCCCGACGGTTCGCCGGACCCGCTTTATATTTTGCGCACACTGCGGAAGCTGACGGAGGATGACGCTATTGTGGTTACCGACGTTGGTCAGCACCAAATGTGGACGGCACAACATTTTGATTTCAGTTATCCGCGTACATTCCTTACATCCGGCGGACTTGGTACCATGGGATACGGACTTGGAGCCGCTATTGGCGCACAGAGTGCTTTTCAAAAGCGGCGGGTTGTGCTTGTATCGGGTGACGGCAGCTTCCACATGAATTTGAACGAGCTTACCACACTTGCATCATACGATTTGCCCATTGTTGTTGTGCTCATGAACAATTCGGTGCTTGGCATGGTTCGGCAGTGGCAGAAGGTGTTTTATGAACGTCGTTTCTCGGCTACCGACCCTCACCGCAAAACCGATATTGTCAAGCTTTCGGAGGCTTTCGGGTGTGTAGGCATGAGGATTGAAAAAACCTCTGAGGTTGAACCGGTTTTGGCGGCTGCTTTGGCGGATGGTCGGCCGGTGGTTGTGGATTGCCGCATCTCCCCTGATGTCAATGTGCTTCCGATGATTCCTCCAGGTGGAACTGTTGAACAAATTATCGAAACTATGAACGACTGAAAGGAGCGAACAGGTTATGTCAGAAAGTAAATCTATTATTTCGGTACTGGTGAAAAATCATTCCGGTGTGTTGCTGCGTGTAGCCGGTTTGTTTTCACGAAGGGGTTTTAATATTGATTCCATTATTGCTTGTCAAACCGAAAATCCCGCTTTTTCCCGGCTTACTATTGTTATAACAGGCGACGAAGCGGTATTTGCCCAGCTGACTCGTCAGCTTTATAAGCTGGAGGATGTAATCAAAGTACGTCAGATGGAAATTGAGGACAGCTCATGCTGTGAGCTGATTATTGTCAAAGTCAGCACTGCCGGCGCGGGGCGCAGTGCTGTTATTCGTATGATTCAGGGATATGGCGCTCGAGTGCTGGACATCGGTGATGCGGCTATAACCTTGGAGATGACTGCGTTGCCGGATGAATTGGACGATTTTGTTAAACAGCTTGAACGTTACGGCGTTTTGGAGCTGGCACGCACGGGGTTGAACGCGTTGCAATGCGGCGACCACACTATTCACGATGAAATTCAATAAATAAAGCTGGATTTACCAAAAACTTATAAAGAAAGGAGCAAATTATTCATGAAAAAACAAATTGAACTGCTTGATTCCACTCTGCGCGATGGCGCACAGGCCGAGGGTATCTCTTTTTCTGTGGAGGACAAGCTTAATATTGCGCGGCTGTTGGATGATATCGGTGTCGGTTATATCGAAGCGGGCAATCCCGGTTCGAACCCGAAGGATTTGGAGTTTTTCCGCCGTGCTGGTGAATTAAATCTCAAACATGCCAAGCTGGTTGCGTTCGGTTCTACCCGGCGTAAGAATATTGCGGTCGAAGATGATTCTAATGTACAGGCACTGTTGACTGCCGATGCTGAATGTGTCGCACTTTTCGGGAAATGCTGGGACTTGCATGTGCGGGATATTCTCAAGACAACGGATGAAGAAAATTTTGCCATGATTTCTGACACTGTGGCGTTTTTCAAGAGTAAAGGTAAGCGAGTGGTTTTTGATGCCGAGCATTTTTATGACGGATATTATCACAATGCTGAATTTGCCATGAAGGCATTGGCGGCGGCGGTTGATGCAGGAGCTGATGTGTTGGCGTTGTGCGATACCAATGGAGGAGCTGTGCCGCTTACTGTTTTTGAGGTTACAAAGCTGGTTGCCGAGCGGTTTGGAGACCGTGCGGCGGTTGGTGTTCATGTTCATAACGATGGCGGAATGGGTGTTGCCAATTCAATAATGGCGGTGCAGGCAGGAGCAACCCATGTGCAGGGGACATTTTTGGGATATGGCGAACGTACCGGCAACGCGAATTTGTCCACAATTATCCCCAACCTTGTCACCAAGCTGGATTGCGAATGTGTCCCGCCGGTCAATGTAGAAATGCTGACCGAAACGGCACGTGCCATGGCGGAGATTTCCAATGTGCGTATCCCGCGCAACACGCCGTATGTTGGTATGAGCGCTTTTGCTCACAAGGCGGGAATGCACGCCGATGGTGTGCTTAAAAATTCCGCAACCTTCGAACATATCGACCCCGAAGTCGTAGGCAACGAGCGCCGCTTTCTTATGAGCGAGGTCAGCGGGCGAACGGCGGTACTGGAAAAGGTTCGCAAGCTTTGCCCCGATATTACCAAGGAATCGCCGGAGTTACAGGCGATTATTGACCTGCTCAAGCAAATGGAGCTGGACGGTTATCAGTATGAGGGGGCTGACGGCAGCTTTGAGCTGTTGGTGCGCCGGTGTATCGGCAACTATGTTCCGTCATTTTCGCTGTGTTATTACCGTATCAGCAATGAGCTTCCCCATCAACCCGATGTCAGCGCCGTGGCTACCATAAAGGTTCAGGTCGGTGAGGCATTCCGTACCGTCGCCGACGAGGGTAACGGGCCTGTTAATGCACTTGACAAGGCGCTTCGCAGTGCGCTTGCGGGATTTTATCCGCAAATTAAAAATGTGCATCTCACTGATTATAAGGTGCGCGTAATGGAATCCGGTCATGCTACCGATGCGCGGGTGCGGGTGTTGATTACCTCCACTGACGGAACACGGGAATGGACTACTGTGGGTGTGTCCGGCGATATCATTGAAGCAAGCTGGATTGCGCTTGTGGATTCCATGGAATACAAGCTTAATTTGGATTAATTTGAAAAAACTTTTGATTTTTAAGTAAAATCAGTTGCAAAATCCCGCCGGTTATGGCAAAATATAAAAATATGGTTGTTAAGTAAGTGATAAACTTGATTTAATAATCGCTTACTTAAAATTAATATGAGAAAGGCAAGGTCTGAATAATGTCGAATGCAATGACAATGACGCAAAAAATTCTGGCTGTTCACGCCGGGTTGGATGAGGTTAAGGCCGGACAGTTGATTGAGGCGAAGCTCGATCTCTGTCTTGGTAATGACATAACATCTCCTGTTGCTGTGGACGAATTTGAAAAATGCGGCGCGTGCGGTGTTTTTGATAAAACACGTGTAGCGCTGGTTATGGACCACTTTACCCCCAACAAGGATATTAACGCTGCCGAGCAGGTCAAGCGCGTGCGCGAATTTGCCGGCAAGTATGATGTGGAAAACTTCTTTGATGTAGGCCGCATGGGCGTGGAACACGCTGTGTTGCCGGAGCAGGGACTCGTTGGACCCGGCGACTGCATTATCGGTGCCGACTCCCACACATGCACATATGGTGCGCTTGGCGCATTCTCCACCGGCGTTGGTTCCACCGATTTGGCGGCAGCTATGGCGACCGGAACAGCGTGGTTTAAGGTTCCGTCGGCGCTTAAAATTGAGCTAATTGGCAAGCCCTCGCGTTTTGTGAGCGGTAAGGACGTTATACTGCATCTGATTGGTAAAATCGGCGTTGACGGTGCGTTGTACCGCTCGCTTGAGTTTGCCGGCCCCGGTGTTGCCGAGATGTCTATTGATGACCGTCTTTGCATTGCTAACATGGCAATAGAAGCAGGCGCAAAAAACGGTATTTTCCCGGTTGATGATATTACATTAGCATACGTTCGCGGACGTTTCCAGCGTGAAATTAAGGTGTTTGAAGCCGATGCTGATGCAGTTTATGATGAGGTTATTACCATTGACCTTTCCGCGCTTCGTCCCACTGTCGCTTTCCCCCACCTTCCCGAAAACACTCAAACAATTGACGAATGCAATGGCAAGGTAAAAATTGACCAGAGCGTTATTGGTTCCTGCACCAACGGCCGTATTGAGGATTTGCGGGCCGCTGCCGAAATTCTCAAGGGACGTAAGGTTGCTAAGGGCGTGCGGTGTATTGTAATTCCCGCTACCCAGCAAATTTGGCTGGATGCTATGCATGAGGGGTTGTTTGATATCTTTGTTGAAGCCGGCGCAGTAGTTTCTACCCCGACCTGCGGACCTTGTCTTGGCGGACATATGGGCATCCTCGCCGCCGGTGAACGCGCTGTTTCTACCACCAACCGCAATTTCGTGGGTCGTATGGGACATGTGGACAGCGAGGTTTATCTTTCCAATCCGTATGTCGCCGCGGCTTCTGCCGTGACCGGAACTATCAGCGATCCTGCTGAGCTTATATAAAGAAAGGAAGGGTCATAGATGAACGCACAAGGTAAAGTGTTTAAATATGGTGATAACGTTGATACAGACGTTATCATTCCGGCGCGGTATCTCACTACCTCTGTACACAGCGAGCTTGCCGCCCACTGTATGGAGGATATTGACGGTGATTTCGTCAGCAAGGTTCGCAAAGGTGACATTATTGTGGCGGAAAAGAATTTTGGTTGCGGCTCCTCCCGTGAGCACGCACCAATTGCTATCAAGGCGAGCGGTATTTCCTGTGTTATTGCTTCCACCTTCGCCCGCATTTTCTATCGCAATGCCATTAACATCGGGCTTGCGATTTTAGAATGTGACGAGGCGGCCAAGGATATTGGCATGGGCGATGAGGTTAAGGTGGATTTTGATACTGGATTGATTGAGAATGTCACCACCGGAAAAAGCTATCAAGCCGAGCCGTTCCCGCCGTTTATTCAAAATATTATCGCAAAAGGCGGCTTGCTGAATTCTATTCAGGAGCGTTTGTAAAGTTAATTGTATTGACAAGGGTATGCGTCGTGTGGCGCGTACCCTGTCTTTGTATTGAAGGGAGTGGCATAAATTATGACGAATTGCAGAGAATACGGCAACGCACCATATAAAGTTATCGTTGTGCATGGCGGACCGGGCGTGCCGGGGTATTGCGCAGGTATATGCCGCGAATTGTCCGATGAATTTGGGATTTTGGAAATTTTGCAAAGCAAAAATTCAATAAAAGAGCTTATTGAAGAAATGCTTGATATTATTATAAGCCATGATTGCGAAAAAGTTGTTTTAATCGGTCATTCATGGGGCTCGTGGTTATCTTTTATATTCACTTCGATGTATCCTGAATATGTTGAAAAATTAATCTTGGTGGGAAGCGGTTTATTTGATTCGGCATATTATTCTCAATTTGTTGAGGCGGCAAATGCAAAAATTATGCCATCAGAGCAGAAAGAAGATATCAAAGCCTCAAATCAATATTCACAAAACATGGAATATAATCCTTATAATTACTGCCTTTTGCCTAATATTCCGAAGGATATGATTGCTTTTAATGAAGAACAGCACAAAACTCTGATGGATGAGATAATGCCAATGCGTGACAGCGGAGAACTGCTCGATTATTCCGATGGGATAGAGTGTCCTGTTATTGCTGTTCACGGCAAAAATGATCCTCATATTATTGATGGGATTAAAATACCACTGGAAAATCGCTTGTCCAATTTTAAAATGTATGTGCTGGAAAAGTGCGGACATGAACCGTGGAATGAATATTACGCTAAAGATAAGTTTTTTGAAATTTTAAAGATGGAGCTATAATCCCCTCCCCTATTTTGCCCTTGTAATGATTACATCGGAATATTTTGCCAATACTACACATAAGAAATAGAGTATGCGAAAGGTGTGTAGGTATATGGATACAACTGTAATAAAAAAAGCTGTTTTGAAGGACGTTCAACAACCAAATGAACTGCTGACCGCGATACGCGATGTGTGCCGCAAGCTGGAGCTTGTGAACGCGCGGTTTGAAATGGAAAGCGACGATGATTTGATTGAGTCGTGTATCTATGAACGGGAATCACTTCGCGCACGGTATCGCTTTTTGCTGCGGCAGGCGCGGGAGCAGGGTGTCAGGGGGATGAATTTGGAATGAGCTTGTGGCTGCAAATAATGGTATACACCGTTTTCGGAATTGTAGCAATTGCCGTTTTTGTCGCATTAATCCGTTCCCGCCGCCCTATTCGGACATTAGCGGGTTCGGGCGCGCAGGGGCTTTGTGCATTGGCAGCTGTCAACATCGCCGGAATTTTTACCGGCATTTCGCTGGGGTTGAATCTGGTTTCAGTGATTGCTTGTGTGGTGCTCGGAGTGCCCGGAGTGATTGCATTGCTTGTTTTAAAGACTATTTTCCGATGAAACTGTCGAAAATTGCCAAAAATATGCCACCGTATTTGTAAAAAGATATAATTTGAAATTTATTTCATTTTACTCTTGAATTTGTAGTACAGTATGTGGTACAATGTACTCTGATATCCGCCATTTGGCGGTACTGTTTGGAGGTATTTTAAATGTCCGGATTAGAAATTGCGATTGGTATTGTTCTTTTTGTTGTGTCTATCGTGGTTATTATTGTTGTTCTGCTTCAAGAGGGCCGCCAGTCAAATATGGGCGCTATTCAAGGTGGTTCCGATTCGTTCCATGAAAAGGGACGTGCCCGCACTCTTGATGCCATCCTTTCGAGATGGACGCGTTTTATCGCTATCAGCTTCTTTATTTTGGTGTTTGCCGGTATGCTCATTACCCGATTTGCTTAATTTTCAAAAAAACGGCGGAACGGCCCCGATCGGCAGGTCTGTCCGAGCTTTAACCGCCCTTTTTGGGCGGTTTTTTGCATTTTATAAATGATATGAGGAGGAATGTCGTAATGTCCGCCGGCACAAAAAAGCTGCGCAACTGTATACGTAATACCGACTGGTTTTTAATGCTGTCCTGTGCCGTTGCCGCGGCTTACGGTATTGTTTTGGTTTATTCTGCCGCGGTCACTGCCGAACGCGGTGCACGTGAGTATTTGGTTCAAATTTTGGCTGTAGCAATCGGTCTTATTGCGGCTTTCTGTATTTCGTTGATTGATTATGAAGTTTTGGGTCAGTTTTGGCCGGTGCTTGGCGGTGTTACCATAATTTTAATGCTGTTGACGCTGACGCCGCTTGGGGTGCGGATACCCGGTGCGGAGGAAATGGCTTGGATTAATATTCCGGGAATTAACGTTACGTTCCAGCCTTCCGAGCTGGCAAAGGTAGTGTTTGTTCTTACATTCGCGGTGCATCTTACAAAGGTTCGTGAATCGCTGAACCATATTTCCACTCTCGCTCTTGTGGTGTTGCACGGAATGATTCCGATTGCGCTGTGTGTTATCCAGCGCGAAAACGGAACAGCGCTTGTACTTGGCGGAATGATGATTTGTATGATGGTATTGGCGGGACTCAAGCTGGTGTATCTGCTGTTTGGAATGAGTGCGGTGCTGGTGTGCGTTCCATTTGTCTGGCCGATGATTTCGGAGGACAAACAAGCGCGTTTCCTATGTCTTTTGCCTGGTATGGCGGAAAAATATCCAGCCGCTATCTATCAGCAGGATATAGCGTTAAAGGCTATCGGTTCCGGACGACTTTGGGGCAGGGGTTTTTTGCAGGGCGGCGGAGACGGGTTGCTTTTTGCGCGCAACAACGATTTTGTTTTCAGCATTTCCGGTGAGGAATTCGGGTTTGCCGGTGCTGTACTTTTGCTTGTGATACTGGCGGTTATTATACTTGCTCTGCTGCGTAACGTTATGCGGGCGCGAGATTTGACCGGAATGCTCATTTGCGGCGGCGTTATGTCCATGATTTGTGTCCAAACATTCCTTAACATTGGAATGAATTTGAGCGTTTTGCCGGTTGTTGGCATTACCCTCCCCTTTTTCAGCAGCGGCGGAAGCTCTTCCGGTACACTTATGCTGGCGGTGGGACTGGCTATGAGCGTTTTTCGCTCCAGTCGGGTTAACAGAATGGAAAGTATTTTTCTGAAAAAATATTGATGAGCAGATGGTTATTGTATGCGATAAAGAAAGGAAATGGATTGTTATGGCTGAAATTCGTTCAGATATTGAAATCGCACAGAGTGTCGCACCGCTTAATATTGAGGAAATTGCCTCGCGGATGGGGCTGTCGCGGGCGGATATTGAGTTTTATGGCGATGCTAAGGCAAAGATAAAGCCGCATGTTGCGCGCCGGTTGTCCGATAAGACCGACGGTAAGCTGATATTGGTGACCGCTATAACCCCTACTCCCGCCGGCGAAGGTAAAACCACTACAACTATCGGGTTGGGTGACGCGCTGACTCGTATGGGCAAAAAGGTTGTGCTGGCTTTGCGTGAACCGTCACTTGGCCCTGTGTTTGGTATCAAGGGCGGCGCGGCTGGCGGCGGCTGGGCGCAGGTTATTCCGATGGAGGATATTAACCTGCATTTTACCGGCGATATGCACGCTATCGGCGCGGCGAATAATCTGCTTGCGGCTATGCTTGATAACCATATTCATCATGGTAATGAACTGGGTATAGATACCCGCCGCATCACTTGGAAGCGCTGTGTGGACATGAATGACCGTCAGCTTCGTCAGGTTACTGATGGATTGGGTGGGCGTCTTAACGGGGTTCCGCGCGAGGATGGTTTTGATATTACTGTTGCGTCTGAGGTTATGGCGGTGCTGTGTCTCGCCGATGATATTGACGATTTGAAACGGCGGCTGGCCAATATTGTTGTCGGATATACCCGCGATGAAAAGCCCGTCACATGTGGTCAACTTGGGGCGCACGGTGCGATGGCCGCTTTATTGCGCGATGCTATGAATCCCAATCTGGTACAGACGCTTGAGCACACTCCGGCGCTTATTCACGGCGGACCGTTCGCTAATATTGCGCATGGTTGTAACAGTGTTGCCGCCACTAAGCTTGCGTTGAAGCTGGGTGATATTGTTGTTACCGAAGCTGGGTTTGGTGCAGATTTGGGTGCGGAGAAATTTTTGGATATTAAATGCCGCATGGCTGGATTGCATCCGGATGCTGTCGTAATTGTCGCTACTGTTCGGGCGTTGAAATCACACGGCGGTGTTGCGAAAACTGATTTGTCTAAGGAAAATCTCGATGCGTTGTCTGCCGGAATGCCCAACCTTCTGCGGCATATTGAGAATATTACGGTGAAATTCGGGCTTCCCGCTGTTGTAGCAATTAACCGGTTTCCCACCGATACCAAAGCTGAGCTTGCGTTGGTGGAGGAAAAATGCCGCGAGCTGGGCGCTAATGTCGCATTGTCTGAGGTTTGGGGCAAGGGCGGCGAAGGCGGGCTTGCGTTGGCGGAGGAGGTTTTGCGGCTGGCGGAACAAAAGTCCGAATTAAAGTTGCAGTATACCAACGAAACGCCACTTCGTGAGAAGGTTGAAAGTGTGGCGTGCAATGTTTACGGTGCTGATGGTGTGGATTTTGTGCCCGCCGCGGCTAAGGAGCTGGACAAACTGACCGCGCTGGGATATAGGAATTTGCCGGTGTGTATTGCTAAAACTCAATATTCGTTCTCTGATAATCCATCATTATCCGGCCGGCCAACCGGGTTTCGTGTTACTGTGCGCGGTGTAAGGCTGGCGGCGGGAGCCGGATTTGTGGTTGTGTTGACTGGTGATATCATGACCATGCCGGGACTGCCAAAAACGCCTGCGGCTATGTCTATTGATGTGGACAAAAATGGCTGTATTTCGGGATTGTTTTAACTTATGCGTATTTGGATTATGAATGCTGCGGCACTCTCCGCCGAACAGGTTGATGAAATGCGGCAGATGTTGCCGATGTCATGGATAACGTCCGCAAAACATCCGGAATCGGTTGTTTCCGCATGGCTGGCATTGGGTGCATTGTATTGCGGAAGCACTGAGGGTGGGTTAGCGGTTGTAAAGGATAATCACTTGCCATTCACGCGTGACTCCTTTATACATACGGGTTTGCAATGGGATTGGGTGGTTGGCGAACACGGAAAGCCATTTCCGGATGGTGTTGTGTGTAATGGTGTTCGGCTTTACATATCTTTATCTCACAGCGGAGGTTTTGCGGCTGTTGCTGTTGATACGGTTGCGATAGGGCTTGATATTCAAGCTCATACCGACCGTTCGGCAGAGCAAATATTGCTGATTGCACGTCGATTTCACCCCAACGAGCGTAATATTTTGGAGCAAAATGCGGAACAGCTCTCCCCTATGTTCCATCGGTTATGGGCAGCAAAGGAAAGTGTTATGAAGCTGGACGGACGCGGGCTGTCGATGGGATTGGGCTCGTTTTGTGTGGAATGCGGCAGCACGTTGTTGCCGGACGGACGGACAGCGGATGTTACCGAGCTTGAATACAAAGGTATTGTCATTGCGGCGGCACGTTGGAAATGAGAAATATAGTCAATTAACTTGAAAACAAGCTCATCAAATACAAATAAAACCGCATATATCAAAGCTTTTACCTGCATTTTCTGAGATGTTTTCTAAGTTAATTGACTATATAATTCCACACTATAAAAAAAGGAAGTTCTTCGGATAGATAACCCGAAAAACTTCCTTTTCTAATGCAAAAAATATTAATAGGTTTTAAGCTCAATGCTGTTAATGGTTACATCCTCATCCGGTTTTGAGTTGCCGTTCACCGGCACAGCGGCAATAGCATCAACAATGTCCATTCCTTCGATTACTTGACCGAACACAGTGTGACCACCGGCCGGACGCCACGCGCCATCGAGTGTAATATTACCGCCATTTGCCTTGTACAGCTCCCACACTTCGTCCGGAACGTCCAAAGGAGGAACGCCGGAATTAATTGCATAGGAAGCATAATCAGGAAAACTGGAGGAAAGAGCTTCCTTGAATTCTTTGTATTGTTTGCGTGAGAATTTTTGTTCCTGCTTACGGTTTTCGATGTTGCCGAATTTAGCAGCCGGTGCTTGATTTATGAAGAACTGGCTGGAATTGCTGTCCACTTTAGCATTCGCCATCGACAGCGAGCCACGCAGGTTGAGCAGTTTTGTGCTGAATTCGTCCTCAAATCCCTCTTTATCCTCGGTATCATAAATACTTTTGCCGCCCGAGCCTGTACCGGTCGGGTCGCCGCCTTGAATCATGAAATTATTTATAATGCGGTGGAAAGTTACGCCATCATAATACCCTTCCTGTGCCAGTGTTTTGAAATTTGCAACCGCTTTCGGAGCAACTTCCGGGAAAAACCGCAGGGTAATATCCCCCATATTCGTGTGCAGCACGGCGATTTCTTCGCCCGCTGCGGGAGCATCAAGCTGGAATCCAACCGTTTTGTCTTTTGCACCATCATTCAGTCCGGGATTTGGATTACCTGAACAGCCTCCGAGCAAGGCGGCACAACACATAGCAACCACGCAGATAACTATAATACGTTTAAACATTTTTTCCATTCCCTTCTTAATATGTCTTGATTTCAATGCTGTTAATCACTACCGGAGTGACGGGTCTTTCGCCTTTAACGGGAGCTGATGCAATAGCGTCTACAACATCCATTCCATCAAAAACCTGTCCGAATACGGTATGTCCGCCGGTTGGCCGCCATGCACCATCGAGGTGGTAGTTTCCGCCGTATTTATTGTATAAACCCTGCACGGCGGCGGGCATTGACGAGGGATAGCTGTTTGCATTTGAGGGTTTAGCTTGATTAATAAAGAATTGACTGCCATTGGTATTTACCCCCGCGTTCGCCATTGACAACGAGCCGCGCAGGTTGAACAGCTTGTCGCTGAATTCGTCATTAAACGCCTTGTTCCAAATGCTTTTTCCGCCCGAACCCGTGCCGGTCGGGTCACCGCCTTGAATCATGAAATTGTCCATTGTACGGTGAAACGTAATGCCGTCATAGTATCCGTTTTCGGAGTGGGTGATGAAATTTTCCACGGCTTTTGGAGCAATTTCAGGAAAAAAACGTATGGAAATATCGCCCATATCGGTATGCACTACAGCGATTTTTTCGCCTGCCGCAGGAGCATCAAGCTGGAAACCGACCGTTTCGGAATTGTCATTCGAGCTGCCGTCACTATTCGGTGAAAGTCCTGAATCACCGGCAATAAAGCAACCGCTGAATAAAAACGCAGTCGATAATATCACCGCCATCAGGAAAATAAAACGGTTTTTTCTCATGTTAAATCGCACCTTTCCTTATAATGTTTTGATTTCGATATTATTGATTATAACATCCGATTCCGGCTTGTCGCCTCTTCCGGTTTTGGTGTTTGAAATAGCGTCCACAACATCCATGCCATCATATACCTGTCCAAAAACGGTGTGCTTGAAGTCAAGCCATGGTGTTCCGCCGATTTTTTCATAATTTTCGGTAGCTTCGGCAGGGAATCCGCCGTCTGTTAGCTCCTTCATTTGTGAAAGCATTTGTGGTGCACAGGTTTTTGCGGATACGATGAAAAATTGGCTTCCATTGGTACCCGGGCCGGCGTTCGCCATCGACAGCGCACCATAGTAGTTGCGCAGTTCAATATCCGGTTCGTCCTCGAATTTTTTGTTCCAAATGCTGTCGCCGCCCATGCCGGTGCCGGTCGGGTCGCCGCCTTGAATCATAAAATCCTTGATTACACGGTGGAATATCA
>JGI994J12354_10003293_pt1 | contig 15169 bp, 19 predicted proteins | sample IntmicLarv3ML3BL_FD_12354 | JGI IMG/M metagenome (IMG submission 12354)
GTTCCACTCGGTTGAGCTGGCAACCGCATCCTTTGGCCAGCGTTTTAACTGCACCGCCATACAGGCGCTTACCAGTTTCTGCGCCACCATTAACGGCGGCAATGTCATGCGGCCCTACACGGTGTCACAAGTGGTGGATGAAAAGGGGCAAATTGTTACAGAGAATAAACCTTTGGTGCAACGCAAAGTGATTTCGCAAGAAACATCGGACTTTTTGCGCCGCGCCATGGAGTCCACCATATCCCCTACAGGCACAGGCCGACGGGCGGTTATCGATGGCTGGGCCATCGGCGGTAAAACGGCAACGGGCGAGCAAGGTATCAAGGGCACAGAGAACTACTCTTATTCACTATCTTTCATCACCTATTTCCCTATAGAGAATCCGCAATATGCCGTTTTGGCGTTGCTGCACGGGGTTTCCGAGGAAATGTACGACGACGGCGCCGCCTCCGCGGCGGACATGGTGAAGGAAATGATGCTGGAAATCATCAAATACAAGGCCATCCCGCCTACCTATGCGGCAAGCGACACAACCCAGCACTCCAACGATACACTTATCGTAGACGATTATATCGGCAGACCCATCGACGAAGTCACGCGCCGCTTAAACCAGGCGGGGCTGGATTATGAAATGATTGGCGGAAGCTGTGCCGTTGTGACGGGGCAATTTCCGGCGGGCGGTTCGCGCATTTCCAACAGCACCACCATTTTCTTAACCGCAGGCACACAAGAAGGCGCGGAACTTGTAATGCTGCCTTCCGTCACAGGGCTTGAGCGGCCTCAAGCCGAGGCACTGCTTACCGCCGCCGGGCTTGTGCCCTTTGTGGTTGAAAACGCCGCCGATGCGAACGAACTCCCGCAAACCGTTGTCAGACAAATGCCGGAGCCGGACATATATATCTTGAAGGGTACAGCGATACGGTTGAAAGTCGAGTAAAGGAGTGGGCGTATGTGTAAAGTGGTTTTGACGAACATGGTTATGATTGAGGACTCCCGCACAGGCAGGGTGCTTGTGCAGGATCGTAAAAAAAGCTGGAAGGGGTTGGCCTTTCCCGGCGGGCATGTGGAGGGCGAAAGCCTTGTCGACAGCGCCATACGCGAGGTCAAAGAAGAGACAGGACTTACCGTTTGCAAGCTGAAGGCCTGCGGCGTTGTGCATTGGCTGGATTTGGATTCGCAGGACAGGTATCTGGTTTTTCTATATAAAACAAACCAGTTTAAGGGCACCTTGATAGAGCAGCACGAAGAAGGGCAAAACAAATGGATGACCCTGGACGAGTTTCGGCACATCCCCTCCGAAAACGATGCCGTTAAATACCTACCCCTTTTCTTGGAAAGCGAATACTCCGAGGCTTTTGGGGCTTGGCGCGAGCGCGAACCATACGATTTGGTTTACAAATAGAAAACCCTGCACAAAAGCCGACTCGCGCAAGGCAGTCGGCTTTTGTACAGGGAAAAACGGGCGGGCCTACCGCTCCTGCGGCATAATGGCCCAGCAAATAATATAGAGGATAATCATAATCGGAACCTGCGCCATAAACACGGCCAGCACCACCCATATGATACGCACCAGCGTCGGATCCAGCGAGAATGCCTCCGCTATGCCGCCGCACACCCCGGCGATCACCTTATTTTTCTTGGAAAGACGTAATTTCTTATCCATATGTCCACCTCGTCAGCAAAACAAGATATATTGCCACCGCTTAAAGCGGCGGGTTGCTATCATATACGCATTCGTTTTACGAATGGTCTGCATGATTCACAAAAAACTCCTCACGACATGTGTCAATGACCGCCCACAACTCTTCCCGCCCCGCTTTTGTTTCGCTTGAAAACGGGAGGATCACCGTTTCTTTGCTTATATCAAGCGCCTTGCGAAGCATGGCCATGTGCTTGGGCACTTGTGAGCGCTTCAGCTTGTCCGATTTTGTGGCCACAATAATAAACTCCTGCCCGTAAAATCTCAGCCAGTCAAACATCAGCTTGTCGTCTTTAGACGGCTCGTGCCTAATGTCCACCAACAGCAGTATGCGGCACAGGGTTTCCCGCGTTTTCAGATATGTTTCTATCATTTTGCCCCATTTTTCCGATTCTGATTTCGAGGCACGCGCGTAGCCGTAACCGGGCAAATCTACGAAGTACAGCGCTTTTTCTACATTATAAAAATTGATGGTGCGTGTTTTACCCGGCGTCCCGCTTGTTCTTGCCAATGCCTTGCGGTTCATCATTGAGTTAATCAGCGATGATTTTCCCACATTGGAGCGCCCTATAAACGCAAACTCCGGCAAACCGGGCGCCGGATAATGCTCAGGCGCCACACCTACTGCTTCCAGCTCTACATTGTTGACTATCATATACAAACCCCTAATCCATTCAAAATCCGGGCAAGTACCCCTGTTGGGGCTTTGCCCGGATCATTTTTTCTATCGGTTAATAATAAACTTAATTTCGTCAGGTTTAATCATTTGAAGTTTCTCGCGCGCCATCTTTTCCATAAACGCGTCACTTCCTGCATAGTCGGCCTGCCGCTGCAAATCTTCCTTCACAGCCTCGCCTTCTGCAATCTGATTTTGCAAAACCGCAATCTCCGCCTCTATACCACGCAGGGGCGCCATTTGCGAAAACGCAATCCAAGCGAACAGGCACACAAAACCCGTTAAGGCGCATACCTGCATAATGAACCAAAAGCCTTTGGCCCACAGGCCATTTCGCTTTGTACTTTGTTTCAGTTCGTTTTCCACATTTCCCACCGCCAAACCAATCCTAGACTTTCTTAAAAACAGCCTTCGTATCCTTTGAAAACAGTCTTACTTTTATTCTGACATAGATTCTCACTTTATGCAATAGTTTTTTTACAGAAATAGCCCGCTTTTTCACAATTTTTCGGCATTTCGCCATCGGCGCACGCAAAATGCGCCCCAAAAACCGCACAGGCCAAGTTACAATCATCAGCACCGTGCCCAGCACCTTCTTTGCCGCGCCAAATCCCAACACCAAAAACGCAAGCACGAAGCGGCTGCACGCGGCAAAATACAGTATCATGCCAAGGGCAAGCCCCAGCAGTACAAACGCGCGCATCTCCCCGCCGTTGCGGGTAATCAGCAAATAAAACACAAGGCCGAACACCGCCGCCCAGTACAGCATATCCTCAAGCCAAGTTAAAGCATCCGGATGCGAAAACACGCGGCGCAAGGCGCGAAACCCGTCAAACAACAGCCCGGCCGCTGCCCCGGCCGCCACCAGCCATAAAAAAACGGCTGCCTGCGCGCTCATGGACAATATCATGTACAGCCCACCGCCCATCAACGAAACAGCTTGGACAGAAGCGCACCCTTTGCCTTCGCCGAGTACTTCGGCTCGTCATAGGTAATGCTGTCGATGGTGCCGTCCAAATCCAGTTGTCCGTTTTCCAAGCTCAATACACTGACATGTAGGTTTTCACCTTTTACCACAATCACGCCCTGCTCTGTATCCGCCACAACGCATGCCTCGTCAAACGCAACCACATCCAGCACACCCATGATGGACACGCTCTCCCGATGCTCCATAATCACGCGGTGGCGCGACGGCGCTTTTTTCTGTTCTGTCATAGGCCAAACCCTCCCGGTATATGTGGTGATGATTAACCGAACGATACACCCATCGATAAAGAAAAGACCTCGAGGGCGCCGCCCCCTTACGGGAAGCCGGCGGGGGGTGTTTCCCCACCGGGATGGGGCGCGCCCCAAGGTTTTAATCCTCATTCACAGTATATACCCCGGTCGTCCCGGATATGCCTAATCAATTTCCGCGCCTTCCAAAATACGGTACATCCCGGCCGCCTCTTCCTTGCGCACATGCTCTGCCAAAGAAAGAACCTCCGCACGGGTCAAATTGCTGCCAAAGCGAATCGCGATGATGTCGCCGACCTTTATATCCGCCCCGGCCTTTGCCACCTTGCCGTTCACCGTCACACGCCCTGCCCCGCAAGCGTCATTGGCCACCGTGCGGCGCTTAATAATGCGGGAAACTTTCAAATATTTATCTAAACGCATAGCTATCCTCCTTACATTAGACGTAAAAATCCGCACCTGCGCAAGCAAGTACGGATTCACGGAATGTACAATCGATTACGCGTTCACAGCGTCCTTCAAGGCTTTACCAACCTTAAATCTGGGAGCCTTAGAAGCTTCGATCTTCATGGCAGCACCCGTCTGCGGGTTTCTGCCTTCACGTGCTGCTCTTTCAGATACATCAAATGTACCAAAGCCGACAAGCTGAACCTTGCCACCCTTTACAAGCTCATCGGTAACAGCCGCCTCAAAAGCGTGCAGCGCCTTCTCCGAATCTTTTTTGCTCAGGCCGGACTTCTCGGCAATCGCAGCAATCAATTCTGTTTTGTTCATTCCTTTTTTCCTCCTCGTGGATAAATAATTGCTTAATTCTTAATGTGGACAAACTCATTTACCGACAGGGCTACCTGACACCCGCCTGTGTGTGCTCAATGTCCTTAAACTTATTTATATACGTTTCTACAGCATTTGTCAAGGCAAATTCGGGATTTATTTGCAGAATTGCGGAAATATATGCAAGTTGGAGTAAAATACTTCCATAATTTTCCATTATCGAGTCTACATCTCCACCTTTACCCGCGCGCAGCATTTTCGCCATTCCCTCCAGCGCTTCCGCCGCCCACTCGCTTGAAAAGCTATTTGTGTCAACTTTGCCCGCCTTCTTAACCACCTTCTGCGCATACATCAGCGCCGGCAAATTGCGTGGTATGGCGCGAATAGAATCGGTCACGGTTTCATGCTTTTTCTCGGCCCGTTTGATTTGCTCCCAATTCGCCAGCACCGCCTCTGCGGTTCGAGCCGTCGCCTCGCCGAAAATATGCGGATGGCGGTGAATCATCTTCTGCGCCACGCCCTCCGCCACATCATCAAAAGTAAACCGCCCTGCCGCTTCCGCAAGCTTGGCGTGAAACACCACTTGCAGAAGCACATCTCCCAGCTCCTCGCACATGCCTGCCGCATCGTCCTTATCGATGGCATCCAGCACTTCGTAGCACTCCTCAATGAGGTACTGCTTCAAGGATTCATGGGTCTGCTCCTTATCCCACGGGCAGCCATCGGGGCCAAGCAACCTGTCCATCACATTGCGCAGTTCGTCTATCTTTGGTGTATCCACAACCCCACCCTATTCCATCATTGATTTTTTATAGAAATCCTTCAGCTTTTTATACACAAGCCCATGCACCGAACCTGTCGGGTATTTACCCTTCGCGCCGGGCACCCCCGCAGGTTTATCCAGCAGCAGCGCAAGCCCCTCATCTACATGCTTGATGGCGTAGATATGGAACGCTCCCGCCTTCACAGCCTCCACCACCGCATCGTTTAGCACCAGCTCGTGCACATTCTGCGCCGGGATGATGACCCCTTGGCGTCCTGTCAGCCCGCGCTTGGCGCACAGGTCAAAGAACCCTTCGATTTTATGCGTCACCCCGCCAATGGCCTGTATCTCACCACGCTGGTTCATGCTGCCCGTAACGGCCAACTCCTGGTTGATTGGCAACTCGGACAAACTCGACAACACAGCATACAACTCCGTGCTGGAGGCGCTATCCCCATCGATACCACTGTAGTTTTGCTCAAAACAAACGCGGCAAGACAGGCTTAGCGGAAATTCCTGCGCATATGTCTGCCCTAAATAGCCAATCAACACCTGTACACCCTTATCGTGTATGGCGCCGCTCATTTCGGCTTCCTTCTCGATATTCACAATGCCCGATTTGCCCATATAGGCCGTTGCGGTAATGCGGCTGGGCTTTGCAAACACATAGTCCCCCGTATCCATCACGGCCAGGCCATTGATTTGCCCGACCTTCCGCCCCGCCGTGTCAATCATGATCACATCCCGCTCTATCATGTCGGTCAGCTTCTCTTCATACAGGTTCAAACGGTTTTCGCGCTCCGCAATCGCCTTTTCTACAGCTGCCGCCGTCACAAGCGCTTGCCCATCCAAGCGCGCCCATGTCGCCGCCTCTGCCATAATTTCCCATAAACGACTGAACTGCGCCGTCAGTTTATCCTGCCGTTCCGCCAACCGCGCGGCATACAAAAGCACGGCCGCCGCCGCGTTGCAGTCAAATTCCGGCGTACCCTCTTCCTGTACAAAGCGCTTAATGAACCGGCACACCTCAGCCGTGTTGCCCTCGCCGCCCTGTATTTCGTAATCAAATGCGGCGTGGATACGGAACATTTTGCCAAAATCCTCATCATACTCGCTTAAAAGTTCATAATAAAACGGTGAGCCAGCCAAAACCACCTTCACCGACACAGGTGCAGGCTCCGGTTTCAAACTCGACACAGGCACCCCCGAGGCGTATTCACGCATGGGCTCGATATCAACAGCATTGGTTTGCAAGGTCTTCCGCAAAGCCTCCCACGCATGGGGATTTGACAGCACATCATGCGCCTGCAAAATCAAATACCCGCCATTGGCCTGATGCAAAAGCCCCGGCTTAATCTTCATAAAATCCGTGGTCAGATTGCCGAACTCACTGTCGTATTCCACCTCGCCCAACAAATTGGCAAAGGTTGGGTTATAGCTTACCACCACAGGCGCACCCGTTGCCTGCGATGCGTCTGTCAGCAAATTCACCTTGTATTTTGACAAAAAATCCGTCTGCCCTTTTTTGGCCATCCAAGGCATGAGCCCTTGCAAATACTCTTCCTCCGCGTCGGGCTCGTTCAGAAAATCCTTCAGATTCTCCAGCACATCCTTCTTCACCTCGGACAAAAATGCCAGCACATCAGGTTCCTCGGCGTATTTTTCCTGCAACTGCCCCACATGCCGCCCCACGGTAAACAGCCCGATGTGGTACTCCAAAGCCTCTACACGGCGGCGGGTGTCCTCCTCGAAGGCCTTGATGGCATTCATAACCTCGGCCGCCTCCTGCTGGATATCATCAGAATGCCCCGAAATCTCTTCTTTATCCGCATCGGGGAGCGCATCGTACTGCTCCTCGGAAATCATTTCGCCATCCACCACGGGCATAAAATAAATCCCCGTGTTTGTCATCTTTACGCCAAAACCTTTTTCTTTGGCATAATCGCTTACCACCTTAATGGTGTCGTCCCGTTTTTCTTGATACGCCTTTACAATGCCGTTTTTTTGCGCCTCAAACTCCTTGCTGCTAAAGGCTCGCGGTATCTCAATCGCCAGCCCGCGGGCAAAATCGTCCATATCTGCCTTAAACGGCAAGCCTTTCCCGCCGGGCAAAGACAAAAGCTTCGGGCGCTTCGGCTCCTTAAAATGATACACATAGCACAAGTCCTGCGGTATCGCTTCCGTGGCGGCGATGCGCTCGGCAAACGCCTTGGCAAATGTTGTCTTGCCCACACCGGATGCCCCGGATATATAGAGATTATAGCCTTTCATTTTCATGTTCAACCCAAACTCCAGCGCTTTCGAGGCCCGCTCCTGCCCGATAATGTCCGTGCCAGGCATCAACTCCCCCGTGGTGGCAAAGCCAAGCGCCTCCGGCTCATACCTCCTGTTGCATTCTGTGTATCGAAGCTCCCTCGCCATATCAGTCACCTGCTTCCGCGTCAAAATTCAGCCACATTACAATTGCGTCCTCCTTGGTTTCCGAATAGTAATTTTTCCTGATTCCTTCGGGCTTAAACCCATTTTTTGTATAAAGTTTCTGTGCGGCATAGTTGCTCATGCGCACCTCCAGCGTCAGCCCAATCATTTCTCTTGCATGCGCCTCAGCAATCAGCCTCTGCACCAGTATATCGCCAATGCCTTGGCCTCTGTGACTCTCCGCCACGGCCACATTTGTGATGTGCCCCTCATTTACAACATGCCACATCCCCGCATAGCCGACCACTTTACCCGCTTCTTCCGCCACAAAATACAGTTTCATGGCCGTATCCGCAATTTCCTGCCGAAACGACTCGCGCGACCACGGAATGGTAAAGCATTCTTGCTCCAGCACGCACAACTCATCCAAATGGTGCATATCCATTTTTACAATATCGATATTCACTTGTTTGCCCCTCCCGCGGCTTCCGCCCGCTCCGCCGCCTCACGCTCCGCCTGTGACGGGCGCAGGTATACAGGCATAAACGCGTCCGCCGTCTGCCAATCCGCCTCGGCAACCATCGCCAGCGCATACGCGCCCACAGCCTCTGCCCGCTGCCGGTTCAAATGCGGCGGGGCCAGCATAAAGTTTGCATTTTGTACAATCGCCTCTCGATGCACAGACACGCCATCGCCCAAAAACACGGCACGGCCATACACCGATACCCTTGCCAGCACTGTTTGCATATCCTCTGCCATATGCTCGGTCAAGCGGCAAAACACCTCATTTTCCCAGCGGTATGTTGCCGTATACACTTGATTGCGCCGCGCGTCCATAACAGGCACGATGACGGCGTTTGCTTCAAACACATTATATGCCAGCGCATCCAGCGTCGGAACCGCCGCGATTTTCTTTTGCAAGGCATAGGCAAGCCCCTTCGTCGTAGCCGCTCCAATGCGCAAGCCCGTGAAGGAGCCGGGGCCGGCAGAACATGCGATACCGTCCACCTGCTCCAGCGGAAAGCCCAGCATTTCAGACATTTTCTCCAGCAAAGGCATGATGCTCTGCGAATGCGTCATCTCATGGTTTAAGGTAAACGCACCGACTGTTTTTTCCTCCGTCACAAGCGCCACCGAGGCTGCCATGCCTGTTGTATCAATCGCCAAAATATGCATGCCCAGCCCCCCTCACTGTAATCACGCGGTAATCCGCGCCTTTTGACAAGTCCTTTTCGATACAGATGCGCACCACATTCGCAGGGAGGAGCGGTTCCACCAACTCTGCCCATTCCACAAGGCACACGCCGCGGCCGTAAAAGTAATCTTCATAGCCTGTATCCTCCATCTCGTCTATCTCGCTAATGCGGTATACATCGAAATGATACAGCGGCAAACGGCCGTCGTACTCGTTTACAATGGCAAAGGTCGGGCTTGTTACATCCTGTCGCACATCCAGCCCCTCCGCGAAACCCTTCGCAAAAACCGTTTTGCCCGTACCCAAATCACCCGTCAGGGCATACACTTGCCCCGGGGTTGCCTGTTTCGCCCATTCACGGGCCAGCGCCTGTGTTTCGGCAGCGCTTTGGCTGGTATATTGTTTCATCGATATTCCCCGCATTCATCCTATACATTTCGGCGTTTTGCACCTCTCGCCCTTGCTAAATTTTAGCACATCGTGAGCCGTTTGACAAATAATTCTTTACAGAATCGACAAAAACGCTTATAATGGAACGTATTAACATATTTGAAGGGAGCCATCCAATGAATCTCGAAGAACAAAAAAAAGGCGGCCTCGGCGGCCTGGTTGTGTTATTTTTGCTTTATCTTGTCGTAGGTATACCGGTAAGTGTCATCTATATTTTCCTGGTGGATGCACTGACTGAAATCTACCTTTGCTTTTTCGCCGCCATTGCGTATGGCGCGATTATGGGCAACTTTATTGTAAAAGTGTGCAAAAAACGCTTGCGTTTGTCAAACACCACAGGCGTGCTGTTGGTTGTTGTGCTTGGCATCGCCGTCTTGACCTATTTCAAGTGGAATCTGTTTTTTGCGCTGCACGATTGCCGGTATTACTTCTGGGAAGCCAATTTGGATTTTGATATCTTTCTGGATTATGAGATATTCTTTGCCGTGTTCAAAGATTGCCTTGCCGCTCCCGGTGAGTTTATCGGCGGCTTGCAATGGTTTAACGAAGTCGGCACATGGTCCTATGGCGAAAACCCGACCCAGAATGTGGCAGGCATGTTGTTGACCGTTATTTGGCTTGGTGAGTTCGCTATATTGGCGTACCCCTCCATCTCCGCTTGCTTTGCCAAAACCACGCCCAAAGCCGCGCCGCTGCCCAACGATATTTTGACAGTGTCCGCGGAAGGCGAAACATTGTCTGTTATTGATGCCACTGTCGGAGGCAACGCGGTGCTGCCCGTTGTTGATGCCACCGCTGAAGGCAACGCGGCATTTGACGATGGCGGCATAACCGCCCAACCTATCCCCGCATTTGACGACCAAAACGACACCATGGCTGAAATCTCCGATATCGATGAAGTTTTGTCAGACATTGCTGCACCCGTATCGGAAGCCGCGCCCTACACACAGGCTGACGAAGACGTGTATAAGTCTATAGCAGACGATGAGAAGGACATTTATAACTAAGCAACCGAAACCATAAAATATAAAAATCAGCCCACGTTTCTAAGTTTTTCGCCCTAAATGGGGACGAAATGCAGAAGCGCGGGCTGTATTTTTCACTACATAAATATATGGCTTACTCATCCAAAAGAAGCGGAAGCAGTTGCAGCGGATAATCAATTCCGTAATCGAACTGCTCATATTCGGCTTCGCTGCCAAAACCGTACCGGGCAGCAACAGTGGTTATGTTATTATTTCTCCCGGCTGTATAATCGGAGTTTTTATCGCCAATTATCACCCATTCCTCTTTTCGGCCATTTTGCATAAGCTCTTTCACCATATCTGTTTTCTTTGATGAGTTGCATCTTATGTCCTTAAAATAAGGACATATCCCGGAGGCATTGAGCGCCACATTGACATGACTGGTCGAACCGGTGCTTGCAATTGAAAGGTAAAAGCCTTTTTGCTTTAACGTTTCAAGCAACTCCTGCACACCGTCAAAAAGGATATCGCAGCCCATTTCGAGCATTAACTCATTTTCCCTTTTTTCCACTTCGACGGCGTATTTCTCCAGGATATCTATGCTGTATCCCGGGTACAACCGGCTATGAAACTCCAGATCGGAGAAGCCTATCAGTTTCGTAATATCGCCCGGCAATTTTTGCGCCATGCCAAATAAATCCGCCGCCTGCTGACACGCCGATACGGTCACCAATGCGGTATTGACAAGGGTTCCATCCATATCAAAAACAATGTTTTTCACAGAAGAAAACTGGCTGATTTTCATAAATCTTTGCCTCCCCATTTTATGTAGCTCATCAAATTCCTCTTAAAGTTCTATCGGTTGCCCGCCGAGATACGGCCCACTCTACACGTTTTACCGCTTCTGCACCCGCAGGGTAAACACCGCAAGCTCCGGCCGGTTGAAAAACCGCACCCTAAACTGGGTTGCGCCTATGCCGCGCGACACGTACATCACAGCGCCCGTATCCGCGTCTGTATAAAACCCGTCCCCATACTTCGGGAAAAAACCCTGCCCCGGCGCATACAAGGTCGGGAAAAACGGCAAACGCAACTGCCCGCCATGGGTGTGCCCCGCCACCACAAAATCGGGCGCATATGCCTGCAACGCGTCAAACATCTGCGGCTGGTGCGTCAAAACGATGCGAAACCCATCCCCCGCTTGCGCCATCATCTCATGCATCGTATGATAATTCTCTTTCTTTCCATAATGATACGCGTCAAGGGTGCCCGCAACCGTCAACTCCGTGCCGTTATGCACAAGGACGCACGCTTCGTCTTGCAAGGTCGTAATGCCTATGCTTTCCAGCAAGGCCATCATCTCGGGCAGCACCATATAGTCATGATTCCCCGCCACAAAAAACGTCGGCACCCGCGCCGCCAGCGCTTCCAGCGCCTCCAAATGCGGGTCCAGCTCGGACAAAGCACTTCGCCGCCCGCCCATAATCATATCACCAGTGATCACAGCCATATCAAACGAGAGCTTGTCAATGGTTTTCCATATATCGAAATGCATTTTTTCGGGATCATCCGAATGCAAATCCGTAATATGCAAAATCCTAAGCCCGTCAAGCCCCTCGGGCAGGCGGGGCAGCACCACCTCATGCTCGTTGACCTTCAGCCACGTCATGCTGCCCCAATACACGCCGAAACAAGCCACCATAAAGGCCATCATGCCGCGAAACGCCCATTTCCAATTTATTTTCATATTTTGAAGCAACTCCCGCCTATAAATTCACGAATAATCGAGTTGTTCGGCACCTCTTCCGCCGGTATACCGATGAAACAGTCCAAAAACTTCACCAACCGCCGCGCCTCTGTGTATTCGGGACACCCTTTCTCAATGGCGAACAATAAAGGCTCGGCATATTGTTTCAGCACGCATAACTCATACACCAGCGCGGAGTTAAATATGGTGTCAGCATCCTCTTGGAACGGGAAAATGTTCTTCTTCTCGCCGCGCATCACCGACGGCCACAGTTCTATTGTTCGCGCGGCGTCAAACCCGCGAAACTGGCTGTCGCGCACCATGCGGCGGATCATGCGGGTGTCTGTGGTGGGGATGCGGTTGTGGTCATCTAAATTAAGCTGGGTCATAGCGCTGATGAAAATTTTGAACTTCTGCTCCTTCGGCACAGCGGCGGAAAGCTTCTCGTTTAGGCCATGTATGCCTTCTATAACGAGCACACTGTTCTCCGTCAAACGTAAAAACCGGCCCTTGTATTCGCGCCGCCCCGTCACAAAATTAAAGTGCGGCAAATGCACCGCTTCCCCGCCTAAAAGAGCCGACAAATCTTTATTAAACTGCTCAATGTCAATGGCCTCCAGTGCCTCGAAATCATATTCGCCGCTTTCATCGCGCGGGGTCAAATCCCGGTTTACATAGTAATTATCAAGAGAAATCACATGCGGATTCAAGCCGTTTACCCTAAGTTGAATGCAAAGGCGCTCGGCAAACGTGGTCTTGCCCGAGGACGACGGCCCGGCAATCAGCACCACCTTCTTACCCAAATCATGGATTTTGTCCGCGATATGCGCCAGCCGTTTTTCATGAAGCGCCTCATTAATACGGATCACCTCACCCCGATGCCCCGTGCATATCAAATCGTTTAACGCGCCCACCGTGTCCGTTTGCATAAGGGCCGCCCACTTGTTGGACTCGTTAAACACCTTTGTTATCTTTTTGAGATTTTTCGTTTCACGCATTTCGTTCGGCCGGGTGGTGGACGGAAATTGCAGCAGCAGCCCCCGCCCTTCCTGCATCAGCTTAAACCTCGGGATACAGCCCGTGTTCGGCGCCATCGGCCCGTAAAAATAGTCATAAAACCAATCCAGCCGATAGAAGTTGACGCTGGACGTGCGGCGGTATTTCAGCATTTTTACCTTGTCGTACAGCCCGAACTCCTCCGAAAGCCGCGTCGCCACCTCAATGGGCAGCGCAAACTTCTCAATCGGCACCGCCCGTGCCACCATTTCGTGCATCTTGGCCTCTATCTTGGCCAAAAGCTCCGGCGTTATATGTGTTTCGCTCTCTAAAATCTCACAATAATAATTCTTATTTATAGAATGCTCTACCACAACGCGCGTTTTGCGTCCCAGTATCTCTTTGGCCGCGTAAATCATCAGAAACACGGCGCTGCGCTGATACACGCGGAAGCCGTTTGGTGAGGTGTAGTCCAGAAACTCAATGGCACAATCGTCGTGCACCGGCAAGTGCATTTCCCGCAAATCGCCGTTTACTTGCGCAATCAATATCGGATACACTGCGCCCTTTGCCACACTCGCGGCAATTTCGGACAAACACGCGCCCTTCCCGACTGACAGCGCTTTCCCGCCCACAGTTACCTTCAACATTTCTGTCATAACAACCCTCCTATTCCATTACACGCTTTGAAACACCTGCCCGTTTACCGCAGATGCAACAACCGAAACATCTTCCTTTGCCAAAGCCTCACCAAGCAGCAATTGCAAACGTTCCACCACCAACACCTCGCCGGCATAATGCGTCGCGTCCACCAAACTCAGCCCATCGGCCAACGCATCCTGCGCCTCGTGAAAGCTGATGTCCGCTGTGACATACACATCACAGCCCACCGCCTTCACCTGCCGCAAATACGCATACTTGCCACCTGAACCCGCGCAAACCGCCGCTGTGCGCACTAACGCCTCTGCCTCACCGCAAAACTGCACCGCATCCAGCCCAAGGGCTTCCTTTACGAAGGCCGCGAACGCACCCAGCGTCATTGCCTCGGGCAAAAATCCGCGCCGTCCGATGGCGCATTCCCCTTCATCGTATATCAGCGGCTGCACATCCGCAAGCTTTAGCCTTGCACACAGCGCGTCGTTAGTGCCGCCCGCCGCCGTATCAAGGTTGGTATGCGCCGTGTATACCGCGATATTGTTTTCAATCAACCGCAGCAAATTGCGCCCCTGCCATGTGCCGTCCGTAATTTGGGAAATGCCCTTGAATATCACGGGGTGGTGCGTTACAATCAGCTCCGCTCCCAGCGCTTCCGCCTCTGCGATAACGGCCGCTGTGGCATCAAGCGCCACCAGCACCTTCGTTACATTTGCGTCCGCCCGCCCGATAATCAGCCCTACATTGTCCCATCCCATGGCGCGGCTTGTTGGCGCAAAGCTTTCCATAATCTCCGCAATCGTTTTTACTGTAACCATGCTTCGGCCTCCTTGCAAACCGTTTCATACCTCAAAAGCGTTTCGTATCGAGCCACGGCCTGCAACGTTTTACCGCAAACGCCCCGCAAGCCCGATAAAATACCCGACACCCGCCCGCATTCTATATCGAGCCACGCCCGAAGCACGGCATCCTTTGCGCGCAGAAGGCAGCGCCCGAAATGCAGTTCCGTTTCGGTGTATGTTTCCTGTTCTATGCGCGGGCAGCACGTCAGTATGTTATAGAATTTGCCGTCCTCCGCCAGCATTTGCTCGGCTTCGATGGTGAATCCATTGGTGGTGAGAAACCGCCGCACCTCATACAAATCGCGCTGCGGCTGTAACAGCAGCCGATCGAACCGCGTTGCGGTTTCCATATCCGCCGCAAGCATATCCCGTACCATCAGCCCGCCCATGCCCGCCACAACACAAACGTCTGCCTCGCCCGCGGCAAGCGTCGAAAGCCCTGCGCCAAGACGGGTTTCGATCCGCGCCGACAAGCCGTGCGCCGCGATATTCGCCCGCGCCCGGTCAAGCGGCCCTTCGTGGATGTCCGAGGCAATCGCCTTGCCAATCCGGCCCGCTTGGCACAGCACGATTGGCAAATGCGCGTGGTCCGTACCGATATCGGCCAGCACGCGACCGTCGGCCTGCGCAGCCACCGCTTGCAAGCGTTTAGATAGCTCCATATGTATCATTCCTTATGAAAACAGGCGGGTCAGCCGCCTGTTTCTGATTGTTGGCGGAAGAAAACCTTTAGGTTCTCCGCCCTCAGGGGGAT
>JGI994J12354_10003294_pt1 | contig 15169 bp, 14 predicted proteins | sample IntmicLarv3ML3BL_FD_12354 | JGI IMG/M metagenome (IMG submission 12354)
CTTCTTCCATTGTTCCCATTTATGACACCGCGCCCGAAAGAGCGTATGCCATGCTTCTTCTTTCCGAATATCTCGAAATATCCGCCAAGGAGCTTTTTTCTTTATAATTAGCGACTTTCGAAAAAGATTTTTTACACGCCACTTACAGCAGGGGTATCTTTTTTTGCCAATGCCTTCAGTCCAAATATATAAAAAAGAATACTGACAATAATCACTAATATACCTTCTGAAAAAGAAGCAGCTCTTTGTATTAGATAAAAAAACTGATTACCCATGTTGTATGAAAGCAGTTGGATAAAAGAAACCAACTCTAAAATCAAGGAAATCCCATAGAAGACCGCGACCCCAAGATTGCTCCAAACCAGAAGAAAAAGAGCGGTTTTTCTTTTTTCGGAAAACAAAAGAAATCCCGCCTGCACGAAAAGAATCAACTTTAAGAACGCATTCACAAAAAAGTCGACATCTATTACCGAAAGCATCACTCTCAGATCCAACTTCGGAACCATCATCACCATATAAATTCCTGCGCTGATAAAATACCAAAATAAATTGATTCCTGTGATAATAAGAACCATGACAGAAAAGACTTTTGTAGCAGCTCCCAGTTTCTTTTTGTTGAAAACCTTGTATTGCTTTATAAAAAGAAAAACAAAAGCAATGACTTGACCAAATATTACCAAGTATCCTATGATATTAAGAATTTGTGCGCCCCATACAAAAGTATTCATACTACCTCCCTACAACCTCTTTTTTTCGATAATATCACTTTTTTCGAAAGGATAAAAGAAAGACAACTACTTTTGCCACAAAAGCACGCGATTTAGACAAAAAATGCCGGCACTATTGCGATTCCTATAAACCACAACCGATGCCGGTATTTTTCATTTTAATGAATTTACTCTTTTACAGAGACGCCAGTGTTTTGTATTGTGCCTTCAGTGCCGGATACACCGCACGATAAAGGTCATAATAGCTTGCATATTTCTCTCCGCGAACCGGATCCGGTGTCGCTGTCTCTTTTGATTTTACCGCAATCTCGCAAGCTTCCGGAACAGATTTATAAATTCCGGTTCCCACACCCGCCAGAAGTGCTACACCAAGAGCCGGACCTTCTTTTGATAAAAGCGTGGTAACTTCTCTTTGGTATACATCCGCAAGCATTTGTCTCCAAAGCGGGGATGCACCGCCGCCGCAAGCACGCATAACATCAATAGAAATGCCCATGCCGGAAATAATCTCAAAGCAATCTCTCATAGAATAAGAAACACCCTCTAATACCGCACGAACCATGTGCTTCTTCTCATGCATAGCGGAAAGACCGAAAAATACACCACGGCAATCCGGGATCTAAGTGCGGTGTTCTCTCTCCCATCAAATACGGAAGGAACAAAAGTCTCTCCGCACCAACCGGTACGCTCTCTGCTTGCTTATCCATTAAGAAATACGGATTCACACCCATCTGTCCGGCAGTCTCAATCTCTGCTTGGCAAAAATTGTCTCTGAACCATTTGAGTGAAAGTCCCGCACCCTGCGTAACGCCCATCACGTGCCAGCAACCGGGAACCGCACAACAGAATGTATGCACTCTTCCATCCGGATCAATATGCATCTCATTGGTATGCGCGTACACAACACCGGAGCTTCCAATCGTCGTAAATGCTTGCCCTTCCAAAACTACACCGGTTCCAACTGCCGCAGCCGCATTATCTCCTGCGCCGCCAACCACCGGCGTGCCCTCTTTAAGACCGGTAAGCGCAGCCGCAGAGGAATTGATACGTCCTGAAACCTCAGGTGATTCATATACCTTTGCCAACAACGCTTTATCAATATCAAGCTTCTGAAGAACCTCATCCGACCATGCTCTTTTTCCAATATCCAAAAGCTGCATACCCGAAGCATCAGAAACCTCTGTTGCATATTCACCGGTCAGCATAAGGCGGATATAATCCTTAGGAAGAAGAATCTTCTTGCAGCGAGCATAATTTTCCGGTTCATTATTTCTCACCCAAAGAATCTTTGACGCAGTAAAACCGGTAAGTGCCGGATTGGCTGTTATCTCAATAATTCTCTTCGCGCCAACCTTATCTGTAATCTCCGCACATTCCGCCGCTGTTCTCTGGTCACACCAAATGATAGAAGGACGAATCACCTGATCTTTTTCATCTAGCATAACCAGTCCGTGCATTTGTCCGGAAAGACCAATTCCCGAAATATCGCCTGCGGAAACTCCGCTTTTCTCCAAAACTGCTTTCAAAGTACCTGAAACCGCTTGCCACCAATCAGAAGGAAGCTGCTCCGCCCAACCGTTTTGCGGCTGATACATCGGATACTCCATGAGAGCATCTGCAATCACTGTTCCTTTCTCATCAAACAAAACAGTCTTTGTTCCCGATGTTCCAATATCAATACCAACCAAATACGCCATATGTTCCTCCTTCAAACCTCCAAAAACCAATGGAATTTCAATGTTTTATCTTTATTACCTATTGGGAAACATTATACTACAAATCTTTTCACCTCAAAACTCATTTTTTCCAGTATGGATTTGCCGTTGAACCCGGTGCCGGTGACCCCTTTGGTACAAGAACAATTTCAATGCCCTCTAGTCGATAGGAGAACCCTTCCGTTCCTGCGCGCTGTCCATTTTTTGCCCAGCCAAGCCAGCCAAATTCTTGTGCGTGTACACGGTAATATATGTCATAATTTGCGGCAATTTGACCTGATAAAGAAAGTTCAAGCGCCTCCAGTCTCTTCGACTGCCCATGAGTTCCACTCATATCGCCTCTGGTTTTCCAAGAGTTTTCCCATCCATAATCCTGTATATGTGTTCTATATTGTACATCGCCGGAAAGTCCGTACGGGAGATGTAAAACAATTTCAATACCTTCCAGCCGTTTTGATTGTCCTGTTGTACCGCCCATTACGCCATTACTACACCAGTTCTGCCAACCAACATCTTGCACATGTGTCCGGTACACTACCGAATGCGGCAATCTTTGATAAAAAGGATTCGCCGTCGCGCCGGGTGCCGCACCTCCTTTTGCCACCAATACAATTCGAATCGCTTCCAAGCGGTATGAATACCCTGCCGTACCGGCGTATTGCCCATTTTTTGCCCAGCCAAGCCAGCCAAATTCTTGTGCATGAACTTGATAATAAATATCATATTCATTTGCAATTTTTCCGGTAAGTTCAATACTGATTGCTTCCAAACGCTTTGATTGCCCCGAAGTTCCACTCATGGCACCATTTTGCACAGTCGCCTGCCAGCCAATATCCTGTACATGGGTTGAATATTTCACTCCGCCGGAACCTGCCGCAACATTATCCAATCGAATGGTTATACCTTCCAGTCGTTTTGATTGTGCTGTAGTACCGCTTAACGCGCCATCTTTACTTTCTGCCAACCAGCCAATGTCTTGCACATGTGTTGTATATTGCAGCGAAGGGGTGGTACGTGCAGGAGGGGGGGCCGGCGTGGGTGTCGGAGTTGGAACTGGCGGCTTCGGTTCGGAAAGTTTCTTTGTAACCTCTTTCATTGCTTCCAAAGGATTCACAATACCATGCCCGTAATAGATATCTTTCCCAGGCGCTCCGGCATCCATTGCAGTCGCATATAAAATGCTCTTGATTTCGTCATTTGTAAGATGTGGTGCTTTTGCCTTTAACATTGCAAGAATAGCTGAAACAGCCGGTGCCGCCATAGATGTACCTGATAGGTATCCGTAACCGCCGCCGCGTGTTGTGCTATATATTGAACTTCCCGGTGCCGCAATATTCTTCGCATCACTATAAATATAATTAGGAACATACGTTCCATCTTGGCGAACGGAGGTCACAGCCACACAAACTTCCAAATCCGCCGGAAAAACAAAAATAGGACCATTATAATCGGGAATCTTTTCGCTGTTTCCACCAGCGGCAACAACAATAGCATCCTCACTTATTGCATTAAGACGATATGCCAAAAGAAAATCCGTCAGACCAAAATCGTCAGAAAAATTCATGCCAAGGCTTCCAAAGCTCATATTTATGATGTCTGCGCCATGAGCTAGTGCATAGTTAATCCCCGTGATAATATCCGAGGAAAATGCTTCACTTCCTCTAAAAACATCCACTACGAAAATCTTTGCATTATAGGATAGTCCTGCAACACCTTTACTATTATTTGATGTTGCAGCAATAATTCCAGCAACATGTGTGCCGTGTCCGTTGTCATCGCCACGGCCAGGATCCGTATCTAATATTCTCCGATTCACTTCCACATTAAAACAAAGTTCTTTTACTAGATTGCTTTGCAAGTCTTCGTGTAAAAGATCCACGCCGGTATCGAGAATCGCAACCACTGCATCTTCGCTGTTATTTGGGATACCCAAACCCCATGCCGTTCTTATATTCAAGTAATTTATCGACCACTGCTTATCTTTTTCCGTATCATCTATAGATACAGGTATAATTTCTTCCATTGTATGATAAATAAAATTGGGTTGTGCAAATAACACATCCGGCAATATCATGGCTTCCTCAATCGCAGCCGCCACCGTCTGATTCGCCGGAATTTCTACCACAAAAACATCTTCTTCTATCGATTGTACCTCTTCCATTGTCATCATAGAAAGTGTATTCTCTAGCCGAACTTGAGAAGCGTCTTCTTTTTTTACTACCAGAATTTCTCCGGAAGCATATGGTAATACAGGATTTTCACGTTCTTCCTTTGCTTCTTGAATAGATTCTTGCCTTTTCAACCAAAAATCGTTGGCAATATCTACCGCCTTTGGCGTCAATGCCGACACAAATATCTGATAGGCTGTCATATCTTCATCATTTTGCGAATACAAAGAACTCAGAATAATCCGTAAAACACTCTCAAAGTCTTCACTTTCCTCGTACAAAAGCACCGCTTCTGCTGCCCCTTTTGCATCTATCATAGAAAGTGCTAAAAGTTCTTCAATTTTGGCATTTAATATCTCGTCAGTATCTTTTTCCGTAACCATTCCATTCGGAAAAGATTCCTCAGCAAACACTTCTTGAGGAGTTGCCGCCACACCAATCCATATTATTGAAACAGCAAGAAATAGCGATAGAATTTTCTTTTTCACTTTTTATACCCTCGTAACCTTTATATCTTTTTTTCGTTTTATATCCTTATTATTGTAAGGTAAAAATAGTGTTTTCTCAAGCATTTTTCTTTTTTTTCTACCCGAAACAAACACCTATTTTTCTACTTGCAACTCACAGGAATTACAATACCCGTACAGCTCTATCTTATGTCCCAAAACACGAAAATTTTTATCCGTAAGATTCGGATCAAATGTTTCCATCGGACAATTTTCCATTTCTATAACAGAATGGCAATCCACACAGACCGCATAATGATGATGTGCAAAACGATTCAAAGTGTAAAGCGCCATGTCTTGATTCATAATTGAAATTTTCGTGATAATTTTCTCCTTTTCAAACAGGTCAAGCGTGCGGTACACCGTAGAAAGCCATGTATTTTTATCCGTTCCGCCATTTAATTTTTTGGAGATGGAAAACGCGCTCATGGGTTTATCTGATTTTTCCAAAACTGCAAATATTTCCATTCTTTGCTTTGTTTTTTTCACACCCTTAGGCCAAACAAATGGTTCTTCACTCATGCTGCTTTCTCTCCTTTCTTTCCATGATATTTTCGAATTTTCTTTTCGATATTTCTTCCTAAAAAAATCAAAACCAGCGAAAAAATGCCGATTAGTACAATCGTTCCGCCCGGTTTTAGCGATACATAATAAGAAAGGGTCAATCCAGCCATTGTAAAAAAGACCGCAAACAAAATGGATAAAATCACTGTATTTTTGTAGCTTTTTCCAAATTGCATAGCGCAAGTAACCGGAATAACCATCAGTGAGGATACAATAAGCGCTCCCACCGTGCGACTGGCGACCGAAACCGTAACGGCGGTTAAAACGGTAAAAATAACGTTTATCACGCCCACCGGAATGCCCGCCAACCTTGCACCTTTTTCATCCATTGCAATAAAAAAAAGGGCTCTGTATAAAATCAAAAAAGTCAGCAGCACCAAAGCACTCACGATTGCGGTTAGTTTCATTTCAAAATCGTCTATGGATACAATACTTCCAAAAAGAAAACTATCAAAATTTGCGGAACTTTTTACAAAACCGGAAAGCACACCTGCCAGACCAATCCCCGCGGACATCACAATTGCAATGGAAAGCTCTGCGCGCTTTGGGAACTTTTTTCGTATCACTTCAATAGAAAGTGCGCCCGCAAGTGCCGCTACTAACGCACCCAAAATCGGATTGACGTTTAGTAAAAGACCGGCGGCAACGCCTGCCAAAGAAGTATGCGACAGCGCATCCCCAATCATGGAAAGCCGCTTCAAAATCACGGTGATTCCAATACACGGAATGATTACGGCTAGAAGGATGCCTACTATAAATGCCCTTTTCATGAAATCATATTGAAAAATATCCAGCTTAATCCCTCCTTCTTCAATGCGCCACTGGCGGATGCTTGTGCCTGTGAGACAGTTCTTTTTTAATTTGTTCCTTGTCCAAAGAGACCAAGGAACCCTCTTCCATACAAAGCACTGATGATACATAGGGTTCAATTTTCGCTAAATCGTGTGTCACCATAAAAATTGCAAGACCTTTTTGTTTATTTAGTTTTTTCAAAAGCTTCAAAAGAATTTGAATATTTTCGCCGTCAATCCCCGTCATTGGTTCATCCAAAATCAGAATTTTCGGTGAATGAACCAGTACGCGTGACAGCATTACCCGCTGCTGTTGTCCACCGGAAAGTTTCCCGATAAATTGATTCTCCATATTTTCCATACCGGTGCTTTCTAAAGCGGCACGAATCTTTTCGCTATGAGATTTTGTAAAGCGTCCGAAAAGTCCGATTTCCGGATACAGGCTTGCCTTTAGAATTTCTCGAACCGTTGCCGGAAAAGAAGTTATTTCCTTTTCCCCAAGCTGCGCCATATATCCGACAGAAGTCCAATCCTTTTTCTTTTTGACATCTTCCCCATCAAAAAAAATAGACCCTTCCTCCAACTCCAATTCCCCCAAAAGCAATTGCAAAAGAGTACTTTTTCCCGATCCATTTGCACCCACAAGCGCAACAAAATCACCTTCATTTACCGTGAAGTTAATTTTAGAAAAAAGTCGCGTATTTTCATAGGAAAACGCCGCATTTTTTACATCAATAATTTTTTTCATACGCTCACCCCAGCGCTTTTTTTAAGGCATCCGCATTTTCTCTCATAAGAGAAAAATAATCGTCGCCCCTTTCTTTTTGCTCTTCCGAAAGACCTTCAACTGGATGCAAAACCGCTGTAGTCGCGCCAATTTCTGATGCAATAATTTCGGCTACTTTTGCGCTTGCAAGCTCTTCAAAAAAAATAGTAGTGACCGTATGCTCTTTCGCAAACTCAATAATCTCTCTCATTTTTTTTGGACTCGGCTCTGTATTTGATTCGAGTCCTTCAATTCCAATTTGCCTTAATCCGTAAGCCTCACAAAGATATCCGAAAGCTTCATGCGCGACAATTACATCTTTTCTATGCGTATTTGAAAAAATCTCACTAAATATCTCGTCCAAAAGATCAAACTCCTCGGAAAGTGCCAGAAAATTCTCTTCATACAAAGCCGCTTGATCTGGATTCACCTCGCACAATGCTTTCATGATATTTTCGGCTTCTTTTTTTGCATACTGCGGATTCAGCCAAACATGCGGATCTTTTCTTCCATCCGCCTGTAAAATTGGTATGCCTTCCGAAGCCACGAGCACTACCAAATCCTTATTTTCCAATGCCAAAAGAACATCTTCTGTCCAATGTTCCAATCCCGCGCCGTTATATATAAAAAGTGCAGCCTGCTCAAGACGTATAATATCCTGCGCGGAGGGTTCCCAATCGTGTGGCTCCACGCCCGCCGGAACCATATTCTCCACTCGTACCGTATCCACACCGATTTTTTTTGTAAAATCATATAGCGGATACACACTTGTGTACACTATGATTTTTTCTTCTTCTTGAAAATCAATTTCCGTTACAGCAGCTTTTCCCGCACAACCCGCAAGAAAAATGCTCATCATAAGAACGATTACTACCACTTTTTTTTTCATAAAAACCCCTGCTATTTTCAGTTTTTTACAATTGCGAATGCGAACGATTCGCAATTAACTCAGTTTATCTTAAAAAACACACCCTGTCAAAAGCCACGTCCTTCAAACTGAAAACAATCGCCGATTTTCTTGAATCATTTTCGAAATCAAAAATTAACAATGTTACAAACCAAGTAATATGCGTACTTTACAGAAAAATTTTCTTATATTTCTTTCTTTTTCTCGTCTTTGGAAACAACCGTCGGGAAAAAAAGTCCTTTTCTGTTTTCCTCCAAAAGAACATTGAAAAGACCGCCGCACAATAAAGAAAAACAACAAAAATATAGCCAAAATATCAATATAATCATACCTGCAACACTGCCGTAAAAAAGAGAAAAGCGACCCATGCTGACATTGGAAATATACCACGAAAATAAAAAAGAAAACAAAAGCCACGAAAGCGCTGCAAGAGCCGCTCCCGGAAAACACTTGCGAAAGGTTATTTTTTTTAAGCCGGTTATCCAATATAGAATACTAAAAAATAAGAACAGAAATAAAAAAGCTCCCAAAAAACGTCCGACCGTAATCCACTTTCCCGTGAAAAAATCTATATTTGTCCATTGCCGAAGCTGCTGCATAAGCACATCTCCGAACGTCACCAGCGCAAGACTTAATAAAATCGCAAAACAAAGAACAATTGTAAATAGAAGTCCCAAAGCCCGCCACACAAAAGGTAATGTTTTTGGATTTTTGTCATAAAGACGGCGCAATCCTCGCAGCAAAACGCCCATTCCTTTCGAAGCTGCCCACAATGCCATAATAGAGCTCACAGAAAGGACAGGAATGCTGTTTCCTAAGTTATCGTGGATAAAACCATACAAAAACTCAAAAACAGGAAGGGGCAAAATCTCTTGCAAAGAAAGTATCATCTCTGTATCTATTTGTCCCCAAATACCACTCACCGATAGGATACTGGAAAATAAAAGAATAAAGGGAAATATCGCCAAAAGAAGATAATACGAGATACTTGACGCCAATACCGTCAATTGTGCCTCCTTAGAACGCATAAATAATGCTGAAATACCCGGAAATTTGGGATTGGAAACAATCCGCTCCTGTCCATTTTGTATTTTCTTTTTTATCTTTTTTTTGAACGCCCCCATAAAAAGCCTCCATTTTTTCATTATTATAGCAAGAATGTTCGACAAAAGCCCCTACTTTCCGATATAATTTCAGTAAAAAAGGAGCTGTTATCATGTCAAACATAGAGGACTTACTCTCATTCATCCAAACCTCACCGACCGCTTTTCATGCCATTCAATCGGCGCAGGAAAGACTGGAAAACAGCGGCTTTCAAAGACTTTTAGAAAACGAATGCTGGAATCTTGTACCAGGGGGAAAATATTACACCATAAAAAACGGATCTTCTTTGATTGGATTTATTATTCCACAAAACAAAAAGTGGAAGGGCTTTCATATCATTGCTACACATAGTGATTCCCCTTGTTTTAAGCTAAAAGAACTGCCTTTTTTCAAAACGGACACGTATACCAAAATAAATTCCGAAAAATATGGAGGACCTATCCTTTCTACATGGTTCGATCGTCCGTTGTCTATAGCCGGAAGAGTATTATGTAAAAAAGAAAAACGTTTGGAGAGTATTCTTGTAGATATAAAAAACACCACCTGTCTTATACCGTCTGTGGCACCGCATTTGCAAGATCAAGAGCAAAAGCGTCATTTGCATATTGATTTCTCTGCTATATTGACACAAATCGATATATCGTCTTCTGATTTCTTTGAAGAAAAAACGGGAATATCCACTGATTCTATTCTAAGTCATGATTTATTTCTTTACAACAAGGAAAAAGGCATAATTTGGGGAACAGATGGGGAATTTTATTCCGCACCAAGAATCGACGATCTTTCTTGCGTATATACGTCATTGAAAGCCATTTTGTCGGCAGCCCCTTCCGAAAAAGCTTCTGTTTTTTCTATTTTCGATAATGAGGAAGTCGGAAGTACCGGAAAACAAGGAGCGTTATCTACTTTTCTTGAAACAGTGCTTGAAAAAATCTATTTATCATCAAAAAGAAACCGAGAACAATATGTATCGGAGCTTTCCGAAAGCTTTCTTCTTTCTGCAGACAATGGCCACGCGGTTCACCCGAACCATCCGGAATTTTCAGATATATCTAATAAAGTATATTTGAACAAAGGCATTGTTATAAAAAGAAATGCTTCTCAAAAATATACAACAGATGCCGTGTCCTCATCATATGTGCAACTTCTGTGTCAAGAAAAGGGGATTTCATTTCAGCATTATGCAAATCGCTCAGATATGCCGGGGGGAAGTACCTTAGGGAATCTTCTAAATACCAAGATTTCCATAAACTCTGCAGACATAGGACTCGCACAATTAGCCATGCACTCAGCATATGAAACGGCTGGAAGTCATGATATTACCCAAATGACCCGTTTCATGAAGCATTTTTATAACGAATCCTTCCAAAGTCCTTTATAGAAGAAAAGCCCTGTGCCTTCAATCTGCGAGAAGCACAGATAAAAGACACAGGGCTTTGTAACATTGTTACATTTACTCCATAATTTCAATAACTCGGTTTAAGTCGTCATAGGAGTAGAACTCTATGACCAGAGAACCTTTTCCTTTGATTTGATCCTTTACTTTAAGCTTTACCTTTGTACCAAAATGTCTTGTTAGCTGCCGTTCCACATCCTTTGTACTTAAAGAAACAGCAGAATCTTCCTGAAGATCTTCCGAAAGCACTGGCGGGTCTTTTTTCGGCAGTAAAAGGCGCTTCACATACTCTTCTGTTTCTCTGACGCTCAGTTCCTTTTCAATGATAAACTCTGCCGCCTTTTTTTGTTCAGCAGCGGTAGCAAGCGCCAGAAGCGCTCTGGCGTGACCTGCCGACAAATCGCCATTTCTAACAAAATCCTGTACAGAAACTTCCAGTGCTGTCAAACGAAGGGTATTGGCAATAGCCGGTCTGCTTTTTCCTATTTTTTTTGCCAATTGCTCTTGCGTAAGACCATGTTCCTTCATCAAATGCTCCATTGCAAAGGCTTCTTCCAGAGGATTTAAGTCCTGTCTTTGAATATTTTCAATAAGAGCCTGCTCCATCGTCTGTAAGTTCGTTAAATCACGTACAATAGCTGCTATTGATGCCATACCAGCTAGCCGGGATGCTCTCCAACGCCGCTCGCCTGCGACTATCTGGTAACCCTTTTCCTTTTTGACAACAATAATAGGCTGTATAACACCGTTTTCTTTAATAGAATCTGCAAGCTCTTGTAAGGACGCATCTTCAAAGTTCTTTCTGGGTTGATCTCTGTTTGGGTGAATATCATTAATTTTTAGTTCGAGAACTGCATCTTTTCTATCGTCGGGAAGCCCCTCGAGCGATAAAAGAGCGCCTAAACCTTTTCCTAAACCCTTTCCCTGTGCTGCCATATTATTCTCCTCTCTATTAGATAGACCTAAATCTATTTATCTGTTCTTTTAATAACTTCTATAGCTAAATCCTTGTAGGCTCTTCCACCTTTTGATCTTCCGTCGAATTCTGCAATTGTTTTCCCATAGCTTGGTGCTTCTGCCAAACGTATATTTCTGGGAATTACCGTACGAAAAACCTTCTCTTGAAAATATTCCCTTACTTCCTCCGTTACTTGACGCGCTAATTGCGTTCTTGAATCAAACATTGTAATAACAACGCCAAAAACTGTTAACTCTGGATTTAATCGTCTTTTTACGAGATTTACAGTATCCATCAATTGAGTAAGACCTTCTAACGCATAATATTCACCTTGAATAGGAACAAGGATTCCGGTAGACGCCGTTAACGCATTCAATGTTAAAAGTCCAAGAGAAGGTGGACAATCAATTAGAATGTAGGAATATTCTTCAGAAACTTCAGCTATGGCTCGCTGAAGGATTGTTTCTCTTGACATTGCTGAAACCAATTCGACTTCAGCACCTGCTAAATTAATGTTAGTAGGGCAAACATCTAAATTGGTTTTCACTTTCTTTACAATAGCATCTTTCAATGATGTTTCATTCACAAGAACATCATACACGGATGTTTCTAAATGAGTTTTATCAATTCCGAAAGCGCTTGTTGCATTTCCTTGGGGATCCAAATCAATTACGAGAGTCTTTTTTTTCTTTTCACCCAAAAATGCTGCTAAATTTACAGTTGTAGTCGTTTTTCCAACGCCGCCTTTTTGATTTACTACTGAAATAATATATGCCATCGCGTTTCCCTCACTTTTCAAGCAGAATCTTTATGTATATTTTACCAAAAAGAGCGCCCACTAATATATCTTTTCCTTTACGATACAATGTTTCACGTGAAACATATGCAGATTTCCTGTAATACTTCGGTGCTTTTTGTTTCACGTGAAACAAAAAAAAGGAAAAGCTCTATTGAACTTCTCCTTTTTTATATAAATATGGAATTTTCTTATCAGACATCTGTCGCTGCATATTTGGCATTCAATTGTATGAACTCTTTACGAGGTTCTACCTTATCGCCCATCAAAAGAGTAAAGACTTCATCTGATGACTGCATATCATCTATTTTCACTTGTAAAAGTTTTCTCGTTTCTGGATTCATCGTGGTTTCCCATAGTTGCTCTGAACTCATTTCGCCCAAACCTTTGTATCTTTGTATTTTTGGTTCCTTCCAGCCTGTGTTTTTCTTAATCTCTTCTACTTCTTTATCATTATAGGCGTAATAACCTTCATTCCCTTGATACACACGATACAATGGGGGACAAGCAATATAAACATATCCTCTTTCTACCAATGGTTTCAAATAACGGAAAAAGAAGGTAAGAAGAAGGGTACGAATATGAGAACCATCGACATCCGCGTCCGCCATTATGATTACTTTGTGATATCTAAGCTTCTCATCATCAAAATCTTCTCCAATTCCCGCACCTAATGCCATAACCACAGGTTGCAGTTTTTCATTTCCATAGACTTTATCTATTCTTGCCTTCTCCACATTCAGCATTTTACCCCAAAGTGGTAAAATGGCTTGGTACTTTCTTTCTCTGCCTTGTTTTGCCGATCCTCCGGCAGAATCTCCCTCAACAATAAATATCTCACATAGGGATGCGTCCTTTTCTTGACAATCAGATAATTTTCCAGGCAAAGAGTTCGATTCAAAGACATTTTTCCTTCGTGTCATATCTCTTGCTTTCTTTGCTGCTTCTCTAGCACGAGACGCAGATAAACATTTATCCATAACTATCTTTGCAACAGATGGATTCTCTTCGAGAAATTGGGAAAGTTTCTCTGATACAACCGATTCAACCATTGTTCTAATTTCCGGATTTCCAAGTTTTGTCTTCGTTTGTCCTTCAAATTGAGGATCCGGAAGTTTCACGCTGATAATAACACCGATACCTTCTCTGGCATCTTCTCCTTGTAAATTCTTGTCGGTATCCTTTAAGTATTTATTTTTTCTGGCATAATCATTTATCACTTTTGTAAGCGCTGACTTGAAACCTGTTAAATGACTTCCTCCTTCAACGGTTGCAATGTTATTTGCATAAGTGTAAACATTTTCCGCATAAGAATCGTTATATTGAATAGAAACCTCCACAAAGCAGTCATTAAAGCGTTGTGCGATATAAATCGGCGGCTTGTGAAGCGATTCTCTGTGACGACCCAAATACTCAACAAAAGAAATAATACCACCATCATAATGTAATGTTTTCTCTTCAGGTGATTCGGGTCTTTCATCTCTTAGAATAATGGTTATTTCACGATTCAAAAACGCCATCTCACGATATCTTGTCAGCATCGAAGGGAAGTCATAATTGACATCTTCGAATATTTCAGAATCCGCATAGAAAATCGTTTTCGTTCCTGTATCATCTTCCTCACATTCACCAATAACCGTAAGCGGCGATGTTGTGACACCCTTTTCAAAGCTAATAGAGTATATCTTTCCTTCTCTTCTTACTTCAACAGACATTTGAGAGGCTAGAGCATTTACAACCGAAGCACCAACACCATGAAGTCCTCCGGAAACGCTATACGCGCCACCTCCGAATTTGCCGCCGGCATGAAGAACCGTGTGAACAACTTCAACTGTTGGAATTCCTACCTTAGGGTGAAGTCCGACCGGGATACCTGATCCGTTGTCGATAACCATAACGCCGCCATCCTTTTGCACTGTAATCCAAATCGTATCACAGCGGCCCGCAAGAGCCTCGTCAACTGAATTGGCTACAATCTCATATACAAGGTGATGAAGACCTCTAAGTGTCGTATCACCTATATACATACCAGGACGCTTTCTAACGGCCTCTAAACCCTCTAAAACCTGTATATCTGATTCGCTATACGCAGAGGAATTAGAAGTGTCAAATTGATCCTGCGATGCCATAACTTGATCTAACGCAGATATTTCCTCTTGCTTTTCATTAAAATCATCCGTTAGCGCCCTCGGATCATTCGCCAAATTGACAAGTCCCTCAGAATTCTCAATATCTGATAGATTTTCCGGTTCTAATTGTTCATTTACACTCATTTTTTTTTCTCCATTATCTATAGGTCTTAGAAATACGAAAAGCCTATACCTTTTATTTTAAGGATTTGTAACATTGTTACTTTTTCGTTTTCACTTTTTAGTGCGATTCTTTTATTCTTTTTTTCAAGGTTTGCACAGAAAGCGGGGAGAAATATGCTTTTTCAACCGTAAGAACAACAGACCTTGGAATCTCATCCGAAACATATTCCACCTTATCATCCTTTTCAAGCACCGATAGAAAATGAATCATATCCTTTTGCTTTCGGGTAATATTCTCCATATCAAAAATTCCGACTATTAAATATTCCGAAATCGCGTATTCTCCACCAATATGTATGTACATAGAAAACCTTTCAACTACTATTATACCATAAAGAGCTTTATTCAAATTTCTTTATCGTACCATCAAAAACCTCAAAAAACGTGATTTTTTCTTCCTTTTTACCCTTCCAACCCGAGAAGAGATTTTCCAGAAAAAAACGATCCGTACAAGTCAC
>JGI994J12354_10003295_pt1 | contig 15168 bp, 17 predicted proteins | sample IntmicLarv3ML3BL_FD_12354 | JGI IMG/M metagenome (IMG submission 12354)
GACAATGAGCGTGAAGCAGTTGTAAAATCTGTGAAAAATTCAGGTGTGTCATCTGTTCTTATCGACAATATCGGGCATATAGATATTGCGAAAGAGTTAAACCTCGAAATGTTCGGAAATATGGGGCTTAACGTTACAAATTCATACGCGCTCGAAGAATATAAAAAAACGGGATTTACCGATATAATTTTATCTCCTGAGCTTAATTTCCCGCAGATAAGGGATATAAAAAAGCCGGTAAACTGCGGTATTACGGCATATGGCAGGACATGCGTCATGATTTCGGAGAACTGTATTATAAAAAATAACGGCGTATGTAAAGTAAATCCGCTTAACAGCAACAAATCCTGCGTATTCACGGACAATTTTTATTTAACCGACAGAACGGACGCAAAATTTTTTATTCGCGGGGATTTCGGTCACAGGAATATAATATACAACAGCGTACCCGTGTATCTCGCGGACAAAAAAGATTTATATAAAAATCTGGGATTGTTTTTTGTAACGTTGAATTTCACCGATGAAAACCCCGCGCAGATAAAAAAAATCATATCAGATTACGCGTTAAACAAAGATAATATAAAACCTCCCGAAAAGTTTACGAGAGGATATAATAAACTGGGGAATAAATAACACAAAACAATAAATTTAAACGGGGGAGAAATTTTTATGAACGATTTCAATTTAGAAACATACATCGCGAATCTTTGCGACAAAGCGAAAGCGGCGGCGTATAATTTATCGCAATCGTCAGAAACGGAGCGCTGCAACGCTTTGAGAATATTATCGGATAAACTTCAAACGCCCGATATAATAAACCAAATAATCGAAAAAAACAAAATCGACGTATCAAACGCGAAAGATAATAATATCAGTGAAACAATGGTTGACAGGCTTAAACTCGACGAAACGAGGATAAAAAATATCGCGGCGGCTCTTATAAAAGTTGTAAATCTACCCGACCCTTTGGGTAAAGGCGATAACTGGATTCGCCCGAACGGTTTATCTATAAAACGTATACGCGTACCTCTCGGCGTTGTCGGCATGATTTATGAATCACGTCCGAATGTCACGGTTGACGCGGCGGCTTTATGTATAAAATCGGGCAACGCCGTTGTTTTACGCGGCGGAAAAGAAGCGATACATTCGAATCTTATACTGACCGATATAATAAAACAATCGTTAAAGGACGCGGGAATTGATAGTGACAGCGTACAAATCATAGACGATATAACCCGCGAAAGCTCAAATATACTGATGAAACAACATGGGAAAATAGACGTACTTATTCCGAGAGGCGGAGCGGCTCTTATACAAAACGTCGCGGAAAACTCAAAAATCCCCGTGATTGAAACAGGCGTGGGAAACTGTCATATTTACGTCGATTACAACGCTGATTTTGATATGGCTGCGAATATTGTTGTACGTTCAAAAGCGAGAGCGTCGGTTTGCAACGCTGTTGAAACTGTTTTGGTTTCGGAAAAAATATACAGAGAATTTCTTCCCGTCATGAAAAAAAGACTGGACGAATTAAACACGGAAATAAGAGGCTGTGAAAAAACCCTCGAAATTTTAACAGACGCGAACCCCGCGACAGACGGGGATTATTACGAAGAATACAACGATTTTATACTCGCCGTAAAAGTAGTCGGCGATGTTTATGAAGCTATCGCACATATAAATAAACACAATACAAAACACAGCGAAGCGATAATCACAAACGATATAAACAACGCGCGGATATTCCAGTCAAAAGTTGACGCGGCGGCGGTATATGTGAACACTTCGACAAGATTCACAGACGGCGAGGAGTTTGGATTCGGCGCGGAAATAGGAATATCAACATCAAAATTGCAGGCGAGGGGACCCGTCGGATTAAATGAATTAACAACGGTGAAATATCTGATTGACGGTAACGGTCAGGTCAGATAAAACAAATACAAATAAAAGGGGATAATATTATGCCGGAGCTTGTATTATTTTATTCGTATTCGGGAAACACAAAAAAGATAGCGGAGAAATTCGCGAAAGAAAATAATTTCGATATTTGCGAAGTTACGGATATAAAAAGATTAAATAAATTAAAGGCTTATGTCGCTGGTTCTTTTAAAGCTATGTCGGGCGGAATGTTTGAAATTCAGCCGCTTATTATAAACAAAACCGCCGTCGATTTCAAAAATTACGATATAATAAACGTATTCGCNCCGATATGGGGTGGAAGTATTGCGCCGTCAATGAACGGCGCGCTGAAAATGCTGCCGCAGGGTACAAAAATAAAATTGTTTATGGTATCGGCAAGCAAAAACAGCAGTAAAGATAAAATTTCACAAAGAATACAAAATTTAAAACTTGAAATTATCGGTTATGAGGATATAAAATCATAAAAAAACCGTGAAATTACGGAGGATATATTAAAAAATGAGATTGCCTTATACTTTGAGAATGACTAAATATACGCTTATATTTTTCGGTTTTCTGGTGAATACGGGATTTATATTTTTTATTGTCGATATATATTTAAAAATGACGGTTTTATTAATGTGTATTTTATTCGCCGCGAATTTGATTTTTCTGGGACTTTCTTCTCTTGGGGTTTGGATGATATACAAAAAACACAAAACCCTGAAATTTTTGAAATATTTATTATGCGTCTGGGGATTTGCAAATATTGCGTTTATTCTGGTATATATGGCGGAAGGAAACGTAAATATTATAAGAATAATGTCCGCGGTAATTTATTCGTTGACATTCGTTATATCGGGGTTGATATTAATTATACGCTCAAATTCGGGGACTGAATATTAATAACATATAAACAACATAAAAAAAGGAAAAATATATGAAGAAAACAATACTCGGAAGAACAGGGCTGGAAGTCAGCACTGCGGGACTTGGGGCAGGGGGACACTCACGTCTCGGTATAGATAAATACGGCTTGGAACATTCGGCTGTGATAGTAAAAACAGCGTTTGCAAACGGCGTGAATTATTTCGACACTGCGACGGTATACGGTACAGAGGGAGCTGTCGGACTCGGTCTCAAAGACATACCGAGGGAACAATATGTATTATCCACGAAGTTCCCGTATAAAAACGGAAACGATATAAATACGCCCGAAAAACTGGAACAAACGCTTGACGAAAGTCTCAAATTTTTACGCACGGATTATATAGATATATATAACCTTCACGGTGTAACATCAAACGATTACGGGAAAACCATCGATATTCTTCTGCCCGCTATGAAAAAAGCGCAGGAGCAGGGGAAAATACGTTATCTCGGTATAACGGAGCAATTCGGCGGTGATACAAGTCATGAAATGTTAAAAAAAGCTGTTGTTGATGATTTTTTTGACGTTATAATGGTCGGGTACAATATAATAAATCCGTCCGCGGCTAAAACGATTTTGCCTTTGGCGATTGAAAAAAATATCGGCGTACAATGTATGTTCGCCGTTCGTAAAGCGTTGTCAAACGCGGAGCAGTTAAAAATTGATATAAAACGTATTCTCGAAAAAAAGCAGGCGGATTTATCGCTTACGGAATTATACGGCACACTTGAATTTTTGGTCAAAGAAAAAGCGGCGGAAAGTATAACGGAAGCGGCATATCGTTTTTGCAGTCACACACCGGGGATTCATATTACACTCACAGGGACGGGGAATTCCGAACATTTAAAAAATAATCTGAAAGCTATACAAATGCCGAAATTACCCGACGATATATTAAAACGTCTCGATATGATATTCGGCAATGTTGATTGCGTAAGCGGGCAGTAGTATTTATATATGAAATAAAAATCGGAATAAAATCAGGAGGAAATAACCGCATGAAACTTCAAAGAAGCACGCCCGAAAAACAGGGCGTGAAATCACAGGCTATTGTTGATTTTCTCGGTAAAATCAAAGAGGAAAACCATGAACTCCATTCGTTTATGCTTCTCAAAAACGGTAAAGTTATAAGTGAATGCTGGTGGGAACCTTACGCTCCGTATTATAAACATCAGTTGTTTTCACTCAGTAAAAGTTTTACGTCGTCCGCAATCGGAATCGCGGTAAACGAGGGACTTTTGACGGTAAACACACTTGTTTCCGATATTTTCAAAGAGGAAATGGCGGAACTCGGTAATCACGCCGACGAAAAAATGAAGAAAATGACCGTAAAAAATCTTTTGACTATGAGTACAGGCACAGAATACGAAAATTGGGACCATTGGATAACCGAAACAGACAACATAAAGAATTTTTTATCGTCTCACATAAAAAATGAACCCGGCAGCGTATTTTTTTATCACTCTCTCGCAACTTANATGCTGTCNGCGGCNATNACAANANTNACGGGNCAGAAACTTATAGATTATCTCCGTCCGCGTTTATTTGAGCCGCTTGATATTGACCCGTTTTGGGAAGAAGACAATCAGGGGATAAGTTACGGCGGTTTCGGATTATGTATAAAAACCGAGGATATAGCGAAATTCGGGCAGTTATATTTACAGAAAGGGAACTGGAACGGCAAGCAGTTAATCCCCGAAAAATGGGTTGAGGAAGCTACAGGCAAGCATATTGACAACGCGAACAACAACGCCAGCCAAAATGAAGACTGGGCGCAAGGTTACGGTTATCAATTCTGGCGTTGTGTTCCCAATGGGGTTTACAGAGGAGACGGCGCATACGGTCAATACTGCGTGGTTATACCCAATGAAAACAGTGTTATCGCGATAACAAGCAACGTCGATATGCAGAGAATTTTAAATCTCATCTGGGAAATACTTCTCCCCGCGCTCAAAGAAAACAACGCGACCGAAAACAAAAAAGAACACGGTAAATTATTGCAATCTCAAAAAAATCTGTCGCATCTCACCGCAAAAATAAATCCGAATCCCGCAGTTTTCCCGAAAATAAACAGCGAATATATAAGTTCCGACGGCGGTGGAAAGCTCTATTTTGACGTAAACGAAAACGACGGGGTTATCGAGATAGAATTCAACAAAAACAAATATATATATATGTTCAAAAAAGGCGAATGGGCAGACAACGCGTCGGGGCAGCTGTGGGATTCAACTTACAGATATTACCGTCACAAAACATATTGCGACTGGAAACCCGAAGAAAACACATTTGATTTAACTTTATGGTTTTATGAAACCCCGATAAAAAACAATATAAAATTCAAATTTAACAAAAACAAAACAAAATTAACCGCAGAAGTCGAAAACTTCTGGATAGGAGCGAGGGTAGTAAAAATATATGAATATAATAAAATATAAATCCCCTTTCGGGGTTATAACGATTCAGGAAGAAGATGACGCGATAACAAAAATTTATCTGCCGAACGCAGAACCCGATATTCCCGAAACCCCAAACGAACTACTCGAAAAAGCGAAAAAACAACTCGACGAGTATTTCAATAAAACCCGCGAAACATTCGATTTGCCTCTTGATTTCGGCGACAGCGGGGATTTCCACGCGAAAGTTTATAGTGAACTTATAAAAATCCCATACGGAAAAACCGCCACATATAAAGATATAGCGGAGCGCGTCGGTTCTCCGAAAGGATTCCGTGCGGTCGGTCTCGCGAACAACAGAAACCCGCTGCCGATTATTGTCCCGTGTCACAGGGTGATAGGCTCAAACGGCAAAATGGTAGGATTCGCAGGCGGACTTGACTTGAAAAAACAACTTTTGGAGTTGGAGAAATCGTAGGAAAACGGGAGTTTTACGGGGACGTTCTTTTTCTTTGAAAGAAAAAGAACCAAAAAGAAGCAAATAAACAAAAAAATAAAAAAACAAAGAAAGCAGGAATTTAAAAGAATGAAAACCAAAAGATTTTTATATTTACTCTTGATTTTACTGGCGGTTGTTTTCGCAGCGTCATGTGAAAAAAACGGTGAAACCGAAAGAGAAAACGACGAACAAAATGAACATGAATTTTCAACAGAGGAAATGTCACCTGAATTTAGCGTAATCGGGGGGAAAGAATTATTTTTAGACCCCGAAGCAGATGTGGAGGACAGAGTTGAATCATTTATCGGGACTGTTTTCCGTGACCCGAAAATAGTATTTTTCGATAATTACGACAATATGACCGAAGAACTCGGTAATTTTATTTTTCATGTCGGCGTATACAGATTTGATTTGTATTCGGATAATGAATATATATACGACGAAAACGACAAAACTATATACGGATTGACAAAAGAAATGATAGAGGAAAACATAAAAACAGTATTCGGCGAAGAAGTTATAAATAAATTGAATTATGACCATCTTCCCGCGGATTATCTCGAAGAACAGGGGATATACAGACCATGGATATACGGCGCGGCGAGTAACGCTATTGCGTATATGTTCTATGGTGTCGAAAATATCGAGGGAAATATATATAGAGCGTTGGTTTCGTATATTGACACGAACGGCGCGATTTTGTCGATTGACGAGGACGGAATGTATATGTTCCCGCCCGAATATATAATGGAAATGGAAGAAGGATTAAAATACCTGATAGGCTCGGATTATACAAAAAAAAGACTGGAAGTTATAGAAGAACTGAAAAAATATATGATGTCACACCCCGAAAGATATGAGCGCGCGGAAATATATCTTGAAGTCGGCGATGATTATATTAATTTGCTGAGCGCGAAAAAATATATGGACCCCGACGCGGAATATGAAGAAGATGAAGAATATATCGAAACGGAAGAAGTCGATGTTGACGTTGACGTCGAAGAAGCGGATGTTGAAGAAGAAGCGGAGTAGATTATATAAAAAACGGGCGGGCATTTTTGCCCGCCTTTTTACGTCTGTGAATCAAAATCGGTGTAATATTTTTCGTATAACTTTTCGAGTTTTTCTTCGTGAATAAGTTTTTCCTCATAGATTTCGTTGAGTTTTACATAATCCGCTTCGACTTCGTCGTCTTTTATCATGTAATCAAGCTCGGCGATTCTTTTTTCGGTTTTTTTTATGTCAAGCTCGGTCGCTTTTTTTTCTTTCTCGAATCTGTCCTGTTCTTTTTTTAATTGTCTCTGTCGCTCCTGTTCTATGATTTTTTTTTCTTTTTCAGGGTCGAGAGAGTAATTTTTTTGCGTGTCGTCTGATGAATTTAAATAATTTCGCTTGTAATTTAAAAATTCTTCGTAAGTGTCTTTATAATCCATGAAACCGTTAGAATATCCGGGGTTTATTTCGAGTATTCGGGTTGAGAGTTTTTTTATAAAATATCTGTCGTGAGATACGGCTATTACCGTGCCTTTGAAGTTCAGCAAAGCGGCTTCGAGTGCCTCGCGTGAGTTTATGTCGAGATGGTTTGTCGGCTCGTCCAGAATCAAAACGTTTGATTTTTTCAAGATTAACTTCGCAATCGTGAGTCTCGCTTTTTCTCCTCCGCTCAATACTCCGACTTTTTTTTGTATATCATCGTTTTTGAACAAAAACGCCGCGAGTATATTACGTACTTCAAGCTGTGTCATACTCTCGTAATCGTCCCATAATTCGTCTAAAACCGTGTTGTCGTCGTCCAAATCCTGATTTTCTTGGTCGTAATATCCGATTTTTGTGTTGTAACCGAAATAAAATCTCCCCGAATCGGCTGCTAAATTATTCGTGATGATTTTTAAAAGCGTCGATTTACCCGAGCCGTTCGGTCCGATTATAAAAATATTGTCGCGTTTTTTCACTTCAAAAGAAAGGTTCGAGAATAATTTTTTCGGCGGAAAAGATTTTGAAAGCTCAATCACAGATAAAACATCGTTTCCCGATTCCAGAACTTTACTGCGGGTTTTTTCGCCGAATGCGAGTTTTATTTTATCGGGAAGTTTATCGGGGCGGTCGATTCTTTCGATTTTATCGAGCATTTTCTCTTTGCTTTTCGCCTGTTTTATGAGTTTGTCGCGTCCCCAGTTTCTGTAACGCGTAATCATTTCTTCGATGCGTTGTATTTCCCTCTGCTGTAACTCATATTGTTTTTGTCTTATCTCCCTGTCGGCGGCTTTTCTGTCTACAAACTCTGTATAATTCCCCTTGTACGAATACGCTTTTGTATTTTCAAGCTCAATTATCCTGTTCGTGACGTTGTCCAGAAAATAACGGTCATGAGATATGATAATAACGGTTTTTTTGTAATTTTTAAGATAATTTTCAAGCCATTCGAGACTGGAAATATCGACGTGATTCGTGGGTTCGTCCAATAATAAAATATCGGGTTCGGCTAAAATAAGTTTAACAAGCCCTATTCGGGTTTTTTGTCCTCCGCTCAGGGTGTGTACTTTTTGTTCCCATGTTTCGGGTGGAAACCCCAGGGATCCAAGCGTTGATTTTGTTTTCCCCTCGTATTCATAACCGCCTTTTGAGGTGTATTCCTCGATAAGTTTCGACTGTGAATCAAGAAGTTTCTGTAAATATATAAACTCGTCGTTATTGTCTTCATGATGTTCAGCGTTGTAGTCGGCGAGTTGTTTTTCAACGCTTCCGATTCTTATTTCAAGGTTTTTCAAATGGTTGAAAACGCTTATAACAGAATTATAAACGTTCTCGTTTTCGTTTAACGCGGGGTCTTGACGTAATATACCGACGGACGCGTTTTTCATAATGGAAACATTTCCGCCGTCATGCGGGATTTCTCCCGTTATGATTCTGAAAAGGGTTGTTTTTCCCGCTCCGTTCACACCGATAATACCGGCTTTGTCTCCTTCTTCGACGTAAAACGAAACGTCTTTCAGTATTTCCTTTACCCCAACCGAAAAACATATATTTTCGCAATTTAAAGCAATCATGTTGTGCAGTCCTTAATAATCTTTTCTTCAAAACATAAATACATAAATAAAAGAGGGTATAAAACCCCCTTTTGAATAAAACTAATCTGAGATATACGGTATAAGCGCGATATGCCTTGACCTTTTAACAGCGGTCGTAAGGAATCTCTGATGTTTCGCGCAGTTGCCGGTTATGCGGCGGGGCAGGATTTTTGAACGTTCGGATAAAAATTTCTTTAATCTCGCAACGTCTTTGTAATCTATATCATCAAGTTTTTCTGCGCAGAAAGCGCACACTTTTTTCTTTTTGCGAATACGCGGTCCGGGACTTCTCTGCTCTCTTTCCATTGTGGAAAATCCTCCTTATATTAATTTTTACGCGGACGCGGCTGCGTCCTTCGCGTAATAGAAAATTAAAAATCTAAACTAAAACGGTAAATCATCGTCCGAGCTTATTTCCTCAAACTTGGGCGATGCTTCGTAACTTGTGGAATACGCCGAAGTCGAACCGGAATCAACTCCGGGGTTCATACTTTCGGAAACGCTTTTGCGTTCGACAAAAGAGACTTCGTCCGCGATAACTTCAACGGTGGTGCGTTTATTGCCCTCTTTATCCTGCCAGTTTCTCGACTGGATTGCACCGCAAACCAAAACAGGCTTGCCCTTGGAAAAATATTTGGCGATAAATTCAGCCTGCGTTCTCCACGCGACTATATCGATAAAATCGGTCTGCTGAGGTTCGTTGGGCTTTACAAATCTGCGTCCCACAGCGATTCTGAAAGAGCATACGTTTACACCAGTGGGAGTAGTTTTAAGTTCGGGATCGGCAACCATATTGCCTATCAATATAACTTTATTAAAACTTGCCAATTTTTAAACCTCCTAAATAAATACAAATAACATCTTAAAATTCACAAATTTATACTTATTGTTTTCTTATTGTTTTTTATTTTTCTTTTCTTACAACAATTGAACGAAGAACGCTGTCTGTAATATTATAGACACGTTCAAGCTCTGCGATAAACTGGGGTTCTGCACTGAAATTGATAAGAACATAATATCCTTCTTCCAAGAACTGGATAGGATACGCAAGTCTTCTGATTCCCCATTCGTTTTTTTCGATTATCGTACCGTTTGCCGCTATCAAATCGTTGAATTTTTCAACGGCAGCTTTTGTACTTTCATCACCTATATTGGGATTAAGTATAAAAATGGTTTCGTAATCATTAATCACATTACTCATTGCGGTTACACCTCCTTATGGACGTCAGACCCGTTATTATTATCTTGAAATAACAGGTAAGGATTAAAATTAATATATTTTTCCGATAAAATTCAAATAAACTTTAAACAAACAGAAAAATAACGTCGGATTTCCGACACTTCTAATATTATATAACATTAGGCGTATAATGTCAATAAGAACAGCGTATCAATTTGTTAATATTCAATGAACACGCCGATTTTTGTTGTAAATTGTCTTATATATGCTATAATTAGAGCAGTCAAGTAGACAAAAAAACTACACAAAAAAATTACAGAGAGTATATAAACATGTATAAATATCATTACGGCGATTACAAAACAATCATATCACCCAACAACGGCATGAATCTTTACAGAGGTTGCACACATGGTTGTATTTACTGCGACAGCCGCAGTTTATGTTATCAGATAAACCACGATTTCGAGGACATCGAAGTAAAACGTGACGCTCCGCGTATACTTGAAGAACAACTGCGTAAAAAAAGAAAGCCGTGCATAATAAGCACAGGCTCAATGTGTGACCCTTATATACATCTTGAAGAAAAACTGGAAATCACACGGCAATGTTTAATTTTAATAGAAAAATACGGTTTCGGGGTTTCACTTCTGACAAAATCCGCGCGTATTATGCGTGATTTGGATATATTACAGGCGATAAATAAAAAAACAAGATGTATTGTCCAAATGACTATGACTACATACGATGAAAAATTATGCCGTATAATTGAGCCGAATGTCTCGACGACGCTTGAACGTTTTCATGTACTTGAAGCAATGCGCGACGCGGGAATCCCGACAACTGTCTGGATTTCACCTCTTTTACCGTTTATCAACGACACGGAAGAAAATATCCGCGGATTGCTGGATTATTGCATAAAAGCGAAAGTAAAAGGGATTGTGTCGTTTTGTTTCGGCACGACAATGCGCGACGGCAGCCGTGAATATTTTTATCGCTGTCTCGACAGACATTTCCCCGGAATAAAACAAAAATATATAGAAAAATTCGGCGATAAATACGAATGTTACGGAGATGAAAGTTTACAGTTAAGAGAACTTGCGAAAGAAATATGCAGAAAAAACGGGATTATATATAATCATGAGGAATTATATTCGGAGTTGTATAATATTGAGCCGAAAGAAGAACAAATATCGTTTTTTGACGAATAAATATTTGATTGATTTTGTTTAGCCGAGTAATTCTTTTAGTTTCTGGAAAATCTTTTTTTCTTCCCTCGACACTTTAACCTGCGTTATACCGAGGATTTTCGCCGCCTGCTGTTGTGATAGATTTTTAAAATAACGTAAAATTATAAGCTCCCTTTGTTTATCGGGCAACACGTTTAACGCTTCTTTCAAGGCTATTTTATTTGTCGCGCTCTCTATTTCGTCGGTTTCACTGCTGATAAAATTTTCGAGAGTATTGTCGCCGCTGTCGCTGTCTTTGCTGTTTTTTGTTATAAAACTGCTGTCTTGAAGAGAATAAACAGGGGATACAGCGTCGAGCGCGTAGATTATTTCCTCACTGTTAAACCCTGTGAGTAAAGAGAGTTCGCTTGTCTGAGGCTCTCTGTTATGCTTTTGTCTGAAATCTTCTTTTACACGCATTATATGTATGCCGCGTTTTTTTGTGTCGCGGCTTATTTTTATCATTGAATCATCGCGAAGAAAACGTTTTATCTCGCCTATAATCATCGGTACGGCGTATGTCGAAAACGCAGTATTATAAGATTTGTCAAAACTTTTCACGGCTTTTATTATACCGATAGAGCCTATNTGTACCAAATCNTCATATTCAACCCCGCGGTCGCGAAATCTCAACGCGATACTTCNTACAAGTCCCGTGTTGTTTTCGACAAGTTCTTCAAGGGCGTTTTTATCNCCGTTTTTTGACAATTCAATCAATTCTATATTATTTATGTATTTATTCTCAGGCATTTATACGCAACCAACTTTGCTTATTTTTTTCTCGAAAATAACCGTCGTACCTTTTCCGGGTTTTGATATAACTTTTATTTTATCCGTAAAACTCTGCATTATAGAAAATCCCATACCGCTGCGTTCACCGCTGTTATCGGTAGTATATAACGGTTCCATCGCCTGTTTTATGTTTTCGATACCTCTGCCTTTGTCCTTTATTATTATTTTTACTGCGTTATCGTCATAATAATACGCGGATAAATATATCTCCCCCGATGATTTGAGCATTTCCGCCGAATTGTTCCCGTAACCGTGTACGATACAATTTGTCACAGCTTCCGAAACCGCCGTTTTTATGTCGGCGAGTTCATCGATTGTCGGGTCAAGCTGACAGGTTATGGACGATATAATAATTCTGCTCATGCTTTCGTTTATAGATTTCGCGGGGAAAGATGTTTTCACATGATTTAAAAGAACGCGTTTTTTCTTTCCCGTTTGTTTTGTTTGTTTTATCTGCTTCATATATGCCTTGTCCTTTCTATTTTTATTATTTTTTCAACTCCCGCGAGCTGAAGAATCTGCATAACTCTTTTTGTCGGATTTATTATTTTCATTTTACCCCCGACGTCCGTTTGTTTTTTGTATCTTCCCAGAACCAGACCGAGCCCCGACGAATCCATAAACTCAATCGCGGACAAATCAAGTTCAAGTTCATACGGATTATTTTTTCGTATAAGATTATCCACGGAATCGCGCGCGGATTTCGCCGAATGATGGTCAATATCACCCGAAAGTTTTACATATAAAACCCCGTCTTGTACATTTGATGTTATTTCCATATGTTTTTATAAATCCTTTCGCAAAATCAAATAAAAATAAAAAAAATAGTATTCCTGTTATAAGAATACTATTTTTAAAATAAAAATTTTATCGGTTTTTGTCAGTTGTTTTTGTATTTGTTAAAAGCGTTTTTTACGTCCCCAGCAAGATAAAGTGAACCGAAACATATTATCGCGGCATTCGGCAAATATTTATCCGCTTCGTTTATAGCGTTCGTTAAAGCGTTGTACAAATCATAATTATAATCCGTGTTTTCGCAATAATCCGCGACATAACCGCGTAAAACTTCGGGATTTTCGGAACGCGGCGAATTTACCGGAACCGCCGTGAATTTATATATAAAATTTTCGGAGCATATTTCTTTTAAAACTTCTTCCGGATTTTTATCTTTAAGCATACCGCATATTAAAAATATTTTTTTATCCGGTAAAAGATTTTTTATCGTTTCTTTCAATGCAGAAACGCCAGAAGAATTATGCGCCCCGTCGAAAATAATCAAAGGATTTTCGGATAATATCTCAAATCTCGCAGAGAAAAAAGTCTTTTTTAAACCGCTGTATATCGCGTTATATATCTTTGAATTATCCCCGAACAGACAGTTTATTGTTTCGATAACAGAGATTGCGTTGTAAATCTGATGTCTCCCTGCGAGTTTTATTTTGTAGCCTTTTTTTTTGTAATCAAAAAGCGTGAAATTTATATTTTCATAAAAAATTTGAAGTGAATCTATATCGGGCATAATAAACGCGCAGTTTTTTTCTTTCGCCGTTGTTTTTGCAATATCCGCGACGCTTTTTGAGGTTAAGGGATACAAAACAACCTTTGAATTTTCTTTTATAATCCCGCATTTTTCAGACGCGATTTTTTCTGTCGTGTCGCCTAAAATCTGCGTGTGGTCGAGACTTATTGAGGTTATAACAGAGACAAGCGGCGATTTTATCGCGTTTGTCGGGTCAATTCTCCCGCCGAGTCCCGTTTCGATAACGGCGAATTCACAGCCTTTTTCTTTATAATACAAAAAAGCCGCGAGCGTTATGAAATCAAACTCGTTGGGCATAAAATCAGACGGAACGTTATTTATTTCAAGCGTTTTTTTTATTTTATTCGTGTAAAATAAAATATCATCTTCGGAAATATCGACATTGTCTATCGATATACGCTCCGTGAAATTTTCTATAAAGGGCGAAATAAATCTCCCCGTTTTATATCCGAGTTCACGCAGTATATTCGACAGCATGGCGGCAGTCGAGCCTTTTCCGTTTGTCCCCGCGATATGAATCGTTTTGTAACAATCCTGAGGATTACCGAAAAGTTCGCACAGATATTTTATTTTACTCAAATCTTTATGCGGCGGGTTTGAATATTTTCCGAGTGAATGGATAAAATCCAAAGCCTCGCCGTAATTAACATATTCATTCATAAATTCTATATTTTTTCACTTTTTCACTTTTTTATTTTACGTTCATAAATTTTGAAAAGAAAGGGTCGCCGGGTTTATTGTTGTTCGCGTGTTTTTCGGATAATTTCGGGAATCTCGCCGTGGGATTCAATGATTTTTGCATAGCTTTTTCCCTTTCAATCCAAACCTCGCGGAAATCGTCGCCAGGTGAAATTTTCATGGGATTGTCAAAGACAATACGCGTCGGGTGATACAACGAAACCTGCTCAAAAAATATATTGACGACAGGAACGTCCGTCATATCGGATATTTTTTTCGCGACGGAAGAAATTCTTTCAACGCTGTTGTTGTTAAAATCCGAAATTGTCCCCTGACTGAACAATAAATAATGCCTGCTTTCTTCGGTATCTTTAAAATAATTCACAGCGTCGGTCAAAAGTCCGCGCAAACTCTGCAAAGACATTCTGTCCAAGCCGTATAAATTATAATGCGCCGCCAAAAATGTCTTTAATTTTTCGTTGTTCGTCCAGTCATTTTTTGAGACGATTCTTATTTTCGGGTGAAATAACCCCAGTATAATCGCGTCAAAATCGCTTACATGATTCGGGGTCAATATAAAACGGTTATTATCCAAATCGGGCATATTTATAATTTCTATGTTAAACAAAGATATTAAACCCCTGCGAAATTCGTCCGTGTTCATGGGATTCAGTCCCATATCTTTTATCACTTCGAGCAGAGCCATACTGCATATAACCGATGTTTCACCATCAAATCCGTAAGTATAACCGCTCTGCGCGACAAGATATTCAAGTTTTTTGTAGTTTTCCGTATCTGTATTTGTCATTAAAAAGTTACCTCAATCTTAAACTTAAACTCATTAAAATAGCGTCCTCTGTCGGGTTTTTGTAATAATTTTTTCTTATACCGTTAATCTCAAACCCCAGTTTTTTATATAACCCAATCGCTCCGGTGTTTGACATTCTCACTTCGAGGAA
>JGI994J12354_10003296_pt1 | contig 15167 bp, 9 predicted proteins | sample IntmicLarv3ML3BL_FD_12354 | JGI IMG/M metagenome (IMG submission 12354)
AAGATAACTCGAAAGCGATGAAGTAGCGACAAACGGCAACTCGAATTGAAAACCGCTTTTCTTCAAAAACATTATAAATTACATAATTGTTCCGCCGCCAACAACGACATCACCGTCATACAGCACAACGGCTTGTCCCTTTGCAATCGCCCGCTGCGGCGTGTCAAACTCGATATGCACAAGGTCATCCGCGACAACCTCCGCCACGGCAGACTGCTCGTCTTGGCTGTAGCGCACCTTGGCTTTGACACGGAGCGGCTTGTCGGGCTTATCGCACGCAATCCAATTGAAGTCGTTTGCGTCAAACGCCCGCGTGAATAGGCGTTCATGTCTGCCAAGTGTCACCGTGTTGCTCCTTGCACATTTCGCGCAAACATACATCGGTTGGTTCAGTGCCAGGCCGAGACCCTTGCGCTGTCCTATGGTGTATCGAAGTATGCCGTTGTGTTTGCCGAGTATGTTGCCGTTTGCATCGACAAAGTCGCCCGCCACACAGCTGCGTCCCGTATATTGCGCAATGAACGCGGCGTAGTTTCCGTTGGGAACGAAGCAAATATCCTGACTGTCACGCTTTTGTGCGTTCACAAAGCCTTCGCGTGCGGCGATTGCCCGCACTTCGGACTTTCGTAGCGCGCCAAGAGGGAAGGCTGTGTGTTTCAGCTGATTTTGTGTCATGGCATACAACACGTAGCTTTGATCCTTACTATCATCAGCGGCCTTTTGCAGGAGATAACGGTTCGATCCTTTGTCATGCGCGATGCGCGCATAATGTCCCGTCGCCATCATGTCTATGCCGATTTCCTGTGCGCGAAGAAGGAATTTCTCAAATTTCAAATAGCGATTGCAGTCGATGCACGGGTTTGGCGTAGCGCCGGCTTCATAGACCTCTATGAATTTGCCGATGACACGCTCTGTAAATTCGCGTGTAAAGTTGAAAACATAATGCGGTATGCCAAGCGTCGCCGCTACGCGCCGCGCATCCTCCACATCAGTCAAGGAACAGCAGGTCTTGCCTATATTTTCGCCTATGTCCTCATTATGGAATAGCTTCATCGTTGCGCCGATGCAGTCATAGCCTTGCTTTTGCATCAGATACACTGCGACAGCACTGTCAACACCGCCACTCATGGCAATCAATGCCTTGGGATTCATACAAAACACAACCTGTCTCTATTGATTTGTTAATCAGACGTTCCTTATTCTTTGCCGAACAGTGGCGTGGACAAATACCGCTCGCCTGTATCGGGCAGAAGGACGACGATGTTTTTCCCCGCATTCTTCGGGCGGTTGGACAGTTCTGTTGCCGCGTATACCGCTGCGCCGGAGGAAATGCCAACCAGCAAACCTTCCGCCGCCGCAATGGCACGCCCTGTGCGGAACGCGTCCTCGTTTGTGACGGTGATGACCTCATCATAAATGGCCGTGTTCAATGTATCGGGCACGAAGCCTGCGCCGATGCCTTGAATTTTGTGCGGACCGGCTATTCCTTGCGAGAGCATGGGGCTGCCGTCAGGCTCCACGGCGACAATTTCGATGTTGGGATTTTGAGCTTTCAGATATTCGCCTACGCCGCTGATTGTGCCGCCCGTGCCGACTCCTGCAACGAATATGTCCACCGCCCCGCCTGTATCCGCCCAGATTTCAGGGCCTGTAGTCGCTTTGTGGACAGCGGGGTTCGCAGGGTTGACGAATTGCCCGGGCACAACCGCGTTTGGGATTTCACGCGCCAGTTCTGCCGCTTTTTCAATGGCACCCTTCATACCTTTTGCGCCCTCTGTCAAAACCAATTCTGCGCCATAGGCCGCCAGAAGCGTGCGGCGTTCGATGCTCATGGTTTCCGGCATGGTTAGAACAATGCGGTAGCCGCGCGCCGCGGCTACTGCGGCAAGGCCGATGCCTGTGTTGCCGCTTGTCGGCTCAACAATCACCGCGCCGGGCTTGAGAATACCTGTGCCTTCCGCATCGTCAATCATAGCCAGCGCGATTCTGTCCTTCACGCTGCCGCCGGGGTTGAAATATTCCAGCTTTGCAATCAATGCCGCCTTCGCACCGCTTTGCGCTTCGTACCTATTCAGTCGAAGCAGAGGGGTTTTGCCAATAAGCTCGGTTACACTATTCACCATTTTTGCCATCATATACACGCTCCTTTTTAAACATGTATTGCATATATGTTTAATATGTTAAAGATAATAACACTGTCTTTCTTTGTTGTCAATGGGTTCAGCAAAATATTTATTTAACATAGTCATGTAGTATGTATTGACATGGTGAAGGGGACTTGCTAAGATATATGTGAATCCCAAATACCCTTTACAGGAAGGAGCGTGCTGTTATTTTGAAGCTTTCGGCAAAGGCACGATACGGCATGGCGGCAGTTGTGCAGATGGCACGGTGCACTGCGGATAAAAGCGTCACGGTTCTGGAGCTGTCGGAGACGCTGCAAATCTCAAAGATATATCTGGAGCAGGTTTTCGCGCTGTTGAAACGGGGCGGCATTGTGACTGCGCTAAAGGGCGCGCGCGGCGGCTATTTTCTGGCGCGTGCGGCAAAGGATATTACGGCGTTTGATGTGTTGTCTGCTATCGAAACAGCGCTCTTTGAGCCAGCGGAGCAAACACTGCGCGGCGAAAATGAGGACATTGAGGCGGCGATGCAGACCATTGTGTTTGCGCAAATGGACAAGCAATTGCAGAATGCCTTATCCGGCATAACCCTTGCGGAAATCATGAGCGAAGCAGATGCGCGCGCCGCTGAACAAAGCCCAATGTACTATATATAGGAGAATAACAATGACCTTACAACAACTGCACTACGCCCTGACCGTCGCGGAAATAGGCTCTATCAACAAAGCCGCCGCCGCGCTGTTCATTTCACAGCCCTCGCTGACAAGCGCCATCAAGGAGCTGGAACACGACGCCGGCATCTCCATATTCCTGCGGACAGGCAAGGGCGTTGTGCCGACTGCAGAAGGCGCGGATTTTTTGGTTTACGCGCGGCAGGTACACCAGCAATACGCCCTCTTGCGGCAAAAATACGGCGACGCGGCGAACAGTAAGCGGAAATTTGCCGTGTCCACACAGCATTATTCCTTCGCGGTGAAGGCGTTCGTCGAGACGGTGAAAAACTTCGACACCTTGCGCTATGAGTTTGCCATTCGTGAGACGAAAACGGTCGATGTCATACAGGATGTTGGCACGATGAAAAGCGAAATCGGCGTTTTGTATCTGAGCAGCTTCAACCGCAAAATCATCGAGAAAATGTTGCGCGATAATGAGCTTGTGTTTCATAATCTCATCCAATGCGACGCGCATGTGTATGTGTGGAAGGGGCATCCGCTGGCGGGCGAGAAGTCCATCGGCTTTGAACAGCTTANGGAATATCCCTGTCTGTCCTTCGAACAAGGCGACCATGCCTCCTTCTATTTTGCGGAGGAAATTTTAGCAGAAAACGAATATTCGCGCATCATCAAGGCATGTGACCGCGCGACCATGCTGAATTTGATGGTTGGGCTGAACGGGTATACGCTATGCTCCGGCATTATTTGCGACGAGCTGAACGGCAGCGATTATGCAGTTATTCCCTTCGCGGCGGACACAGCGAACCCCAGCGCCGTGATGGAGGTTGGGTATATTATGAAGAAACACAGCGTCCTGAGCGACATCGGCGAGGTGTATCTACAGGAAGCGCGGAAATATCTAGGTATAGAAAAAAACTATTGATATGCATAAAACTTAAGGATTAGACAATATAAATTGCCCGTGCTATACTCCTAACATACAAAAAATGCGTATGCAAAACGCATACGACAATGAGGAGGAAGCCAAATGGCAACCAAAAAATATCGTTTCGAGACATTGCAACTCCACGTTGGACAGGAACAGGCAGACCCGACAACAGAGGCCAGAGCCGTTCCCATTTATGCAAGCACAGCCTATGTGTTCCGCGATTCACAGCACGCGGCGGATCGCTTTGGTCTGAAAGACCCCGGCAACATCTATGGCCGCTTGACAAACCCAACGCAGAGTGTTTTCGAGGAAAGAATCGCGGCATTGGAGGGCGGTGTAGCGGCACTGGCAGTCGCAAGCGGCGCGGCGGCAGTGGTATACACCATTCAGGCTCTGGCAAAAAACGGCGAAAACATCGTCGCCGCCAAAACCATCTACGGCGGCACATACAACTACCTCGCGCACACGCTGCCGCAACTTTCGGGCGTGACAACGACGTTCGTTGACCCGTATGAAGATGGCGCGTTCGAGGCCGTCATCAACGACAAAACCAAGGCGATTTTCATCGAAGCCCTGGGCAATCCGAACTCGAATGTCATCGACATTGAGGCGGTCGCCAAAATCGCACATGCGCATGGCATCCCGCTTGTTGTTGACAGTACCTTTACGCCGCCCTGCCTTCTCCGCCCGATTGAACACGGCGCGGACATCGTTATCCACAGCGCGACGAAGTTCATTGGCGGACACGGCACGGCGATTGGCGGCGTGATCGTGGACGGAGGCACGTTTGACTGGAAAGCATCGGGTAAATATCCATGGATTTCCGAGCCGAACCCATCCTACCACGGCATCAGTTTTGCAGATGCAGTTGGCCCCGTCGCCTTTGCCGTCTACATCCGCGCGATTCTTCTGCGCGACACGGGCGCGACACTGTCACCCTTCCACGCATTTTTGTTCCTGCAAGGGCTGGAGACACTGTCGCTTCGGCTGGAGCGACATGTTGAAAACGCGTTGGCGATTGTAGGCTACCTCGCCAAACATCCGCAGGTTGAGGCCGTGCACCATCCCTCGCTTTCAACAGAGCCAAGTCACGCGCTGTATCAAAAATATTTCCCGAACGGCGGCGGTTCTATCTTCACCTTTGAAATCAAGGGAACAGAATCCGACGCGAAGAAATTCATTGACAACCTTGCTATCTTCTCACTCCTTGCCAATGTTGCGGATGTGAAATCACTCGTCATCCATCCCGCGTCCACGACACATTCGCAGCTGGCGGCGGACGAATTGCTTGGCCAAGGCATCAAGCCGAACACCATTCGTCTGTCCATCGGTACAGAAAATGTACAGGATTTGGTAGAAGCACTTGAAGATGCATTTGCTGCGATTGAGCAATAGCATTCGCCTGCGATTTGTATAATTTTTCACAAAAAACCATCGCAAAATACAAGAAAACCTCCTGTTGTTGTTCTATTATTAAACAAACAACTTATAAGGAGTGATATAGGTGGCAAACGGAAAAGAGTTATTTTGCAACGCGTTAAAGGGTATCAAGGGCGAACGCGTGCCGATGGCAATACTGGATGGTTATACTTGGATGCTGCGTCGGGCAGATCTCTCATACAGAGACTTGATGGACATGGAGCCTCAGGCTGCTGCTGATTTGATTTATGACGGGTACAACGATTTGGAATCTGACCTTGTACATCCAAACGCACATTTGACCTATTTGATTTTTGAAGCGATGGGCGGCACAGTGGATTATAGCCGCACAGGTGAAGCTGTAGAGTTAAAGACTGCACCATTGAACGACCCTACCGACATTCTATCCTTTGATGCGGATGAGGTTTGGCGCAAGGTGCAGGCGCGTCCGGAATTTGTTCAAGCGATGGAAACAACCAGACTTCTTGCTGAAAAGGCAAATGGGACAAAGGCTCTGGCGGCACTGAGTTTTGCGCCGTTTACTGTGGCGGCCATGCTTATTGGCGTGCAGCGTTATATGGAAGCACTGTTTGATGAAGAGGATGGTATGGAGGCCCTGGAGGCGTTTGCTCTCGATATGGTTACTCGCTTTGTGCAAGCGCATGTGAACGTAGGCGCGGAGTTTGCATTTATTTGCGATCCTGTTGCCTCAGGCGATTTGATTAGCCCTGCGATTTTTGAAGCGCAGGCGCTGCCATCGATTCAAAAGATTGTAGCTAATTTTAATGCACAGCAAGTGCCGGTATTGCTCCACATCTGTGGGAATACAGAAAAGCGCCTAGCTCCTCTTTGCGGAAGTGGGATTGCGGCTTTCTCTCTGGATTCCGTGAATCTGCGCACTGCGTTGGATACTGCGCGTGGAGATTATGCTATAATGGGGAATATGAGCCCTGCGAGCATCATGCTGCAAATGCAGCCTGATGAGGTTGAAGCACATTGCCGCGGTTTGCTTGTTGAAGCGGCGCATGACGCGCACTTTATCATGATGCCCGGTTGTGATCTTGGCCCCGCAACGCCACTTGCGAATGTGCAAGCGATGGCGCGCGCGGTTCATAGTACGACTAATAGGTAATCTTTGAAGAGGACAATATAAACAAGCCCTTTATGGGCGAACATTGAACATGAAGCCGTCAAGCATTTCGGTAATGGGTTTTAGTGCAGGCAATAATGATGCAACCGACTATGGTATGGTCTCAGCCTATTCTCAAACAACTCCCGCACATTGTATGACGATAGCCGCGTTCTTCGTTTGCTTGATAAGGCGATAGACGTTGTGGGCAAGCATCGACTTTATCCATCTAGCCAGTGCAACTTCGCATCTTGCGATGGCGAGAACAAATTGACAGCGGATGAGCACTGGGCAAAAATTAAGCAAGGAAAGGCAATATTGGAACGATTGGCGAATAGCGGCACAATCTTGTGGTATTTCTGCGTCCACCTTTTGTTAATGACAATAGCTAATGGTAATCGCAAGCAATGTAAATGGACTGCCACGGCAGTCCATTTACGGCTTTGCTGGTGGTATAATAGGGATAAGTCCGCAAAGCCTTAAAAACACAGGGTTTTACCGATTTAGCCCAATCATTCCGCTCTCGAAAGAGCGAGATTTTGCGAACGGAGGATAGCTAGTGCGGTCGGAGGGCAATTTTCGACCCATACCGGCATTACGGTAACATTAGCCAATTTGAAAACGCGGGAATGCTTTTCAGCTTCGACGGGAAGTATTCCCCCATTGTTAATATGAAAAAGAACGCAACTTTTCAATCGTATCGAACTAATTCGTGGTATAATGCCAATATACAGAATCTGTCAATGCGACGTAGCAAAAAGCGGATTCGCACTTTGCTTGAGGAATAAAGAAGGAGGCGGTCAGCATAGACGCTATTGCGAAGAAAGCCAAAGATATCGGTTTTTCAAAAGATACCGTTTTGGTGGATTTACGCCAGCACTGTACGCGCTGTAGCGGATGACGGAGTTGTTCCTTGTTCTTCCCTGGATGTCCATGAGCCAGTGTATGACTTCACTGTCGTTTGTGCTGTTTATTATGTTTGAGGCGTTTATGAGAGTTTCCATGTTGCTCGCTCCTTTGAGTAAGTGATTTATTTACATACAATTGACTTTTCATGTTTTCTACGAAAGTGTATTTGTTGTTTAATGACTCTCGCCGCTGCTTTGTGACAAATCCGAACTCTATTGTTCACCGATTATCCTGGTGGGCGATGGGTTCGGATTTGTTCGTTTTGTGGAGATTAACCACACCGTACATTACAGAAAAACTCAACGGCGGTAAGGATTAACATTTGAGATGAACTTTGAATTGTGTAGTGTTTTCAGAAGGGTGATATTATAACGCTTCAAGGAAATGAGTACCACCGTATAACAATCCGCAAAATGATTTTGTGAATAATAAAAAGCATTGTGCGCGAGACGGAACTGTGATAAGATTAACATGGAAATCTTTGTGATTGTTATACAATTCTTATATGCTTATCACGTGCATAAATTCGCGGAAGGGGAGGATGTTCATGAGCGATTCTGCAAAGCAACAAGATAAGAATTATGCGAAGTGAAAAGAATCAGATTATATCGAATTTTTGCTTGCAAGCATAGAAAAAGACTGCCTGCGCGAGAACGTAGCAAACCGAGCGTTTTGGTACAAGAAACATGCACGAACGGCGAAGATATGGTACAGAACGATTTTCATTTCCATACTGCTGCTGAACGGCTTGACGGTGTATCTGTCTTCGCTATGTGATTTTAGCGGATTCCAAGAGTTTTGGCTTTCGGACAAGTCGATATATGCACTGATATCTATACTCGTCAACATTTTGCTATCCATCTCTGGCTGTTTCCATTTCAAAGAGCGATGGATTCAGTATCGAAGAAGCTTGGAGTTCATCAAGCGCGAGTGCACACTATATCTCGCATCTACGGGCGAATATCACCTACCGCGAAAGAAGCAAAAAGAAAAAAATAGGTTATTCACCAAAAACATCGAGCGGATATGTGCCGCAGAGGCAAAGGCGTGGAGTGCGAGCCATGATACGGATGACAAGAAGAAGTAGCCCTGCGCACGAACTCGAAACTTAGCGAAATCACACGAGTTTAGGAGAAACAATCATAATCTTACCTCGCTCGAATAGATTCTATCTGAGCGAGACAGTAATTGGAGGTTGCTATGGAAAAGGCTGCGCCGAAATACGAAATCTACATACCATTGACAATTGAGAAACACCTTAAGAATTACAACGACCATAATGACGCTACGGAATTTCACAAAATCCTTTGGAATACATGGGTGCAAAATAAGCGATATCTCTCACGATTGCTGGAAATGACCTTGCAGTCTTTCCCCAGCTATAGCCGTCATGATGCTTCTCATGCACAAGCGGTATTGCGCAATATTGAGCAATTGCTTGGCGAGTCGCGTATAGCGGAACTGTCCGCAACCGATGCCTTTATGCTTCTTCATGTATGTTATTTGCATGATATCGGGATGACAGTGTCGGAGCCGGAACGTCGCGAAATGGTTCGTGATTCCGAGTTCAAAGAGCTGATTAACCGATTGTCGCAGGACGGTGATACACAAACACGGAAAGCCGCAGACATACTCTTGCAAAAAGCATGCCAAAATTCTGGTGAAGATGATGAGACCAAATTCGTGCATCATCTCGACATATACAATTCTATGCTCTGCCTTTCACAAGATTATTTCCGCTCTCGCCATGCCCGCCGTGCAGAAGGAAAACTACGAGATTTGACCGAGAATAGTGATATGCTGAACATGGGATTCAGCATGTTCGAAATACCCGAGCGCATTTTTACGCATATTATTAAGTGTGCTGCGGCACACGCTGATTGGGATTTGAACTGCATTCTCAACGGTTTGATGCTGGAGGATAGCGGTGTTGCCCATGACAAAATCCACCCCCGATTTATCGCTGTTATGTTGTTGCTCGGCGATGCTCTTGATATGGATAACGGGCGTTTTCACATTTTCGCCAAGAACTTTTCAAATATTAGTTCTGACACCAGCATGACGCATTTTGCGAAGCATCAGTCGATTCAAACCCTCGACATAACACCCAATGAGATTCGAATTGCAGCCGCCTGCCCCAACTTGAGCGCCTTACGACAATTGCGCAAGGAATGCGATTGGATTGAAAAAGCGCTGAAATTTGCTACATATCAGTGGTCGGAAATCGCATATGATTTTCTGAGCGGCAGTTTGCCTACACTGAAAATCGAATATATGAAACTGCATGACGCAACCATCCCGCCCGAACTTGTTACTGCGAAATTTGAAATTTCTCAAAAGAAGGCATTCGGGATTCTAAAGGGGCAAAATATATATAATAGCCATTTTGCTTTCTTACGAGAGTTTGTACAAAATGCTGTTGATGCCACAAAATTGCAGTGCTGGGCAGACTTTCAAGGAAAAATTTCAGGCAATCGCACGCAAAAAGTGGATTTAAAGTCCAGCTCGATTTTAGATGCCGAAACTATCGTTACACCACTAAAGGCCCCAATCGAGGTATCGTTCTATTTTTGCCGAGAGGAATCTGAGGGCGAGTATTATTATGTCAGCCGTTCCGACCTTATGAATGATGGTAACAAGAGCAAGCCTACCCCCAAAAATTACGGTGTTCTGGTTCAAATTCGCGATTACGGAGTTGGCATAACGAAAGAGGATATTGAACGAATTGCAGATGTCGGGACGAGCTATCAAAAAAGACACTCGCTGCTAAACAGTATGCCCAAGTGGCTGCGCCCGACCGGCACGTTTGGCGTCGGACTTCAATCCGCTTTTTTGGTTACAGATCATTTCCATTGCACCTCATATGCCCGAAACCGCGAGTGCTATCGCATTGCGTTCAACACCAATACAAGCGGCAATAACTCTGGATACATAAATGTCGAGCCATTGGAGGCGCCAACCGAAAACGCGATACCATATGGAACATCATTTGAAATATTTTTGAACTTGAACAAACGAAAGAGCCGCACCGATTTTGTTTCCGCATGGGACGGGCGCGACCCGTATAGTTCAGACTACGAATCAAAAAAATCGTTATATGAAGCTAAAGAGTTGGTTCAACAGATGTTGTTGGACTTGAATGATCAAGTTGGAGAAACCCTATTCCCGATTGTTGCATGCGTGGATTTTGGAGATATCAACCTTGGTGATAAAGAAAGCGAAACTCTTTTAGAGCAAATCAAGACGGCTTCAAACGATTTTTCCAGTATATTGGTTGTCGGCAAACATGTTAACCGAATGGATAACACTCGAGTCAACCCCATAGCAGACGACACATTGATGCCGCTGATTTCCAAAGAAAGCGATATCTGGAAGAGCTTAAGCTGGATCTATCGCATGAATAGCAGCAATGCAGAGCAAAAAGAAATCAATAGTCAGAGAGATCATGCCGATGCAGCACGAGAAAAACTCATTAGCTGGAAGAAGTATGTCGATGTAGCAGCACAAGAAGATATCAATAAAAATATAATTTGCAGGAAAAACTTCGCATTTGACTGCAATAACTACAAGCTCTATGTTGTCGATACTGCAAAAAACATCTTTGCGCAAATCGGTGTTAAAAAGAAATTGTTCAGCGAGAAAAAGCACCAAGCAGAGAGCAACTGCACGCACACCAGCAAGATATATTACAAGGGCATATGGCTTCAAAATCACACGTTCCCTGCCGACAATGGCTTGATTGAACGTGTTGATATAAAAGACACACTAGGTCTCAAGGAGCTAAAACTTAGCCGTAACGGATTGACCGACGAGGGTATTGAATACCTAAACACCGAGGTATACAAAAGCATTATTCGCTGCATGCACGAAGCACTGTTGGAGCTAGCCAAAAGCGAAGATCCCGATGCGTTGAAAGAATTGATATTGGATAATATCAATAAAACAAATCCCGGGAAAATTGACGAGAAGATTGATTGCGACAGTGTGAAGGAAAATGACAAAGCATGGCACCAGAAACTGCTGTTGCTCATTTTGTTCTACTTTTTCTGCAATGTACATCAATCTGAAGACCCTGATTATAATAAAAGCATCTGGCAGTCCAATGCCCCCAAAAACCTTTGGCAGGAAATTTTGGACGACCTGCAAGAAATGCTTGATAACCTCGGAACGCAAAGCGGCGAGAATGTTTATGCGCGCTTGCAAGAACAATTTGCAACGTTTAATGTGGGCGTTTATGAACATAATAATAATGAACTCCAGGGTGCTGACGGCTTAAACCTCGCACAAATTCTTTCCAGCGAACGGTTCATTGAATCAACAGTTGCTGAAGAATCACCCCATAACGACGAGCAATCTGGCGGCGAAACCGTAAACAAAAACGAGTTGTCCGACAACAATAATACACATACTGTTCCAAACAAATTCGCCATTTGTTCTTCCCGCGATTATTCCGGCGGAGAGTGGCGGCAAATATTAGTACGTGTGCAGGGCGATATTTATACCGAATTGAGCAAAAACCCAGATACCCCAGACGCATATCAGGATCGGAAAGATGCCATCGAACAGTATGGGGCTGACCTTTTGAATGCTGCGGAAAATATATTCTTAGCAGAAAACAGAGTTCGGTTACAAAAGACCACCAAAGGCGAGCAAGATTTGCTCTTCTGGTTGCTTTCCAACACGCCTGCTTGTGCCGTTTTGAATAGCAATGATGGCAATACAAGAATCAACATCCTGAGCTTTTCGCCGCATAGCAGTACATTTTTTAATCGCAATGCAAAGCGGCAGTTGCTCTTCAAAATGAAGGAGCGACACCAAACGCATAATGCGGAGCGTTTTTCTACCCGCATTTGGGATGGCTTTGAAAAGCTAGAAGTTTCGGATATCCCGAAGGATGTTTGCAGCGTCGATGTGGGGTTATTGTCCGTACATGATGATGTACAGATGTTGTTCCCTGTTCAGGGCAAGTATCTCAAAGATCTTATTGAACAAAAGGTTCCTGACAGTATATTGAAAGCCACGGAAGCTTTCGAATACTTGAATAAATTCAGCAAATTCCACAACGGAGAAATTAAACTTGAATTGATGTTTGATGCCGCAAGAGCATATGGCGGAGAAGCAGAAACATTAGATGCGTGGCGAGATTTTTTTGAAGTGGACTCACTGGAACAGCGTCTTGCGATTACGCCTGAGAACTTCTGGAAAAAATACAGCGACAACAGCATGGATCCCAACCAACCTGAATATATCGAACATGCAAAAAGCCTGTTTACGGCATATCGAGCTTTTTCGAATAATTTCAAACAATTTATAAAAGAAGAAAAGGCAAAAACGAGAGATGAATGGGTGGATTTGTTGATTAAAGACAAAGACAATGCCAATATGATTATCCATTTTGCTAATCAGTGCCCCAAAGATATAACTGTCAATACCGCGACCAATGAGTATATCGAGATTTTGAAGCAATCATTTGATGCGGTTTTTGATAACAATGCAAGCACCTTATGGGCGGGTAAACGAACAATTGACAATCTGCTGATCATCAGGGAGGGCGAAAAAACTGAATGAGCTTATATATAAGATAATAAGGCAGATACTATCTGCAGAAAAAAATACAGTTAGTGAAGACATTGTAGAAAAGGATATAGCTGTCGAGGGTACCAGCGAATTAAAAATGTATTATAACCTTGCCACATGTATATCAGATTATATGAAAGATTGTATGGGAAGCAATAACGTTCATTTTCCCATTGATATTGATGCTTTCGCTAACAGAATCGGTATACACGTCAAAACTACTGATTTGAATAAGGGGAAAACGAATAACATATCCAAGCTTGTAGCTGCGTCTGTGTATGTAACAATACATGACAGGAATCCCCCACGCACCAAAGCATATGTTACACTTGATGACAAAGATATTCCGGAGGCACGTCGCTATGCACTTGCGCAGCAAATCGGTTTTTATTGGATCAGAAAGGCTACAGAATCAACGGACAAACCAGCAAGCAGCGAACAAGAAAATCTCATGATTTTTGAAGATAGGCAATCACTGATTCCGAACTTTGGAGAACCCTTCTCCGAAAATGAAATGTTGGAAAAACGGCTTGCAGACAGAATTGCCATGTGTATAACCATGCCGGTGGACGCGTTATGGGATGCATTCATCCTATATCTCATAGGGCATCGCGAAAGGCCTCTTCTTATAGAGGATATGCTCGATTTTCTTCGCGGAAAGGTACGAATACCCACGTATAATCTTGCTGTAGCATACCATTTTATTATGAGTCTTATGGACTTCTATGTGAACCAGGATGAGAAAAAGCGGGATGAGTTCAATAGAATCGCCCAAACAATCATTGATGCCGCAGACGAATAGTCCGACTGATATTGCAAAACATTTTGGATGCGAGGATCCTACAGCATTCAAAACTTGACGAGTCACCACAATCGACAAAAACAAAAGCGAACCCGTCCCGACGATAAACGCAAGGGACGAGTTCGCTTTTGTCACAAAGTAGCAGAAATTTTATTGCTTGCGAACACCATTACCTTTTGCCGTAAGATGCTATTGTTTCACTTGGTTTTTGCAAGCAATGTAAATGGACGGGAGTGCCCCCACAAACTGATTATAAATAATCTAAAACAGAAAAGGGCATCTCACCAATTTTTCAGTGCTGCCGATAGTTATATTTCGCTATACTGAACTGGTTATAAGCGTCTACAAATACAGCCACAACAGCATGCAGTGTATCGAGGCTCTAGGTAAAACAGCGGCTTCGCCGAGCAAGAAGCGGAATATAGTGACGCAAATCCACGTTTACACCTTCGACTGTGAACGTATCGTTTTTATTGTGAATATTTCGTACATGCTCCCCAGGATATGCCATATCAACATATCCCCACTAGCTGTCAGTGCAGTAGTTCTCGGCATCATATGCACTATCCACAAGTTGCCGTATAACTCATCAAGTTCAAAAACTTTTGCGGTGTACATTGTTCTTGCTCATTCCTAATATTGTCCCGACTTCGCGTCTACTGGCTTCCGCATAGTAGATTTTTAGCGTCAATGCCTTCGTTTTTTCACTATAAGCATTTTGTTTCGGCTCTAAAGTATGCGTTTTGGATTGCGCAAAGAACACATTTGAGTATTGCAGTGGCGGCAGAGGTAACTCTGTGTCCCAGCTTGGGTGCGCCTATTTTTTACTTACCTTTCTATTTTTCCACACGCTGGGCACTTCTTATTTTCATCTATCGTCGCTTTTCTCATGCTTTTTATTATATCACAATCAGTCCATTTACGGAGTGTTGGGAGATACTCCCCCCCTCGGCGTGCCCTGACGATGCATCGTCAAGCGTCACTTCGTTCCGCTACAGGGAGGGCAAAGACAGTGGCTATTCATGTGGCGAGCAGTGCATGGTGGACTCCATGCCCCCCATACGCTCGCCGAGGCGTGGCCCAGTCCACGTAATCGCCCGTTGCGTGGTTGACTACGCGGCCTTGCCGCTAAAAATGTTTTGTTATTATGGCCTTGGTGAGTCATAAAGTGTTGTGCATTCTTTACCAGCAGAACGAAAACGCAAGCATAGAAAGGGGGCAGGATTACTCCTGCCCCCCTGCATTTCGCCGTAGCTTCAGCGCAAAAAAGCCACCGGTTATGCCGGTGAGAGTTAAAAATTTTAGATACAAGCAAACCTCCTTTTGATAGAATGAAGTGTGATCAGCCAACCGCACCAAAAACAAAAGGAGGCTTGTGTCATGAAAGACATAAATAGTTTATCACGTTCAAGATAGAGATGCCAGTACCATATTAGTGTTTGCGCCTAAATATCGCAGGAAAGAAATATAAGGGGCATTCAAAACAGATATGGGGCAAATGCTAAAAAACTTTGCGAGCAAAAGAATGTAGAAATCGTAGAGACAGAGGTGTGTCCTGTCCATATACATATGTTAGTATGTATACCGCCAAGCATAAGCGTATCGC
>JGI994J12354_10003297_pt1 | contig 15164 bp, 12 predicted proteins | sample IntmicLarv3ML3BL_FD_12354 | JGI IMG/M metagenome (IMG submission 12354)
CGATCAAGCAGTACCGGCGAGTCATTTGATACCTTGACAGCCTCACGCATGTAACGTTCAAGACCGCTTTGCTCATGGACAATTTCCATTGCGCGACCACCCAGAACATAAGACGGGCGAACAACAAGTGGATAACCGATTTCCTGCGCCATTTCCAGCGCTTCCTGCTCGGTACGCGCTGTCCGATTGGGCGGCTGGCGCAAATTGAGTTTTTGCAGCAGTTTCTGGAAACGCTCACGGTCTTCGGCTGCGTCAATCATATCCGGCGACGTACCAATAATCGGCACACCGTTTTTCTCAAGATCCAACGCCAGCTTCAGCGGCGTCTGCCCGCCATACTGGACAATAACCCCGACTGGTTTTTCCAAATCGACGATTTCCAGCACATCTTCCAGTGTCAGCGGCTCAAAGTACAGGCGATCAGAAATATCGTAATCGGTGGAAACTGTTTCAGGGTTGCAGTTCACCATGATGGTTTCGTAGCCATCCTCACGCATCGCCATGGCAGCATGAACACAGCAATAGTCAAATTCGATACCCTGCCCGATCCGGTTTGGCCCACCACCCAGCACCATGATCTTCTTGCGATCAGACGGATTAGCTTCACACTCTTCGTCATAGGAGGAATACATGTAAGCCGTACTGGTTGCAAATTCGCCCGCACACGTATCCACACGCTTGTATACCGGGCGAATATTGAGGGCGCGGCGACGGTTTCTTACCTCGGTATCAGTTGTCTTTAACAACCAGGCCAGCCTGCGATCCGAAAAGCCCTTCTGTTTGAGCCTGAACAGTATATCCCTGTCAAGATCGGCCAGTTTCTGCTTGTCCTCCAGCCAGAGTTCAATATCCACGATATCCTTGATCTGCGCAAGGAACCAGGGATCAATATCCGTCAGGTTGTAAACCTCTTCAATGGTAAATCCCTGTGCAAAGGCATCGCCGATATACCAGATGCGATCCGGCCCGGGCTCGCCCAATTCTTCCTTGATCACTTCGATGTCGGTCGTTTTTTCATTCATGCCATCGACACCCACTTCCAGACCGCGCAATGCCTTCTGGAAGGACTCCTGGAAAGTTCGACCGATTGCCATGACTTCTCCAACCGATTTCATCTGTGTTGTCAGGTGGGAATCGGCCAGCGGGAATTTTTCAAAGGTGAAACGGGGCACTTTGGTAACAACATAATCAATCGTGGGCTCAAAGGACGCTGGTGTCGCACCGCCGGTAATATCATTTTTCAGCTCATCCAAGGTAAAGCCGACTGCCAGCTTGGCAGCCACCTTTGCAATCGGGAACCCGGTTGCTTTGGATGCCAAGGCGGAGGAACGCGAAACACGCGGGTTCATCTCAATGACGATAATACGTCCGTCTTTTGGGTTAATCGCAAACTGGACATTGGAACCACCGGTATCCACACCGATTTCACGCAGAATAGCGATGGATGCATCTCGCATGATCTGGTATTCCTTGTCAGTCAGCGTCTGAGCAGGTGCAACGGTAATGGAGTCACCCGTATGAATGCCCATCGGGTCCAGATTTTCGATTGAGCAGACGATGATGCAGTTGTCTGCACGATCACGCACTACCTCCATCTCCATCTCTTTCCAACCGATCAGGGATTCCTCAATCAAAAGCTCATTCGTGGGAGAGGCTTCAAGACCGCGACGGCAAATTACCTCAAACTCCTCACCATTGTAGGCAATACCGCCACCGGTGCCGCCCAGTGTAAAGGATGGTCGGATAATGACAGGGAACCCCATCTGGCGCTGGACATCCCACGCGGCTTCCAGCGAGTGGGCAATACCGGAACGGGCGGATTCCAGACCGATTCTGGTCATGGCTTCCTTGAATTTGGAGCGATCTTCGGCCTTATCAATGGCCTCTGGCGAAGCACCAATCAGTTCAACACCGTATTTTTCAAGAACGCCGTTGTTGTGCAGGTCAAGCGCACAGTTCAACGCTGTCTGCCCACCCATGGTCGGCAGAATGGCATCCGGACGCTCTTTTTCAATAATACGCTCGACAACCCGCCAGTTCACCGGTTCAATGAACGTCACGTCCGCCATTTCCGGATCGGTCATGATGGTAGCCGGATTGCTATTAACGAGAATGACCCTGTAGCCTTCCTCACGCAAAGCCTTGCAGGCCTGCGCACCGGAATAGTCAAACTCACAGGCCTGTCCGATGATGATCGGGCCGGCGCCAATAATAAGAATGCTTTTGATATCAGTACGTTTTGGCATATTGTTTTCTTTTATTTTTGTTTTGCTTTTTCCATCATCCCGATGAACCGGTCAAAAAGATAATCGACATCTCCAGGGCCGGGAGACGCTTCCGGGTGCCCCTGAAAACAGAACGCGGGTTTGTCTGTGCGCTCAAAACCCTGCAGAGTACCATCAAAAAGGGAACGATGTGTTACGCGGCAATTTGGCGGAAGCGTGCCTGCATCCACAGCAAAACCATGATTTTGTGATGTGATCATCACTTTTCCGGTATCCATATCCTGTACGGGATGATTGGCGCCATGGTGACCGAATTTCATCTTGTCAGTCTTTGCGCCTGATGCCAGCGCCATGATCTGATGCCCCAGACAGATACCAAAAACCGGCACGCCCTTTTCAATCAGCTCCCGGGTTGCTTCAATGGCGTAAGTACATGGCTGCGGATCGCCCGGGCCATTGGAAAGGAAAATGCCATCCGGATTGTAAGAGAGTGCGTCAGCTGCTGTTGCCTTTGCCGGCAGAACCGTTACCCGGCAGCGACGCTCGGCCAGCATCCGGAGAATATTGCGCTTGACACCAAAATCAAAGGCAATCACATGATATCTCGGGTCGGTTATCCTGCCATAACCCTCGCCCAGGCGCCATTGTGTCTCGGTCCACTCATACGGCTCGGCCGTGCTGACTTCCTTGGCAAGATCCAACCCAGCAAGGGAGATGGCAGAACGTGCCAGTTCCAGTGCGGCCTTTTCATCCGTCCCCGTCACAATCGCAGCACTCTGGGTTCCTTTTTCTCTCAGGATGCGGGTAAGCTTGCGGGTATCAATACCGGCAATACCAACCGTGTTGCTTTCCTTCAGGTAATCCGGAAGCGACTGTGTTGCCCTGAAATTGGATATCAGCGGCTGCACATCCTTGACAATCAATCCTGCAGCATGAATTCGTTTGGATTCAAGGTCTTCCGGATTAACGCCGGTGTTGCCGATATGGGGATAGGTCAGTGTGATAATCTGGTTACTGTAGCTGGGATCGGTCAGAATTTCCTGATAACCGGTCATGGCAGTGTTAAAAACCACTTCCCCCGATGTCTGTCCTTCCACGCCAATGGAGTAGCCGCGAAAGATCGTGCCGTCTGCTAATGCCAGAATGGCTGGTGCCTGTTGATCTAATGGAAATGACAAAGGTAACTCCTGTCTGGTTACCGTAACAGCACCGCGTCATCAGGCCGCATAAATCTACCGAACAGGCTTTTCTTATTCGGTAGGATCTTTTTTCACAGGGTTCTGGGTATGCAGGCGCTACGGTTGATTTGAATTTGTTTTACCGATGGAATTATAGCTGAAAATCCTCATCCGGACAAACATCTGCAACGCCTGCCAGAATGCCATTTTCCGAAAAATCCGACTCCGGTCAGGCTCGATCGCCGTAATTCAACCCCATCGCATCACGCACATCCCGCATGGTTTCCTGCGCCAGACGACGGGCTTTGTCACAGCCTGCATCAACGATTTCCCGCACATAAACCGGATTATCCAGATACTGCTGAGCACGCTCATGAAAAGGCGCCTGTTCACGGATAATCGCCTCAATAACCGGCTGCTTGCATTCGATACAGCCGATACCTGCCGAACGGCATCCTTTTTGCACCCATTCTTTTGTATCGCTATCCGAATACACAACATGAAACTGCCATACCGGGCATTTTTCCGGATCACCCGGGTCGGTACGACGAACACGGGCAGGATCTGTCTGCATGGTCCGTATTTTGCGGTTGACCTCTTCCGGTTTTTCCCGAAGTGAAATGGCATTACCATAGCTCTTGGACATTTTCTGTCCGTCCAGACCGGGCAGACGCGAAGCCTCGGTCAACAGCACGCGGGGTTCAACCAGTATCTGTTTGCCGGTTCCCTCCAACCAGCCAACCACTCTCTCACGATCGGCTGTCGAAAGGCTGCCCGCACTTTCCAGAAGCGCCCTTGCTTCAGCCAGCGCCTCTGCGCTGCCTTTTTCCTGATATGCCGTCCGCAGGGAAAGGAACTGTTTCGATGCTTTGCTCCCCATTTTTTTTACAGCTTCCTGCGCTTTTTCTGCGAAGTCTTTTTCTCTGCCATACATATGGTTAAAGCGACGCGCCATTTCCCGCATGATTTCAATGTGCGGGATCTGGTCCTCACCAACCGGCACCTGGTTGGCGCGGTAAATCAGCACGTCGGCAGCCATCATGACCGGATAACCCAGAAAACCGAACGTTGCCAGATCCTTGTGGGATATTTTTTCGATCTGATCCTTGTATGTCGGTACCCGTTCAAGCCATCCAAGGGGGGTTGCCATACCTAAAAGCAGTGTCAGCTCGGCATGTTCGATTACCCGAGACTGGATAAAAACCGCCGCCTTTTTCGGATCAATACCGGCAGCAAGCCAGTCAACCACCATATCCCACGTGCTTTGCTCAATAGTTTCTGCCTCGTCATAATGGGTTGTCAACGCATGCCAGTCAGCAACGAAAAAGAGACTTTCCACTTCACTCTGGATGCGGACCCAATTTTTAAGGGCGCCGTGGAAGTGGCCAAGATGCATTGCGCCCGTAGGACGCATACCGGAAACGACTCTGTCAGGATACATGATGATTCACACTAACGTAATAAAAGGGTAAGAGGATAAAGAACGATCTGAACAATTTCTGCACCGGCATGCATAAGCGGCCGCATCCAGTAGTTCAGCATTTTGAAGTAAACCAGTGCCAGCACAATAAAAAAGCCGTAACGCTCGATTTTTGCAAACTTCCAGGCAATACCGGTTGGAAGCAGACTGGTCAGGATACGCCCGCCATCAAGCGGGGGAACAGGAAAAAGATTAAAGGCAAAAAGCACCAGATTAATCAGGACACCTGCCTCGGTCATTTTGAGCAGGAAAGGTTCCGCAAAACCACCTACGATGGCAATGATCCTGAAAATCTGCCATAACAGTGCCATCAACAGGTTGGACAGAGGCCCAGCAAGTGCAACCAGTGCTGAACTGCTGCGGGGGTTGCGCAAATTGCCGAAATTGACCGGAACCGGTTTGGCATAGCCAAAGATGAAAGGACTTTTCAGCAGGATGAGCGCCGCAGGAATGATGATCGTACCTAGCAGATCAATATGCCGGATCGGATTAAGGCTCATCCGCCCTTGCAGATAGGCAGTACTATCACCAAAATATTTCGCAACATAGGCGTGGGACGCCTCATGAAGCGTAATGGCAAAAAGAACCGGCAGTATCCAGATCGCAACAGTGTACAGGGTATCGTTCATCTAAGGGATTCTAGCAGAGGCGCAACTGATTGATTATTTCCGAAAAAAAACACGCCTGTCTGTGCCATGACACTCTGTGATTACAATCCGAATACAGCCGCATCACCGCCACCACGGCGAACAAGAACCGGCTCCCTGTCCGTCATGTCAATCACGGTCGTTGGAATAAGACTGCATGCACCACCATCCACAATCACATCCACCTGATTTTTCAGTTTTTCATTGATGATTTCCGGATCGGTCAACGGATCGGTTTCACCCGGTAGAATCAGGGTTGTCCCCAAAAGCGGCTCTCCCACCTCATCCAGCAGCATCTGCATGATGCGGTTGTCCGGCACACGAAGACCAATTGTCTTGCGGGAGGGATGAGAGAGGCGCCGTGGCACCTCTTTCGTCGCTTCCAGAATAAACGTGAATGATCCGGGCATGGCCGCCTTCAGCATCCGGAACTGACTATTGTCGACCTTGGCATACGAACCAATTTCGCTCAGGTCACGGCACATCAATGTCAGATGATGTTTTTCATCCACCTGACGAATCTGGCGAAGCCTGTCGGATGCACTCTTGTCATCGAGACGGCAAGCCAGGACGTAGCACGATTCTGTGGGCACAGCGATAATACCGCCCTTGCGCACAACCTCAGCCGCCTGTCGGATCAGACGCTGTTGCGGATTTTCAGGGTGAATCTGAAAAAACTGGCTCATAACGGCCTCCTTTTGCCAACCGGCACTCACTCACCAAAATGATTAGCCTACGTTATTCTGCAATGCCTCAATTCGCTTTTCAATCGGCGGATGGGTTCTGAACAATGCGATAAATTTGCCCTGGCTGTTAATACCTGCAGCAAGCAGATTCTTGGGCAATTCGCCCGATTCAATCCCCCCCAGGCGCTGCAACGCCTGAATCATTGGCTGACGACGGCCCATCAGCTTGACCGAACCGGCATCGGCACGGTATTCGCGACGGCGGGAAAACCAGGCCACAATAATAGATGCCAGCACACCAAATACAATTTCGCAGACAATCACTGTGACAAAATAACCAATCCCTCCCCGGCCTTCGTTATCTCGGGAAATGGCCTTGTCCACAACAAAACCGACAATCCGGGCCAGGAAAATGACAAACGTATTGACAACACCCTGAAGCAAAGCCATGGTGACCATATCGCCATTGGCAATATGCGCCACTTCATGCGCAAGAACAGCCTCAACTTCTTCATGGTTCATACTCTGTAAAAGTCCGGTCGAGACGGCAACCAGCGCAGAATTCTTGAATGCTCCGGTTGCAAAGGCATTGGGTTCACCCTCATAAACAGCCACTTCGGGCATACCAATTCCGGCTGTGGTTGCCAGTTTTTCCACAGTGGACAAAAGCCATCTTTCCGTTTCATTGGCTGGCGTGGTAATAACACGAGCACGCGTTGAACGCTTTGCCAGAAACTTGCTGAGAAAAAGTGAAATCAGTGAACCGGAGAAACCGAATACCAGTGCAAAGATAAACAGGGAATAATAGTCAATACCATTTGCGGTCATGTACCGTCCTGCGCCCAGCAGTGAGAGCACAATCGACGCCACAACCATGACAGCAAGGTTGGTAACAAGAAAAAGAATGATCCTCATTATTTTCAGTTCCAGTCAGTAAAGTAAAAAATCATCTCAATAAATAATATGGAGGCAGGCTAGATCATTTCAGGAAAAATGTCACCTGAACTCACAATATGACACGGTTTCAGTTGCAATAAATCATAAACAACGGTTACTCCGGCCAGTCATTGTTCAAAACCAGTCATGCCAAACCGGTTTCAGACCATCCGGAAGCGGTGGAATTTTTCCAACATCAAGATAGTTTTCATCCGGCGCATGAAAGTCCGAACCGGCTGAAGCCAGAAAACCGAAACGATTTGCCAGATCGGCAAAGTAAGGATACAAATCCCTGCCGTGACTGCCTGTCACCACCTCGATCGCTGCCCCGCCAAGCTCTCTGAATTCCCCAAAAAGCTGGAGCAGCGCCTCTGTCGAAATATCATAGCGCCCCGGATGTGCAATAATCGCAACACCCCCGGCAGCATGAATCCAGCTTACCGCCTTTTCCAATGTCGTCCACTCATGAAACACATAAGCCGGACGCCCCTTTTTCAGATACAGATCAAACGCCTCATCTGTATTGTTGCAAATCTTCGCTTCCACAAGAAAACGTGAAAAATGTTTTCTTGAAACAACGATCGGATTCGACACCTGCTTCAGCACGCTCTCATAAGCACCGGGAATTCCCTGCGCAGCCAGCCGCCGTCCGATTTCCGCACCGCGTTCCACTCGACCAGCGCGGTTTGCATCCAGATTTTTCAACAGACCGGCATCATTCTCATTCACATGAAGACCCACAATATGAATCGAACGTCCCCCCCAGGTAATCGAAATTTCCACCCCTGGTACAAAATGCACCCCTTTTTCCTCGCAGGCAAACCGTGCCTCCCCTGCGCCCTGAAGTATATCGTGATCTGTCAAAGCTAGCACTTTTGCACCATTGGCAGCTGCACGTGCTACCAGTTCGGAAGGCGTCAACATGCCATCCGAACATCTGGAGTGGGAATGAAGATCAATATTCAGCATGAAGAAAACAGATAGTAAGCAAAACTGCTATTGTAGTACGAGAGTGAAAAAATTTCCTGTTTCTTCCGGTCAGATCAGGAAATCCTCAATCAGTTCCGCAACAATCCCGGGCTGATCATGCTGGAGCATATGCCCGGCATCCCCAACCATGACGACTTTCACATCCGGAATAACCGCATCATGCCGTACCCTTCAAGGCTGACAAGCTACGTCACGCGAGCAGGTCGCAACACCGGCATAATGACAGGCGACATTGCCGCCTAGGCTGTGTCCGAGAAGATATGCCGGTTCATCCGGAGAGTAATGATTCAGCACCGCCTCAAGATCAGCAAGGTCCGGATACCAGTAACCGTCTGGAGCGCGAGAAGAATCGCCCCCCCGCCAGTCCAGCGCAATGACATGCCACTCTTTCCTGAAAGCGTCAACAAGAAACTGGAAGGTGATGGATGAATCCATCCAGCCATGCAGCATGAAAATGCATACCTCGCGCGGAAAGAAATTCTGATCGGGAAGGCTTCGTTGGCTGTTCAGCAATATCCGAATAAATTTCAAAGACAAAATATATCACTACCCCTGCATTAGCGGATAAAATCGCTTAAAACATATGAACGAATCTGCTGCCACTCCCTCGCTCACCTAACGTCAACAAACCTCACATACTGACAGGAAAAATTATGCCCAACATCTACCGATTGAAAACGCATACCCCGCAAATTCACTCCTCTGCTTTTATTGCGCCGGGCGCGACCCTGATCGGCAATGTTGTTGTCGAAGCTAATGCCTCTGTCTGGTTCAATGTGGTAATACGAGCTGACAATGATCTTATCGTCATTGGCGAAGGCTCAAATGTACAGGATGGCGCTATCCTACATACAGACCCCGGTTATCCCATGCGAATCGGGAAAAACGTGACGATTGGTCACATGGCCATGCTGCACGGTTGCACAATCAGCGACAATGTCATTATCGGAGTAAGGGCTACGGTGCTGAATGGTTCTGTTATTCCGGAAAACACGCTGGTGGCAGCTGGCGCACTCGTAGCGGAAAACAAGTCTTTTGAGCCGGGCTCACAACTCATGGGCGCACCGGTCAAGATGCCGAAAAAACTGGATGAAAAAGTCGCTGTCAGAATTCCCCGTGCTGCCAGCTATTATATAAAAAACCGGCAGCGGTACAAGGAGTGGTTCACGCCAATTCCGATAGAGGAAGCAAAAAAGGAGAATTTCATCTATCGGGAAGCAGAAAAAAAATAACCCGCACCCCGACTGTTTTACGATCATGTCATGCACAAATCCAGTATCAGGGTAAAATGGCGCCTTTTTCCGATAACGAAATAACACCATGAAAGACCGTCTGCAAAAATTCCTGTTTGAACATGCCGCAGTTCGCGGTGAATTTGTTGATCTGGCAAATGCTTGGCTGCAGGTTCAGGAAAACAATACTTATCCGCCTGCAGTAACCCGTCTTTTGGGAGAAATGCTGTCAGCTGCTGTTTTACTGGCCAGCAACATCAAGTTCAACGGTTCATTGATCATGCAGATACAGGGCGATGGTCCAGTTCGCCTGCTGGTTGCAGAATGTGATTCCAGCCTGAACGTGCGGGCGACAGTCAAGTTGGAAGAAAACGCAGTGGTTACTGATGATGCCACCCTTCGCCAGCTGGTGCATGTGCATGGGCGAGGGCGTTTTGTCATCACACTGGACATGAATGACAAACAGCCGGGCCAGCTTCCATACCAGGGCATCGTGTCACTTGAAGGGGAAAGCCTGACAGAAGTCATTGAAAATTACATGCAACAATCAGAGCAGCTTGGCACCCGGATCTGGTTGGCTGCCAATGATTCTGTTTCCCGTGGCCTTCTCCTGCAGAAACTGCCGGAAAAAACCGGCGAAGACGGACTGAGCCAGAAAACCGAAGAGGAAACCCGGATCTGGGAACACCTCATTGCGATGGCTTCCACTTTAAAACGGGATGAAATGCTTGGCACAGACATTGATACGCTACAGCACCGTCTTTTCTGGGAAGAGGATATCCTGTTATTCGAGCCAGCCGAGCCACTCTTTTCATGCAGCTGTTCCCGCCAGAAAGTCGATGACATGTTCCGCATGCTTGGTGAGACTGAAGTGAATGAAGCGATGGAAGAACAGAACGGCAAACTGATTGTAAACTGCGACTTCTGCGGGAAAGGGTACAATTTTGACAAAGTCGATATCGCCCGTATTTTTGCAGAAGACTTCCGCGTCAGACACTAAACCGGGTACAGGAAACACCATGTCTCCGGCATGAAATCAGTTCCGGATACCCTCTGTTTTTTCGATTAACCGGATAATTCTATCTGCAGAAACGGCATCCGTGAGTACTGGCAAGGCGCATAGCGACTCAAGCTGCTCATGCGGTGAAACATGCCGGTTTCCCGAAAGCGATTCCTTCAGGACTTCCAGCTGTATCTGGCGCCGTTTTTCGGAAAAATCGGAGGGACTGTCCATGGAAGCGGTAATTTCAAGCCTGAGCAGTTGATCCAGAAGCAACGGCTGTCGCGACTTCAGCACTTCAGCATAAGCGGCATCTTTTTCCTTCAATGCATTTAATGCCGCATCAAAACGCGGGCCCAGTATTTTTTTCCATACCCCGACCGGTTGCGCAGCCCATAATGCTTTCAGTTCATCCGCCAGTTCAGGCTGATCCAGTATGGCCTTTTCCGCTTTCTGGCAAAGCGTGAGTTTTTCAACTAAAACGGCAACCTGCCTGTTTTTTTCTTCGCTCCGAATAGTCTGTACCCGTGACTGGAGAACGTTAACGGCCGCATCGTAACGCTTTTGAATAGCCGGGTCATGTTCTTTCGAAACAGGCCCTGCCGCACGCCATTTTGTATCCGCCTCTTTTAAAACCCGCTGTATGGTTTCCAGCGTTTCGGCCTGATCAGTTTCCAGCTTTTCGCAAAGCTTTTCTTTTTCATGCAACGCGTGCAAACGCGCTTTTTCAGCCTCTTTATTCAATTTGTCGCGATGTGCAAAAATGATTTCTGATGCATTCCTGAACTGTTGCCACAGCTTCCGATCCTCACGACTGTCCAGTGGAAATATCCGGGCGCTTTCCTGCCATTTTTCCTGCAACCCCCGCGCTATCCGGGCTGACTTCCTGTCCTGCGGATCCAGTGCCCGAATATTCTCTATCAGTGCCTGTCGTCTTTGTATTTCGTTGTTTGCCTCTTCCCTGAGCAGTGCATTCAGCGGCTTCATAAGCTGACCGAACTCGGCATCCAGCTTTTTTCTCTCTTTCCGCATTACCGGGCCGATCTGTAGCCAGGCATGCTGAGCCTGTCTCTGGTATTCGATCAGTTCCCTCCAGTTGATATCACCTTTCTCTGACGAAAGATTCAGTCCTGAAAGGATCTCTCCTGTACTGTCTATCAATGCCTGTGCTTTTTCCCGGTTCTGTTCGCGGGCCGCTGCTTGGGCACGGGCATACTCCATAACCGGTTCATAAGCACGATTACAGGCCGCATCAAATTGCAACCACTGGTTTTTGTCGGCCATCCCTGATGTTTCATTCAAGGCCTTCCATTTTCCCCGGGCATCAACAACAGCGGCGGCCAATTCTTCAAGCGGATAATTTTTGTCCGGAAGCGCTTCCACCATGCGAAGCAGTGCCTCACGGGAAGCCTTCCCGCTCCATCGCGCCCAATCAGTCAGATTTTTCAACTCTGCCCGCAACGCTACCAGAAGGGCCTTGTGTTCCGGCTCAGCCTCAAATGTGGAAAAATCTAGGCGGGCAATCTGTTCGTTCTGCTGCGTTGCCTCGCGAACAGCCCCCTCTTCAATCGCTTTTTTCATGAGAGAAAGGGTCTGGGCAAAAAGCGAAGCGGTTTCACTGGAAGAGAGCCGTTGCTCCAATTTCTGCTCAAGCGCCGGCCTCTCTCTCTCTGCAAGATGGGCAGCAAGCGCATCAAATCTTGCATCAAGTTCCATAGAGCCCGGCAGATCATTTCCTGCCGGCAGGGATTGCCATTTTTTAAGCAAATCATCCCGCTTCAGACTGGAGATATCTGCGTTTTCCCATTCTTCAAGTACGTCGATTCGCAGGGCAAGCGCGGCGTACTTTTTTGCATGCAACTGCGCCTGCTCAAGCAGGCGCGTCTTCGCTTCATCAAATTCAGCCACCAGGTGGCGAGGCAGAGAGCCCCATTCACGCGACTGAAGCCGGTTTTCAGATGATGCCAGCAGTACAGCCAACTGCGCGTCCCTTTCTGGCGGCATGATCGTATTATCTTCTTCTAGTCGCTTCAGGGCGGAAAGGGCATCCATCACCTCCCGTTGCAATGCTGCCTGATTCACCAGGCGTAGCCCGATTTCGCTACGGACAGTTTCGTATTGCTGAAAAAGCGATGCACCGTCATCAGTATCCGTCTTTTTGACGGCACTCCACTGATGATCAAGATCAGCCACCTGACCGGGAAGCAGATGGGTTTCATTTTTCAGGCGAAGCGCCAGTTCAATACATGCCTGAACCTGTTCCTGATGTTGTTCGCGTTGTGAAAGCGCATCCAGCTCCGATTGCATCAGACGGGTGACTCGCCGGTCCGTATTGCGCATCGCGCTTCTTACCTGCTCCAGTGCGGCTTTGGAATGAATTTTTTGCGCGGCAATAAAACGGGCATCTGCAGAGGAACTGCGCAAAATGAACGCGAGTGCCTCATTTTCATCTTCAGGCAAGGCATGTGCCTCCTGAATCGCTGCCTGACGTGTTTCATTGGCTGCTGCCTGCCGGGCATTTCTCTTTTCTTCCGAAAGAGAAATGGAATCAGGCTGTTTTTTCCCGAAGCGCTGTAATAAAAAATCAAACATAAACCTGAAATTCAAATCTGCGATCAAATTGCCAAGATGGTCATAATAGCAAGACTCGGACAAAAATCCCGTTTAAAAAACGGGAAAATCAAAAAAATTCCCTCATGGAACAGGGGATGCCATGCCGCCTTGGCTGAACCGTATCTCTGTAAAAACGAAAATATATCGAAAGCGACAGGCAGGCACAAACTGGTCCGTTGCGTGGATATCCGCCCATCAACTACAAGCATAATACGACCTGGTGCGATGACAACCTCTGTTATCGAACTTCGGCAATTGTTCACACTTTGTCAAAATGTCGAACATGGTTGATTTGCGATTATGCGGCTCCACCACCAATTGGCAGTCAAATTCTGTTTTCACGTAAATACGTTTCAGGTTGGCCGCATTCTGCCTAGAAAGAACTCTTTTCATATCAACCCCATACCGTTATCTTTGTAAGATGTCCCGGTTAAACGACCTGCCTGCTATGTATCCGGGAACAGGAGCGTTGTCCGCTTCCAAAATGAAGAGGAAGTATTTCGGGACCTTGCGAACCGGATTTATCTGATACTTTATGTTTTAAATCCATATCTGTTTTTGCTACGTTTGTATTTATTGATAAAAAGCAATTGTCGGTACCATTACCCGGATCAATCATGATGCGGCGATTTGTCTTCTTCTCCTCCCCGTACATGAATATTCTCGCCAGAGAAAACCAGCTTTCACGGGAAAATCCCGCCTGCGCTATTGAAAAAATCGTGTTTTCTTCTGTTTCAAGCATACAAAACACGGTCTGGCAGTATTGCGCAACCAATGACCTGATCCAAGCATTGTTTCCCGTTCCTTCATCAAAAGCCTGATAAAACCCCAGACAGACAGCCGTATGCAAATTGATCGAAGACTGACGAAGCACCTCGTGATCGGCTATCAACCGGCAGCTTTCCGGGATCTGTTTTTGCATTTCAGGCAGAAAGTAAACTTCAAGGCGACGAAAACAACACTGACTGCATAACCGGGAAACCAGACAAAGTAGATTTTCCAGTGCTTCCGGCAGGTAGAGTGTACTGTCACAGAATTCACCTGTACGGCTTGTTAAAAGCGCCAGACCTTCCCTCAAACGGTCATTTTCCAGTTGCATGGCAACCTGTACGTAAGTACTCGACAGCATGTTTTTACTCCAATTCTTGTAGCAGGAGATGAATGGAGATGACAAGAGTCCGGTAAAACAGCAAAGTTCCTCCTGCCCGATTTCATTTATTACGGCAGAACCTGATGTTTTTCAAGGGTCAACATGAAATTCTTCATGTGTTTTTTCATGCCATAACAACGAAACCACAACAAAAAGAAAAAAGAGGAAGGAGTGCGCTGCCAAAGCGTACCAAAAACAGGCAGGATTGGCACAAAGAGAAGATAAAAGCCGGACAGGTAATGCTATATTAGTGCATCAGCATCCATTTTATGTTACATCCATTCTGGGAGATTGAAGCCATGAATGAAACGCTGCAGATAATCCGGCAACGCCGTTCCATCAGAAAATTTCAGAATACTGCTGTACCGGACGAGATAACAGAAGCCATCCTTGACGCAGGCAGGCTTGCGCCCTGCGCAATGAACCGGCAGAAAAGGCACTTCACGGTCATTCAGTCCGAAACCCTGTTGGCGGATATCAATCGTGAATCAAAAGCCATCGCAGTCAGCCTGAAGGACCGTTATTTGAGCCTCATGGCGCAAAGTGAAAATTACCATATTTTCCATCACGCTCCTCTAGTTATTGTTGTTTCCGGACCAGCTGATGAATCACTGGTGGAATCAGATTGCGCGGCGGCCATCCAGAATATGGCGATTGCGGCACAATCGCTAGCGCATACCAGTTGCTGGGTGAATATGCTGCTTTTTCTTTTTGATGGCCCAAAAGATGCGGAATATCGGGAAAGACTCGGACTGCCGGAGGGATACCGGCCTTTTGGCTCGCTTGCCATCGGAGCTGAAAAAGAAGGCCCGACTGGAGAACGCACGGTACGGGGAAATACGGTCAATCATATTCGCTGAGCGGACAGACAGCTTTTTTAACTGTTTTCGACTGGTTCAGAATTACAGTAAATCCATCAGTTGGGGAACGATTTCATTCAAGTCGCCGACCAAGCCGTAATCTGCCACAAGAAAGATGGGCGCATCGGTATCCTGATTGATTGCAACGATGGTTCCGGCATCCTTGA
>JGI994J12354_10003298_pt1 | contig 15163 bp, 10 predicted proteins | sample IntmicLarv3ML3BL_FD_12354 | JGI IMG/M metagenome (IMG submission 12354)
TGCTTGTGCTGCTGCTGCATCAGCCTGTGCCTGTGCATCTTCTGTCCAATTCTGATTTGCTGTTTCTTGTGCCTGTGCCGCTTCAGTTGCCGCCGCATCTGCCGCTGCTTGTGCATCTGCTGCTGCTTGTGTTTCCGCTGCCACCTGTGCTGCATAAGCTGCTTCCGCTGCCGCTGCTGCCTCGGCTTCTTCTGCCATTGCTGAGGCCCAAGCTGCTTCCGCTGCTTTCGTCATTGCTGCTGATGCAATTTCCTGAACATCATAGTCTAGGTGTTGCTCAGCCGCTAACATTTTTAGTTCGGCTGCCGCTTCACTTGCCATTGCTGCTGCATAAGCTGCTTCATTGGCATCTGCATTATTCATTGCATTAACTGCGGCATCTAACATATCCTGTGCATAACTAAGTTTACTTTTTGCAGTATTAACTCTTTCTTCTACTTTTTCAATTGATTCTGCCTGTACAAATTCTGTTGTACGTTCAATATATTCCTTTGCAACATATCCTTGAACATCACCATCAACTGCTACTTTCACCCAATCGCCCTCATCTGCGACTACGCTCAATTTTTCAGAATCTCCAACCATTGCTAAAACATCTGCCTCTGTAGTTGCTGATGCTCGAACCATCAATGTTTCTGTATTTACTGTTGCAACTTCATGGGCAATTTCCTTTGCTAATTCCTTTGCCTTAGCACCTGTCGCAAAATACTCCGCCTTTACATATCCTGTTACATCTCCAGACTTAATCAGATACCATTCTCCTTCTTGTCCTAGAATATCTGCTCCTGAATTATTGTACAGCTTTCCGATTATAGCACCATTCTCCCCTGCTGCATCACGGATATTTACATACTCGTTCACCTGTGCAACCGCAATTGTATCATAGCCTGTTGCTGCTATTTGCACGGTTCCACCTGCCGCTTCTTTCTGCTCTAATTGCTGTTCAATGCGACTGCCAATACCTGCAACTGATGTTCCTACACCTGCTGCCATTGTCAGAATCCCACTTCCGCCAACGGTCATTGCACTCACTAAACAACATGCTGTAACTTTTAATACTCCTCTTTTCATTGCTATTAGCCTCCATAAATTATATCACTTTTAATTATTACAAATTTATTAAATTTATTACAGGCTTATAATAACAAATATTACATGTATTGTCAACACTTAAAAAAAAATTTTATTTTTGTAATATTTCAGTCAAATGATTTTGTACTGAAGTCACTGCATTTGCTCCGTCGGCGGCGGCTGTAACAATTTGACGTAAGGCTTTCGTTCGAATGTCTCCTGCTGCAAAAATTCCTTTTATTTCTGTAACACAATCTTCACCAGCTTTTATATATCCCTGTTCGTCTACTGGTACAATACCCTTTACTAATTCCGTATTTGGCAAAATACCTACAGCAACGAATATTCCATCTACCAGAAGTTCTATTTCCACATTTGTTTTTATATTCTTAATATTTAAACACTGTACTTTTTCATTTCCGATAATTTCTGTAACAATTGTGTTCCAAATTATCTCTACATTTTCATATGTCAACATCTTTTCCTGTAAACTCTTTGCTCCACGCAGTTCACCTCGGCGATGAATTAGGTAGACCTTTTTACACGTTCTAGCTAGAAAAATAACATCTTCAATTGCTACATCACCACCACCAACCACGGCAACGGTCTTATCTCTAAAGAATGCCCCATCACAGGTCGCACAATAAGAAACTCCCTTACCCAGTAACTCTTCCTCTCCCTTTACACCTAACTTACGATGCGTTGCACCACTAGCAATAATCAATGTTTTCGCTTGATAAGTCTCTTTTTCTGTTTTAACTAATTTTACTGTTTCTTCTATATTAACATGATTTACCTCTGCTGTAATAAATGTTGCCTCTAGCTTATCTGCATGTTCCCGCAGCTTCATTCCCAAGTCAAAGCCATTCATCGCTGGCAGTCCTGGATAATTATCTACCTCATAGGTATTAAGCACTTGACCACCACTAACATATTCTTTTTCAATCACCAAGGTTTCTAATCTTGCTCGCTGTGCATAGATTGCCGCTGATAGTCCCGCTGGACCAGAACCGATAATAATTAAATCGTAAATTTTACTCATTTTTTCTACATTCCTTTCGCTTTGCTCAAGGCACAAACAGGTAATGAAATATTGTCTATGCCTAAATTTTGTGGCAAATTTAAAATAGGGTTTCTTTCACTCTTTCTCCTTTTCCGTTAATAAAATCAACATGTTTTCATTATAAACTTTAAATTTTCGTTGATTTTATCACTTATCTTCCAAAATACTCATCAATTCCGTTTGCAATTCCGACTACCATAGCTTCATGATTTGCTGGGTCAGCCATATAGGTATCATCACCTGGATTTGTCATAAATCCCATTTCAACAATTGTTACTGGAACGGTACTCCAGTTAATTCCTGTCATATAGTCTACTTCTAAAATCCCTCTATTTTGTAATCCCGTCGCTTCACAATAGCGATTGATAATAACTCTTGATAAATAATTACATTCCTCATACATATGTCCAACATATGGATTCGCTGCTGATGGTGCCATTGTAAGTGCCCCTGCTACATTTGTATCATCAACTCCATTCGCATGAATACGAACCACTATGTCAGCACCCGCATTCGTTGCTACCTGTGCTCTCTCAATATTACTAATATCAATATCATGGGTTTCACGAGTCATGACAACTTGATATCCTCTATTAATAAGCTCATCACGCAGTAAAAGGGATATGTCAAGATTCAAAATGTATTCTGCCAAACCTGTCGTTCTTCCTGTTGTTCCTGAAACAATCCGTAATTTTGTTTCTGATGAACCTGGGGCAATAGCCTCCTGTCCACTCATGTCAAATCCTGGTCCTTGATGTCCTGGGTCAATAACTACGATTGGACCCTCCTCTATTTCAGTTTGCATTTCTGTCTCTGTTTCGGTTTGTGTTTCTGTCTCCGTCATTATTTCTGTCTCTGATTCACTTTCTGTTTCATTTTTTGTCTCTGTCTGTGCCTCTGTTTTCACTTCCATTTGACTTTCTGTCATAGCCTCTGTCACAAGTAGGCTTTCTGTTTCCGCCCTATCTTGATTTTGGGAATTACAGCCAGTCAATACTCCGACCATTAAAGCATACATTAACCATTTCTTCATAATATTAATTTTTTTATTTTTCATCTACTTTATACCCTCTACTCTCCAAGCTTATTAATACACTCATAAAAATGTGAACATTAATCTTAATAATAATTAGTGTTAAATAAATTTACTTTTACCCCTACTTGTATCATAAAAACGATATAATCTATATATATGACTATCTCACTAATTAGTGACATTATATCTCATTTTTTATTTTCTGTACACTAAAACACGACTAGTATATAGCCAAACTAATAAGCCCCCTTTGAAATCGAGCTTTCATAAGAACGATTAAGAAAGCAACTTCAAACATAGCTGACGATAAGCGGATCGCTTTGTTTTAAACCAACGATGGATACTTTCCTTGGCATAGGAGAGGATTGTGGCAATACCTTTTGCAATACGATAGTACCCAAATAAAACTTTTTTCAAGAAGAGAATGCACCTTGTGTATTTGGGGAAAATAGTGTACAGTTTAAAGAAAATGTACCAAGGGAACAATGTAGTAAGTAAGAACAAGGAGACAGTAAACGATGTTATGGTATAAATTTAAGGGAAGTGTAGTGGTATTGTTGATTACCTTATTAGCAATAGGAAGTATTTCGGTTCAAGCAATACAAAGCAAGCGAGTGGATATGGAAAATACAACCATGACACATGTTAGCAGCGGAAGAAATTCACATCGAAGAATGGTGATTAAGGGTCCCGTAGATATTGAAGTATATAATGCTTCAGATAAATTAGTTGGTGCAATAGTAGATGATTCACCACAACAAAGTAGCGGAAATATACTCATTTTTTCTAGGAGCAGCGAGGGTGAACAATTAGTCTCTTTGTCTCCAAAAGAGAATTATCGGGTTGAGTTACTTGGGATTGATGTAGGTATGTTGAGTGTGACCATTGAAGAGTATACCGATTATATAGGACCAACTAGGAATAGAATTATTGGTTATTATGATCTACCCGTTGAAATAGGAGAGACATTTACAACAAATATAATGGCATATAATCGGGCAGATTTAAGCGATGGCGCTGGGGAAGGTTCTGAGACAGTATATAAATTATTGAATGCAGATGGAAGTGAAGTGGAAGAAACGGTCTCTCTCATAGGCAGCGAAGCACGTGCAGCGTATTATCGAGTTGATGTTTATACAGAAGATGGAGAGAAGGGTCTAGCGTTTGGCTGGGGCAATCGAAGTATGGGCAGATATATAGAGGTGGTAGCGGGACCAACGAGGGGGCATGAATTCGAGGGGTGGTATGCGGGAAATGAAAAATTATCAGAGGAAGTACAATATCAGCATAGGGTTGAGGGAGATATAGAAATCACCGCTAGATTTAGAGCAACGAGTGTATCAAGCGATAGTGTATCCGATAATAGTGTAGATGATAGATTATTAGAGAAAATAAAAGAAGTAAAAGAAGCGACAGCAGGTGAAACAGTTTATACAAGCAGGACATGGCGAGCATTCAATGAAGCGTTGCAACAAGCAGAGTCGCTAGTCGCGTTTTCAAATTATACAACAGAAGAGTTCGTTGAAGCGGTGATAGAGGGACTGACACGAGCGTTTGAGGAGTTGGAAGAACATCAAGCAATCGATAAGGCAGATTTACTGGCAAAGATAAAGGAAGCAGATGAATTAGTAGCAACGGAATATACGAATGCGACATGGGAAGTGTTAGAAACGTCTGTGGAAAAAGCAAGAATACTCAGCAGACAAGCGGAATCAGATATCAGTCAGCAAGAAGTTGATGTGATGCAAGAAGAATTGGAGCAAGCGATTCGAGAACTAGAAATCAGCGATGTGAATACCACGGATGAGATAGATGTTTCCCCCACGGATGTTGCGGGGTCAGACGAAAGCGAAGAAGTGAAAGCAAGAGATACGAACAAGGTCAGCAGTATCCTAATTGCAATACTCGCAGTATCTACATTTTCCGTGATAATTGTGATAGCAATCCAACTAATGAAAAGGAGAAATGAGCAGGAAGATATTTCATGGGATGAATGGAAAGAATATGTAGCAGAAAGAAAAGTAAAAATTATAATCGGTAGTGTATGTATTGTGGCGTGTATCTTGGTCAGTATGTTTCTATGGGTATCTCCAAAAACACCCGAAACGATTGGAGAGTTGGCATATGATGTAAATGCAAAACATGGCTATACCATCTATATCAAGGAAAACAAGGGATATCGACCATATTTGGTATTAACAAAAAATTATGGTGGAGAAAATCATGTATTGCTGTTAAGAGACTATCTTCTAGATGAACAACAACCATATTATCATGATTATAGCGATTCTGATTCTTATGATTTACATTATGGAAACAGCTTCATTGATACCTATTTAAATACGATTTATATAGAAACAATAGAAAATAAAACGAGAAACCATATACAAACAACTGCAGTTGATATTACCCTAGAATCAACGTGGGAGGATATGATTGGAAATACTCCTGTTCGAAAAAGAATACCGAGAAAGGTATTTTTACTATCCAGTCTAGAAGTAGGAAGTGACTGGAATGGAAAGGTTCGAAAAGAGGAGGCGTTAAAATATTTTAGAGATAGTCCACAAAATTTGATTGCTAGACAGACATCGAATGCAGATGTTGCTTGGATGCTAAGAACGGAAGATGTGCAACAAGAGTACTCAAATGCTGGTATAGATCCGAAAGGGAACATTATTGATTCCATATTCTCCTTAACATTCATGGGGGTTCGTCCCGCTTTTTGCTTAGATGCCGATATGAAAATAGTAGAGAGTGATGAGATTGTAAACGGAAAAACAGTTTATATTTTGGAGTTAGAGAATCAATAATTTAAGAAGAACTGTTCGTTTTTTTATAAAATTTGTAAACCGCTTCCTCATTCCATACCCTTTATCACTCTTTTTGATACCTCACTATATAAGTACCTGACCCGACCGTTGCTAGATACCGCCCTGCTTCTTCCTCAAATGTAATATTGTTACTATCTATCATCTGTGCTACTTCTTCAAGATAGATGGTTGCGGTTGTATTTGCTGGTATCTCTACTTCCAGTGTTGCCCGATTATTCTCTAACTGCCATGCTGAACGAACCTTTCCATATGTCGACTCATATGTCGCTTCAGCAGCAGTTAATCCACCGCCCATTCGAGGATAGATTATCGTATGCTTATAACCAGGATTTTGCTCATCAACCTCTAAACCACCAACTACGCGATATAGCCATTCTCCAATCGCACCGTATGCATAATGATTAAAAGAATTCATTCCAGCATTCCACATGGTACCATCTGGCTTAATTCCGTCCCAATGCTCCCAAATGGTCGTAGCTCCCTTTTTCACCTGATAGAGCCATGACGGAAAATCATCTTTTAATAGTAAATCATAGGCCTCTTTCACACAACCGTTTTGACTAAGGGCATGACAAAAGTATGGTGTACCAACAAATCCTGTTACTAAATGACCATTTTCTTTTTCCAATAATTTTAATAATCCCTGTGTAACAACTGGTTTATATGCTTCTGGCACCAAACCAAAATATAGTGCAATAATATGTGCTGTCTGCGTTTGGGCTGTCATTGTTCCCTCCGCATGAAAAAAAGTTCGATGAAACTTATCTTCAATCTTCTGATATAAATCTTCATATGCTTCTATGTCGCTCTTTTCTAGTACTTGCATTGCTTTAACAAATAAGCCTGTAGAATATGCAAAATAAGCTGTACAGGTCAAATCATTTGGTGTCGCTCCAAAATAACTTCCTTCCTCAGCATCAAGTGCTACCCAATCACCAAACTGAAGCTTATAATTCCAAATGTAATCTTTGGCATTCGCTGCCATAAAATCAATCCAGCCTTTCATACTATCGTATTGTTTTTCTAAAATAGCTTTATCACCAAAGGTTAAATACTGGGTCCACGGCATGATTACTGCAACATCAGCCCATGCCGCAGCGGAATGTGTGCCTTGTGATAATAGCCAATTCCCCTCCGACTTACCCGTACAAATATCTGGAACAACATGCGTAACACCACCCTCTTTCGTCTGCTCACAAGCCACATCATGAAGCCATTTTTCAAAAAAGGTATAAGTGTTCATCAAATAACTGGCAGTTCGGCAAAAAATTTGAGCATCACCTGTCCAGCCACAACGTTCATCTCGTTGCGGACAGTCTGTTGGTACATCAACAAAATTTCCTTTCATTCCCCATAAGATATTACTCTGTAACTGATTAATATCTTCATTGGAACAGCTAAAATCCCCTGTTCTATCCATCTGCGAATGTACGGTATATGCTACAAAATTATCAGCCTTTGGTGTCCCTGGAAAGGCTGCTATTTTTGCATAACGAAATCCCATAAAAGTAAAACTCGGACAATAGGATACCGCTCCATTCTCTTTACAAATATAGGTAGCTGTCTGCCTTGCTGTTCTTAAATTATCTAAATAGACATTGCCGTTATTATCTAGCACTTCAAAATAATTCAATTCTATTTTTTCACCTGCCACCCCCTGACAGTTAACACGAATCCAACCTGCCATATTTTGTCCAAAATCTAAAACCGTGTCTCCCTCTGGTGTCACAAGAATTTCCTTTACTGGCAACGCTTCCATTTCTCTTACTCTAGCACCAACCTGTGCTTTTAACGTCTTAATCGGATACTGAACGATATTTATATTTCGCCAATTTAAAGTATCATAAGCGGTAGTATTCCAACCCGCTAATTCCTTATTTGCATCATAAAGTTCGCCATCATAAATCTCCGCAAAAAGAATCGGTGCATCTTCACCTTTCCATGTTTCATCAGTACTTATGGTTTCTGTTCTACCATCTTTATAACGAATGATTATTTGTCCCAAAAAAGCCGTCTGCTTTCCATAATTATTACGGTGCAATTCAAAACCCATAACACCCTTATACCAGCCCGCACCAAGTATTGCTCCCACTGTATTAGCCCCTGACTGTAAAAACTCTGTCACATCATATGTCTGATACAACAAATGCTGATGGTAGGCTGTCCAGCCCGGAGCAAGTTCATCATTCCCAACCCTTTTTCCGTTTAAATAAAATTTATATAACCCTAAAGCAGTGGTAAAAGCATAGGCTTCTTCTACTTCACCATGAATCGTAAATTCTCCTCTAACATAAGTTCCTTTTGAACAAGCGGCATCTGCTTTCGTTTCCGCTGAAACAAATTTTGCCTGCCATTCATCACTATTTATTAATGCAGTTATAAAATATGCCGTTTCACTCCATGCGGTGCTATCACCATTAACGGCACAAACACGCACTCGTACATAATATCTCGTAGCTGAGCATAGCTCTAAGCCAACCGCCCTAATCTGTGCTGAAGCCTCCTTTTCTACGACACCACTATCATAAACTAAACAGACAAACTGCTCATCTGTACTTATCTGTAAGTGATAATTTTTCTGTACTACATTTCTACAATCGCTTTCTAAGCCCCAACTAAACTGTGGCTGATGATAAATCCCCACGGGATTCGTTTCATAATTAATTTGAATCTTTTTTATTTTTAACATCGCTTCTTTCTCCTACCATTATTTTATCAGATTTGCTTTGTCAAAACTCTAAATCCATTTCGCTCAAGGCTCATCTTCATACCACAGTCACAGTCTTCTAAATAATCCCGCATTGGCACCATTGTTTCGATTGTTGTAGCCACGGCCATAAAATTAAAAACAAAATAATACTCTGTATCCTCTAATACTCTACGCACAATTTCAACCTTTTTCGGCATATGGAAAGGATTTTTTGAAATATTGACACGTTTGGCAAGATGTCCTAACACCTTTCCAAAAACCTCAGCTTCAAGGTCTGTTCCTAGATAGTACGCAAAACCATCACCATAATGATTTTCAGAAACAATCATCTCTCCCTCTTTATAATCCGTTAGATACTTGCCTATTGCATGTGCTTTTCCAGCTATAATATCACACCATAAACCATCTCTGCTTTGTAATGACTCTCCTTCAAGAACGACTTCTATCTGATTATGATTAACATCAAAAATAGGTTCAACCTCTTGCACCTCAACTCCAAAAACATCTCTCACCCCTGCTGGCAACGATTCTGTATATCCGACATTATCCTTATTTTTAACAAAACTTAAAAATGTCGCCAGCAATGTCCCACCACCACTAACAAATGCTTTCGTCTTATTTTGTAATGCTTCATCAGCAATGATTGCCGTTGGTAAAACAATCATTTTATACTTTGAAAAATCTGCTTGATAGCTAATTACATCTACATTGTAACCATTTTCCAAAAGAATTTGATAAATACGTCTTGCATAATTTAGATAATGAAAATCCGAATCATTTACTGGCTTAATGCGAAGTACCCAATGGACATCATAATCAAGACAAATAGCAATCTGATTGTCAAATTTTGCCCGTTCTAACACCTCTAATCTTTTTAATAATGCTGCTGTTTCCTGCATTTCATAATAACGCCTACGTGCTACTCCGTCCATATCAACAATAGCATAGTTTAACTGCTCCGCACCAAAAGGAAATGTTCGATATTGAAAATGTAACATCATTTCTGCCCCATGTGCAAAGGACTGAAGAACTGCTTGCTTTAATGCCTCTGGATTTGGCTGCATTCTCCCCGAACCACCAAAGCGGTGTCCACCGCCAGACATAAATTCCATCACCCAAAAAGGAACATCTTCTTTTACCCCTCTTGCAAACGCATAAGGAAAAGAATCTACCTGTGCATCTCGCAAACTAGGATAGTAATCAAATCCATAACAATCTAAGTTCTTTGTACTCTGGTAATAATCAATGCTATTTGTTTCCAATCCCGTTCCATTGGTAGTAACTGGATAATTCGTATTACCACGTAGTGCCTCTGCTTGAATATTTTGGTATTCTATTTGTGATTCACTAGAAAAGCGTTCAAACTCTAAGCGTAGCGTTGGATTTTCAAAATATGCTGGCAAAGTCTGCTCTGCATTAACTTCTATGGTATTTACTGGTAACTTAATTTGCTCAAAGCTGTCGTATTCCTGCCCCCAAAAAATAGTGCCACTACGCTTATTATAATTATCAATACTATGATACTTTTTCTCTAACCACTTAGTAAACTTTTTTTGACAAAACGAACAATGACAACGTCCCGAAGCCTCTTGTGCTGGTTCATTATCAATCTGAAATCCCATCACATAGGGATTCTTCCCAAAGACATTTGTTAAAGCGGTGGCTATTTTCTCTGAATACTTACGATAAATGGGACTATTATAGCAATAAAAACGTCGCCCGCCAAAGGGGCGTGTTTCTCCACGATTATCCATATATAGAATTTCTGGATATTGATAAGTTAGCCATGCTGGCGGACAGGCGGTCGGTGTACAAATAATGGTTCTAATTCCAGCTTTTCCTAGAATTTCTACAACCTCTTTCAACCAATCAAATTGGTAATCACCCTCTCTTGGTTCCATTCGACACCATGCAAACTCACCCATTCGAACCGTATTAATACCCGATGCAATAAGCATCTTTAAATCCTTTGCTAAATCCTCTTTCTCCTTATGCTCAAGATAGTAGGACACTCCATAATACATAATATTCGCCCTCCCTTTACTTATGAAAATATCATAACACTATAAATTATCCTTGCCAATCATAGTTTTTTCAGTTTTTGTACACTTCTTTTAGATAGAGTATTTCTATTGTATACAAAAATAACGAAAACTCTCTACTTAAAAAGAATTTTCGTTACTTATTACGATGAAGCTTATAATGAATCATCGGGGGTTCAAGAACCCCTCGTTTAATCTCCTAGCATATATTATTACTATGTTAAGCAATACTATAACCACTGCAATGCTATACAGACCCTATTTCTTTTTGTCTTCTAAATGTAACTAAAAATGCACCACGAACTTGTACCGAGGTTGCCATATAAGCATATGTGACAAGTTCCCAGTTCTCTGATGCTCGTTTATTGATTAATGTGTCAAGTTCAGATATATCCGCATCATTTGCCTTGTCTGAAAACCACTTCACGCTTACTTTTAAGGTCTCTGATTTGTATTCATACATTATTAAATCCTCCTTTTTTATCTTGAAATATGTCTATGAAATTCTTATTTATTTTTCAGTTATACTAACAGAACCATTATAACCCCTTTATGATAATAATTGCAACTACCAATAAATTCTAACTACATTCCTTATAAATGGGAACTTTATATGAAAAAACCGCTCTAACGATTACTCGCCAAAACGGTTTCATATTAATGAAGCATCAAGGATTCGAACCCCTCTTTACAATCCGTAAATAGCAAATGGAAAGGAAATTCGCACATCGCCCAAGGCAAGTGGGTTCAATAATGAAGTTATTTTATGAACTCTATATCATAAATGCTACCCTAATTGTTCCCCAATAATTATTAAGTCCATGTAACAGTACGCTCGGAATAATAGACTTTCCATCAAACACTTTTTCATTTAACACACCGCACAAGATACCTGGAACTGATGTAGAAATCAGTAAGCCTACGTGAAATAATGGCGTAACAGAAATTCCTGCCGCGAAAAAGAGAATATTGTGCATAACACCAAATAAAACTCCTTGTAAAATAATTGCTGCCCATACCCCCATTATTTTTTTAAACCTTTGTAAAATAAATCCACGAAATAGTACTTCTTCACACAAACCATTTGCAATTACATTCAAGAAAATTCCTGGTATCAAGGCCACTATACCTACACCATAAAATTCCGAATCCTGCATTGATTCACTGGTTCCCATCGCTTGTGCAGATGTTTCATCTACAAAAAAATCAAGAATATCAACATAAAATACCACCATATAAACTATAGCAAAAACAGCGATAGTCCATGCCGCCTTTTTAAGCCGAGGTTTATTTAATCCTACAAATGAAAAAAATTTTTCCTTTTTACGATATCGAATCAGCCACCAAATAAACGGAATACAAAAAAACACAATAATATTTTGACCCGCTCTAACAATTGAATCTAGTAATAGCTCCATTTTTTGCCTCCTTAAATATATTTATTTACTTTACACTTTTTTATTATAACCTTTCTATAAAAATAAGTACAGTATTATATACTACTTTATCTTCTTTTATCTTCTAAAATGATATACAATCAACTACCTTCAAATACCTCAGATAAAAAGCAGTTATACCGAAATCAAATCAGAAAATATTGCGGAAAAGTTATCTATGGTTCCTATTTATACGATACTGCACTAGATTCAGAAAACAAAGATTTATTTGAAAAAACACTGAATTACTAACTACTTCTAAAAATGTTAGCAAGTGTCACCAGTATTTAGCACCTTAAAAATCGCACTTACAATATCGGCAAAAGTCAGATGGTAATGTTTCATGAAACCCCTTATAAACAGGGGTTCACAATAAAAAAACCGCTCTAACGATTAATTCGTTAAAACGGTCTCATATCAATGAAGCATCGGGGGTTCGAACTCCGACCTAAAATCTGTAACTTAGCCTAGAAAGGAAGGTTCGCACATCATCAATTGTGAGTGTTACCACCAATTACCTTTCAAGCACTTTTAGAAGTATACCAAAAACTACTACAATTACAAGGATGCATACACAAAAAACGAAAGCTAAATTCGTTTAACTATCGAAATTAAAGTCATTAATATTTTTAATTTGTAAATTTTCCCACCTTACATACATAAGACCGTAGAAAACGAAAGTCTCCCACGGTTAAAATATTTCCGTCACCCACCTGGACTATCCTTCCCTACTACCCTCAACTTTTGGGTAACACCAGTTTTTGTATTTTTCAAAGTCACACATAACACAGCATAGTATTCTACACCTGGCGTCTGAATACGTGTGTTGTTTTTAAAAGTCGTATGTATTGTATCATGTCCATCATAGCCATACCCCACAATAGCTACTAATTTCCAATGTCTTTTCGGCACAACTTTGATAATTTTACCATTTAAATTGCAACTAGGACCATACATCATTTTTTTAAATCTAGACGCGACCTCTCTATTCCCTATTTTAAATGACTTCACAGGGTTAGTATATTTTTTTCCAGATATAACTGTAATTGAATAATTATATCTTTTGTTTTTCACCTTTAAAGTGAAAGATACTTTAGTTTTACCCGTTTTATAAACATCACATCCAATATTATAAAGGCCCGTTTGAGGGTAGTATGATCCTCCAGATCCAATACTAACAACTCCCTTATTTGAATATTTAATTTTCGACATCTTCACTTGCTTTCGTTTTAACCCTTTCGGAAGCTTTATATAAAGATCATGCTCTGAACCTTGCGTTATTATTATTTTGTTTCCGCCCTTTATCTTTGGCTTAGCTGCCTCAACCTCAACATTGGGAACTGCCAATATTGTTACTAGGCAAAGCACTATTGCTAGAAACGCTTTACTAATTTTTTTGTTCATGTTCTTTCCTCCACCATTTTAGTGTGTGTTATATCTTAATACATTATAATGCACCGTCATGTTACCGTCAACTTCTTTTTCGCCGTCATATTGACGCTATAATGATGTCATGCAATCAAAGGAGGTAATAGTATGACATCGAATACAGTAAAGTTCACCTTGAGAACAGATGATACTCTATTAAAAAAATTCCGTTACATCGCTGAATATAATGCTCGTTCTGCCAATCGTGAGTTAGAGGTTATGATAAAACAGTGTGTCACAGATTTTGAAAAGGAACACGGACAAATAAACCTTACTACTTTCAATCATACAAAATAACACTTTCAATCAAAAGACCACTCAAACACCTTATCACGAGGTGTTTTTTATTGCCATCATATATCACATCTTCCTAGCAAGGTACGTAAACTTGTCGGACATACTTCTGAAAAAGTTATCTACATAATACTGCTCTAAACTCTGAAAACAAAGATTTGTTTGAAAATGCACTGAATTACTAAATACTTTAAAAGTGTTATCAGTATTTAACACCTTAAAAATCGCATATCACACTTACAATATTAGCAAAAATCAGAAGATACTGTTTCGCTCAACCCCTTGTAAATAGGGTCTCGCAGCAAAAAACTGCTCTCAACGATTTCTCGTCAAAAGCAGTTATTCTTGAAGTGAAGCATCGGGGGTTCGAACCCCGGACAACTTGATTAAAAGTCAAGTGCTCTACCAACTGAGCTAATGCTCCATACTCACTAAAATGCCTTGTTCCGGAATCGAACCAGAGACACGAGGATTTTCAGTCCTCTGCTCTACCAACTGAGCTAACAAGGCATTAATTGCGGGGATAGGATTTGAACCTATGACCTTCGGGTTATGAGCCCGACGAGCTTCCAGACTGCTCCACCCCGCGACATTATTTAATTGAAGATAACACTTATTATCTAAAGTGGATGGAGAAGGATTCGAACCTTCGAAGGCGTTGCCAACAGATTTACAGTCTGCCCCCTTTGGCCACTCGGGAACCCATCCATATGATTATATCAAATATTTCGTATAATGCTTGCATTATGTTAGTACTAAGCCGATGATCGGACTCGAACCGATAACCTGCTGATTACAAATCAGCTGCTCTGCCAATTGAGCCACATCGGCACGTATATGTACTAAATGGGACCTACAGGGCTCGAACCTGTGACCCTCTGCTTGTAAGGCAGATGCTCTCCCAGCTGAGCTAAGATCCCATGGTATTACTTATTATCATTTATTCTCCAATATTACAGTAACGACCCAGATGGGACTCGAACCCACGACCTCCGCCGTGACAGGGCGGCGCTCTAACCAACTGAGCCACTGGGCCACATCGTGGCACTTCGCTTCTTTACCACATTGCATTCCATGCGACTAAAGATTGTAATATAACTTTTATAGACTTATAATCACTTTTTAAAGAAGATAATAAAATATATAAATTAATATGAAGAATCTCTGATTCTTCTAAGCGCTGCTTAGCAGCGTATATATACCTTCAAAATCACATACAGAATACTTCCCTCTTCAATTATATCTCTATCAC
>JGI994J12354_10003299_pt1 | contig 15162 bp, 10 predicted proteins | sample IntmicLarv3ML3BL_FD_12354 | JGI IMG/M metagenome (IMG submission 12354)
AGCTACGATTTCAGAATCAAAGCGGCTAACGAATTCGGTGTGTCACCTATCACATATCTCGGCGGCGGAGCTTCATCTGACCCCGCAAGATACAGATTGGACGTTACAATTGGTATAGTACATTAATAAACGTAAAGTAAAATTCAATGACAATTAATTAAATACACGAGAGCCGCTCTTTATCAGAGCGGTTCTTTTTTGCGTAATAAAAAACAGATAAAAATTGTAAAATATATGTCGTAGATGTATATAATACGGCTTTGTTGTTGACAAAAATATTTTCGAATGATATAATTTATATTCGTGAATATTAATAAAATTTTATCGGAGTACAAATATTATGGTATTTTCCAGCTTGGAATTTTTATTCCTGTTTCTTCCCGCAACGACCATTATATATTTTCTTGTTCCCGCAAAACATTTGAAATGGCGAAATTTGGTACTCTTTGTCACAAGCCTTATTTTTTACGGCTGGGGCGAACCTATTTACGTTTTTCTTATGATTTTTTCGATAACTTTTGATTACGCTTACGGATACGGGGTTTCAAAATATAAAGAAAAAGGAAACGATAAAGTCGCGAGGCGGTTTGTCATCGCGTCGATGGTGACAAATATACTCGTTCTCGGCTTCTTTAAATATGCGGACTTCTTTATCGGTAATTTGAGACTTATCCCGTTTTTATCTTTTCTTGAACCTTTGAATATCAATCTGCCGATAGGTATATCGTTCTATACTTTCCAGACAATGTCCTATACGATTGACTTATACAAAGGCGACGCGAAACTGCAAAAAAATATCGTTTCTTTCGGAGCATTCGTAACACTTTTCCCGCAGTTAATCGCAGGTCCTATTGTCAGATACAAAGACGTTGATGACCAGTTGAGAGAGAGAAACGAAAGCATAGCTCTCGCCGCTTCGGGCGTTCGCACTTTTCTCGCCGGACTTGGTAAAAAGATATTTCTGGCGAATATGGCGGGGGCAATGTGGACTACATTCAGCGCGATTCCCGCAGGTCAGCGGACAATCGCGGGAGCGTGGATTGGCATAGTATGCTACAGTTTCCAGATATACTTTGACTTTTCGGGATATTCCGATATGGCGATAGGTCTCGGTAAAATCATGGGATTCAGATTCCTTGAAAATTTCAATTATCCTTACATATCAAAAAGTATAACGGAGTTCTGGCGAAGATGGCATATGTCTCTCTCGACATGGTTCAGGGATTATGTTTATTTCCCGTTGGGCGGAAGCCGCGGAACTACGTTTCAAAATTACAGAAACTTATTTATAGTCTGGCTTTTAACGGGATTCTGGCACGGCGCAAGCTGGAACTTTATCGTCTGGGGATTATATTATTTTGTTATTCTCGTTATAGAAAAAGCGTTTTTACTGCCGAAACTCGAAAAAATACCGGCGATTTTCAGACATGTTTATACTTTATTACTCGTTATAATCGGTTGGCTGTTGTTCGTTTCAGAGCCGCAGTATCTGGGAAGTCTGGGCGACGGAATGACATACCTCGGCAACATGTTCGGAGTGGGGACAACGGCGGGAATGTCGCAGATGGATATATACAACATAACTCGAAACTTTATCTTCTTTGTTGTAATGGCGATTGCCGCAACACCTCTGCCGAGAAAACTTTTCTACAAATTCTATCAGAAATCAAACATAGTGAAATTTGCCGCATACGCGGGCGGAATAGTCATTTTAATTTTGGGAGTGGCTTATCTCGTGGATTCGAGCTTCAATCCGTTCCTGTATTTCAGATTTTAGAAAACAAAATTTAAAAATAAAATATATAAAATATAATTGATAGAGGTCAGGAAAATTTATGGATAGCGAAAAAGATACCAGACCGGAAGCAACAGAAACAGCAGAAGTAGCAGAAGAAATAACAACGGAAAAAGTATTACCGAAAACAGAGCAGGATATTTTGATTGAAATACAAATGAATTCGGCGAAAAAAGCCCGTATACCGGATTTGCTTACGCTGATAACAGGATTTGTTATCATAATAAGTATAACCATCGCTTTGTTTGTACTTCCCGACAAAAATTTTTCGGAGCAGGAAAACAGAGCTTTGCAAATGCTTCCCTCAATGTCAACAAAATCCGAGAATAAATTTCTCGACAGGCTTATAGACGGAAGATATATCAGTGAAATAGCTACATATTTGTCTGACCAGTTTCCTCTCAGAGATACGTTTGTCGGAATAAAAGGCATTACGGAAATAGCTTTGTTAAAAGGCGAGAACAACGATGTTATACTTGCGAAAGACAATTATCTCATAACGAAGGATTCAGAGAAAACCGTTGACCGTTTAAGGGTGAATATAGAAAATATATCGGCATTCGCGGACGCTATGGATACTTTAAAAGTTCCGGTTACATTAGCCGCCGCAGGACGTTCTATCGACGTTCTCGGCAGATATATGCCGTCAACTTATCCTCTGGACAATTCTATAAGTTTATGCGGTTCTTTCAACGGTCTCGCGGATTATTACCCGAATATAAAACGTCTTGACCTTATAACACCTATTAAAACACTGATAGAAAACGGTACGGGCGGACAGCTTTATTACAAAACAGACCATCACTGGACAACCAAAGGAGCTTATTACGCGTATATAGAAATCATGAAATCTTTCTATAAAGAAGATAACTTCGACCCGCTTCCTCTTTCAGCGTTCGCAATAGAAGCCGCGTCAAACGAGTTCTACGGAACGACGTGGTCAAAAGCCGGGATGAAATGGATAAAACCCGATACAATAGAGTATTTCAGATACGACGGCGACGAAGATTGTGTAATGACAATAAGAGATACGGGAAACACTATGCAGGGATTTTATGACCGCTCATATCTCGAAAAGAAAGACAAATACAGCTCTTTTATAAGCGGAAACAACGCGAGAGTTGATATAACGAAACCTTTAAATCTGGGCGATGAACCGAGACCCATACTTCTCGTTATAAAAGACAGTTTCGCTCACGCGGTTATCCCGTTTTTGGCATATCACTACGATTTGATAATTCTGGATTACAGATATTATATGGATTCAGCCGCAAGAATTGTCTTCAACGAAAACGTTGACAGAGTTTTATTTTTACACAACATAGGCAATATTTCGGACGACAATATTTACGGTGTTCCCGAAAGTGATGAAACCGAAAGTGAAACCGTTGAATCGGCGGAAGCAGGTATGGAAACCGAAACCGTAAAAGAATACGGTATACTTATGTACGGCGTTGACACCGTTCTCAGGGATTACAGAATGTCGCAGTATCCTATCGGAAAAATATATATAAACAACAATCAGATAGACGATTATGTTATAGCGATTCCGACGGAGGAAAACGACACGCGTAAATATTATATAACGGCGGCGGAAAGCCTCAGGGATATAATACTCAACCGCTCCGGAGTTGAAATAACAATCGTTCAGACGGACGATTTGACAGAGCTTGACAAATATATATTATTCACAGAGAAAGGTATTCCCGAAGGCGGATTTATCAAGATGGCGACAGAGGGAAACAATCTTATATTCAGATGTAATATAGGAGCGGACAGCCCCGGTTACGCCGTTAATATATTTATAGATAAATATATCAGAAAAGCGGAGGGCAGTTTCAATTTCGGCAGCGATTACGTTTACAGCGACGTAGGGGACAATGTTATAATGCTCAGACCGGGACAATAAGAATAAATCTTAGTTTTATATTTTACAATAAACCAAAGTTATAAATTCAGGGAGATTTATTTTCATGAAAAATAAATTAAAAATAATTGTTTCGGTTATATCGTTCATTTTGATTTGTTCGGTGTTACTGCCGTTTTTATGGGCATGTACCCCGACCGAAACAGACACAACAGGCACTTCAAACAATCCCGATTCGGGAGAACAGGGAGAAAATCCCGTTGAAAACGAAGTTGCGGATATTTACACATCAAAAGAAATCGCAGATGCCATAATGGCGGCTTACGCACCGGAAGATATTCCCGAAGGCACCGCATTCCAGCATTTTTTCAGCGGAGCAGAGGAGGGGAGTGAGAACTATCTCTCACCGGCTCAGGCGGGACTTCTGATAAACGGGAGTATGGCGGAAATAAAAGAGTTTGATTATCTTGAAGATTTCGCTTTTCATACGCCTGTCGGAAATCATATTTTTGAAGTTGACGTGCTTAAAATAAAAAAAGGCGAAGAAGCCAATCTCGAATCCGTTAAAGAACTTTTTACCAAAAGAATGAAAAGAAAAGATAACGGAGATATACGCAACTATGTTCAGCATGAAGTACCGCTTATCGACAACGCGAAAATTATAAATGCGGGAAATTATGTTATACTTCTCGCAACGTCCGACAACAGCAAGGGCGAAGCCGTTATAAACGATATGATAAAATCAGGCGTGAAAAACGATTCGAGCCTTTCAAATGATACAACAGAAGAACAATCTCCCGCTCCGACTACCGAATATAAACCCGTTTCATTGGACGAAGTCGTGAATATCGAACCGGAAATACTTTTCGACCTTGAACTTTTTACTACGGTAAATCAAGTAACCGACCCTGAGCCCGACCCGTCACAGCCCAGAAGAACCGCCGTCCCGTCTGTTACAGTAAAAAAATATAGTCATAACACAAGTTTTATAGTCGGCGGAAAATGCGAAGTCGGCGCGATGATAAGAGTTACGGGCGGAACAGAGGAAGTATATACAAGTTCAGACATCGGCAGTTATCTTGTTGAAGTTCCGTTCGCGGAAGAAGGGACGACAACCCTTAAACTTACTGCGGAGCTTGACGGTAAATCTCCGAGTTTTGAAATTACTTTTATCATAAAACCTCAGACAGACGTTGATTTATATGATAAATACGGGATATACGGAACGGTTATAGGATATAATTTCATGACTTACGTTGAGGACTGTATGCCCGATTATCTGGGTACAAATCTTATAAACGACGCAGAAATAGCCGCGCTTACCCAAAGGACACAAACAAAAATAAAAAATCTCAGGGATAAAGGCTGCAACGCCGAAATAATATATCTTCTCGCGCCGAATACCGTAAGAATATGGCCCGAAAATGTGCCTATGCGTTATACCGAAAATAAAAACGATACCCTTGTAAGACAATGGAAAGAGGGTGTAATCGCAGGCGGCGCAACGGTTCTCGACCTTACAGACCTTATGATGTCGCATAAAAACGACGAATTTAAGATATGGCACAAAACAGATACACACTGGACGGAATACGGGGCAATGCTTGGATATTACGAGCTTATGAATTATATAGCACAGAAATTCCCCGATGCCGCACCGAGACCGCGCTCCGATTTTGAACCATATACAAAAGAAGCGAATTTCGGCGATATATTCAACTTCTTGGAGTTAAATATTTCCGATTTAAAAGAAACAAGCGCGTTTGTAAAATTTAATTTTGAGCCGCCTATATTCAACGACAATTACGACACGGGACATCCCGATTTATATAACGGAAACAGCGTTTGTCTCGTTCATAACAGGGTTGAATTTTCACACACTACGGAATCAAATGTTGCCGGTGTAAAATTACCCAAAGCGTATTTTTTCAGGGATTCGTTTGAGGGACCTCTCCACGCGTTTTATACCGACAGATTTTCATCTGCGACATTCAAAAGTATGTGGGATTATAATTTCAACGCGACAGAGATAGCGAAAGAAAATCCCGATTATGTAATATATATAATCAGTGAAAGAAACATAAAAAATGTTTTGTATAATTAGTATATAAAAATAAAACAAAAAATACAGCCGAAGTTTTTATACCGGCTGTATTTTTTATATCTTAATATTTTTTTATGTTCCGTATTTTTTATTTTTTAAATTTTTTATTTTTATTTTTTGTCAGTCTCGTGGTTATAAAAGCGGTTGCTATAAGAGCGGTCAAGGCAATAATAATGCCGATTATACCGTGGTCTCCCGTGTCAACAGCAACGTTTATATCGCTCGCTCCCACGGAAAGGGGGAAAATAAAAACGAATGCCGATACCGATAATAACGTGAGAATTTTATTTATTATTTTCATTTTANATCACACCTTATATCCTATCAATTATTCCTAAACATAATATGTTATCATATATTTAAAATATCTTAAAACTATTATAACACAAAAAGGATTAATTGTCAATGGTTTATTAATATTTTTATAATATTTTTTCATAGTCAAAAAAATACAAAAAATACGAGCAGTAATAAGGCTATAATTTTTATATCATTCACTCCGTCAATTCATCATTACTTAAAATTGTCCATATAATTTTAGCGACTTGCGCGCGTGTTAAACCATCGAACGGTTTAAGCGTCTTATCGGGCATACCTACCATTATTTCATATTCATACAATGTTGACAAAGCGGGATAATATTCTTCGCTTACGCCTTTTAAATCGGTATATACAGGTTTACTTTTCGACCATTTTGTTTTATTTATCAATTCTACAACCATCAATGCCACATCTATTCTTCTCGCTGATTTTTGCGGTGCGAATTCATATGTTTTACCATTAGGGTACAATTGATTATACAATCCCGCTTTATAACACGCTTTAACGCTGTTTAACGCGTATTCGGGAATTTTATTTGTATCGGAAAACGGAAGTATAATGTCTGCAACGTCGGAATCGTTGATTTTTAATTTTAACGCTCTTACAAGTAACACAGCCAAATCACAATTTTTTAATTCCAAATTCGGCGAAAATTCTCTTTTCTGTGAGTTTGTGCCGAACATAATACTTAAATCATACAGTCCGTCAACATATTCGACAGCCCACGCGGTATTTCCCATGTCATCAAAATTAACCGAATAACCGAGAGAATTTATAATGTTTCTGTATATTAATTTATGTCCTGCGACATTCGGATGAGGGTCAATATTTGAATTTGTTCCGTTTAGATTGGCGTTTACTACTCTTTGATTTGCGTTTTTAAATGATGTATATACATCGCATATTATATAATTATTTTTTGATTTTTCTTTTATAACATCGTTTATTTTATTTATGTAAAGCTCCGCGGTATCGTTAAAATTTTTGCTTTTGGATGCAAATTCCCTGTACGGACTGTATACCGTGAAAAAAACAACTTTCGCGTTCGCGTTTTTGTTTTTATTTATAATCTCGATTATTTTGTCAATATCCGATTTAAAACTTTCATAACCTTTATCTATCGCGGCGAGTATATCTTTATATTCTTTCGCTGCCGGGTCAAATAAAGCGTTTAAAAAGAATGTTATCATACTTTCGTTTATTTGCTCCGGATTTATCGAAACATTTCCCGTGTTAATATTACTCATGTTTTCGGTTGAAAATACTGACATCAACGGCTTCAAAAAATTATTCCCGCCTATGCTTACTGTTATAACGGAAGAAGTTTGCAACGCCGATATAAGCTCTTTATTTGACATATCCGACAATGTTTTGAGTAAATCGGACGAATCCATACCGCTCACGGCAAAATCCGCGAGTTCATATGATGTGCCTTGTTTTGATAAATAATTCGTTACAAGTTTCGCGTATTTTTCGGTTTCCGGAGTTTTTAATCCATAACCCGCCGCGATTGAATCACCCAGAGAAAGATATTTTTGCGAAGACGCGGCAGACGCGAAATTTGCGAATCCCAAACTTAAAAGCATGGAAAAAAGGAGTACAGCCGCGATAAAAGATTTATATTTGTTTTTCATAGTTTTTATACCGCCTTTGATATTTTAATTTAATATACTCATTATATATAATTAATAACGTTATGTCAACAAAAAAAACTTATAAATAAATGTTAAAGGTTTCAAATAATGACTTATAAAATTAATGAATACGTAATAATATTTATTTATAATGATTGAAAAGCGAAAAATTTATCTTAAATAATTTATTTAAAAGATTGGAGAAAAATTTATGGGCGAAAAAATCAAAATAGGCATTGTCGGAACAGGCGGAATCGCACACTCGCATATGGACAAATACGTTACTTTTGACGACGTTGAAATAGTGGGGGCTTGCGATATAGTTCCGGGTAAAGCGAGAGACTTTTTAGACCGTTACAATCTGCAAAACGTTCCCGCGTTTGAAAACGTTACAGACTTTATCAAAAATGTACAGATGGACGGCGCGAGTGTGTGCACATACAACACAACACATGCGGAATGTGCTATACCTTTACTTGAAGCAGGGATTCATGTACACTGCGAAAAACCAATGTCTTTTACACTTCAGGAAGCCGCTGACATGGTTTCTGCATCAAAAAAAGCAAACAAACTTCTCACAATCGGATTCCAGCCGAGATGGGATTACATGCGCAGAAAAGTTGACAAAATGATAGAATCCGGCGCGATAGGTAAAGTTTATTACGTCCAGAGCGGCGGCGGACGACGCAGAGGTATTCCGGGAAGTACATTTGTTGTTAAAGAAAAAGCGGGTTACGGCTGTCTGGGTGACATCGGCTGTTATTCAATCGACGAGTGTCTCCATGCTGTAAAATATCCTAAACCTTTAACTGTTTCCGCTATCGCTACGAATTATTTCGGTAAAAACCCGAAATACTGGGCTGACGCGGCTAATTTTGATGTTGACGATTTCTCTGTCGCTCTCGTAAGAATGGAAGGCGATGTTACATTTGTATTCAAACAGTCATGGGCAATGCACGCTGACACACTCGGCGATACTTTATGGCTCGGAACAGAAGGCGCGATAAAAATATTAAGCAAACAAGACGAATTAAAACGCCCGTCAAAAGTTATGTATTATACCGACGTAAACGGCAATTTTGTTGATTCCTACGTTCTTCCCGACAGACCTATGTTACCGTATGACAACGAAGCTCCGATGGATATGTGGTACGGAAAAATGCGCGGATTCGTAGACGCAGTAAAATCAAACGGTCCCGCTCCTGTACCGGGTGAAGAAATTCTCTACAATCAGGCTATATGCGACGGTATTTACCGCTCCTCAAAACTCGGAAAAGAAGTTGAGATTATCATACCGAAAATATAAAAATACAAAAAAATATATAAAAATATCGCAGTCTTTCAACAGGCTGCGATATTTTTGATTTTATATTATGTATTCTTCGCAATAGCCATTTTTGACATCTGCCTTTGTGCCATAACCAACGAATAATATATGCCTTTCATCGCCATCAATTCGTCGTGCGTTCCCATTTCCGCGATTGTGCCTTTGTCGATAATTATTAAACGCGTCGCGTTACGCAGGGTTGATAATCTGTGTGCTATCGCGAGAGTTGTGCGGTTTTTTATGAGTTTTTGCAAAGCGTCCTGAACAAGAGATTCCGTTTCGGTATCGAGTGCTGACGTTGCTTCGTCAAGTATCAATATTTTCGGGTCATGCAGAACCGCGCGTGCAATCGCTATTCGCTGACGTTCGCCGCCTGACAGTGTATGCCCGTGTTCTCCGACTTTTGTATTATACGCGTCGGGGAGTTTCATTATAAATTGGTGTGCGTTCGCGAATTTCGCCGCTCTTACAATTTCGTCACGCGTTGCGTCGCTTTTGGCGTATGCTATGTTGTCGTATATTGTGCCTGAAAATAAGAATGTCTCTTGTAAAACCGCGCCTATTTGTGTTCTTAAAGCGTTCGGGTCATAATCTTTAATATTCACGCCGTCAATATTTATCGTTCCGGAATTTACGTCGTAAAGTCTCATTACAAGATTTATAAGAGTTGATTTTCCGACGCCGGATTTTCCGACAATTCCTATCATTTCACCCGGTTGGATTGATAAATTTACATCTTTCAAAACCATTTCATAATCTTTGTAACCGAAATTAACGTTTTTCATTTCGATATAACCCGCAACATCTTTTTGTACGGGGTTTTCCTGAACTTTAAGCTCGATTTTCTGGTCTATTATCTCAAATAATTTTGACGCTGAGATTAAAGTATGCGACATCCAGCGACCTATATTTCCAATCCACTCGAGAGGACCGTAAATAAGTGAAAGATACGCCATAAATTGCATTAATTCACCCTTTGTCATCTCTCCGCCTATGATTTTGTTTCCGACGTATAATATAACGAAATATGTTCCGACATGGAGGAAAAATTTTGCAACGGGATATAAAACCGCAAAAAACGTTTCGCTTTTCATTTCTATATCAACCTGAGCTTTGAGAGCTTTTCCGCAGCGTTCGACTTCCTGTTTTTCCGTTCCGTAGGATTTTACAACTTTTATCCCCGAAAATATATCATATAAAACAGAACTCGCGGCGGAGCGTATTTTCCACGCTTTTGTGAAAAGATTTTCCATAACGTTCCATGCCATTGAGTTTATCAAAATATAAATAGGCAAGGGGATAAAAATAATTAGAGCGAGAACGGGGTTATAACTTACTAAAAATACAGAAATAACGATTGATATTATAATCTGTTGTATGAGTTCCGGGACGACAAACGCGAGAAATTCGTTGAGGTTTTCGGTATCTCCCTGTACTCTGTTTATAAGTTCTCCTGCTGTGCGTTTTAATATTTTTGAAATGGACATATCCTGTATTTTTTTGAATATTACAGAACGCAGGTTGTATGAAAGATTTGTGCTGACTTTCGCGATTAATAAACTTCTCACGATTTGCAAAAATTCCATAATAACTCTGATGAGTATAATCCCCAAAACAATCCATAAAATATCGGTAAATTTTATAGATGACGCTTTTTGGACATCTTCAACTCCGATATAATTATCAACGAGATTTCTCTGGAATATCGGGATAATCATAGACGCGATGCTTGCGATTAACGATAAAACAACAGAGATTATTATGAGTGCTTTATATTCCGAAGCGAGTTTTATAATCCTGATAAATGTCTTGGATTTACTCGCGCAGTTGGCGCAAAATTCTGTGCCGGGTTCAAAAAATCCGCCGCATTTCGGGCATATATTTTTTTCGCTTTTATCGGATACATCTTTTGTTCTGTCTGTTAAAAACAAATCAAACTGCGCGGTAAAATCGGGGAATACATGCTGATATTCCATAGTCGCTCTGCATAATTCCGTCAATTCACCGTCGTATTTAAAGTCAATAGATAAACAGCCTATCTGCATAACGCATTTTAAGTTGTCGATTTTATTTATATCATATGATAATAGATTCGATTCTTCATCATATGAAAATATATAATTTTCGGTTAAAACAACGCCGCCGTTTACTATGTTGTTTGATTTACTTATATTATAATTAAACTTATAAATAATTTTATCGTTTTTATGTTTGGATATTTCTTTTATTTTCTTTTCTATGCCGTGTAAAACAGATTCCTTTACAGCGTTAATATTACTCTGCGATAATGTTTTTTTGCTCAATTTTCAATCACCGCCTCAATCTTGATTTTATAAATAAATCTCTATTTTTCTGAAACATTGCCTGTCAAGTCCCTGTAAACTTTTTATTTCGTATCTGTTTCCGCTAACATCGTTTATCATAATTCTGTCGTCCGTTATTTTAATGATATTCCTGTAAGCGTCGTTTACGGTGAATTTTATTTTTCCTGTATTTGTTTTAACTTCCCAGTATGAAAACCCGAATTTATCCTTTACAGAGTATATTGTTTCGATAACAGGCGTAAAATATTTCCGGTCAAGTTCTGTTAAAAGATATTGTTTTTGCGTTTCATCAAAAACAGAAACGTCCGATATAATGCCGATTTCCTTTAAATCTCCGAGTGAAGTTGTGTTTTCACGGGGCAGAGCAGGGGAGTCGCCTTTACTTTCGGGATTATCTTTCTTTTCTTCTTTTTCGTCTTTTTTATCTTCTTTATCTCCCTCACGTTTTGGGAAAATCCCTATAACCGATATAAATTTATACGGGTTGTCAAACGGGAAAGCTCTGTGTAAAAACACACGCTCGAAAAAGATTTCTTCTTCTTCGTCTATGTTTTGAGCTGTCGGATTTTTTTCTTTTTCCTGTATATCCTGAAGTGTTTCGGGATACTTTACAGACGCTTTCACCTGTAAAAAATTATTTGCGGATAGTGTAAATTTCGCGTTTTCGGGAGTTAAATATACTATGTCAACTATACTGTTTATACTGTTGTTTTTGTTCGCTTCCATTTCCATAAATTAAAATATCCTCGTTTAATTAATCTTAATTTCTGTTTGTTATTCTTCTATACCAATTGATTTCAACGCTTTTGCCTGCATTTGATAAAGATTAAAATACGCGCCGCGTTTTTTTATCAATTCTATATGCGTTCCGCTCTCGGTCATTTTGCCGTTGTCCATAACTATTAATTTGTCAACGTCACGTAAAGTTGAAAGCCTGTGCGCTATTATAATAGTCGTGCGTCCTTTTGTAAGCATAGACAGTGAACGCTGTATCTGCCTCTCGGTTTCGGTATCCATCGCCGCTGTCGCTTCGTCCATGATTAATATCTTCGGATTTTTAAGAATCGCACGAGCGATTGAGAGACGCTGTCTTTCGCCGCCCGATAATTCTTTTTGTCCGTTTCCCACTCTTGTCTGGTAAGCGTCGGGGAGTTTCATAATAAAATCATGTGCCGAAGCCGCTTTTGCCGCTTGTATTATTTCGTCGTTTGTCGCGCCTTTTTTCGCGTATCTTATATTTTCTGCGATTGTTCCTATAAATAAATAGGTCTCCTGCGAAACAATAGAAATCATGCTGTGGAGTTCCTCAAACGACAGGTTTTTTATATTTATTCCGTCAATCAATATTTCGCCTTTGTTTGTATCATATAATCTTGTCATCAAATTCGCGAGCGTACTTTTTCCCGCTCCCGTGTGTCCCACGATTCCGAGAGCTTTTCCGGGGTCTATCTCAAAAGATACGCCGTCGATTATTTTTCTGTTTTTTTCATATGAAAACTCAACTTCTTTAAATTCAACAGAACCTTTGAAATTTTCGATTTTAACGGGATTTTCAATCTCTACAATATCCGGCATAGCGTCCATTATCTCGAAAATTCTCTGTATCGCGTTTAAAGTATTTACGCCGCGTCTCAAAAAATTCACGAAAAATCCGAGCGGGTCGAGTACATATCCGAGATACGCCATAAATGTCATAAGAAGCCCGAATGTCATTCCCGCCGAATACCATGAAGTAAATCCGGTGGTTTCTCTGACGACAAACCAGCCGCCGAAAATCCATATTAAAAAACTGCTTATACTGAGTAAAAACCAAACGGCAGGGAAGAAGATATTTTCATATCTCGTAACGGTCATCGATATATCCCTGACATTTCCGCTTTTCGTGTCGAAACGTTTTACTTCGTCTTTTTCTTTTGAGAACACTTTAACAACTCTCGCTCCTGTGAGAATATCAGATAGAGTTGCGCCCATGTCGCGGCTTTTGGAATACATTTTGTGCCAGAGTTCACCCAAATATCCCCTGCGTTTTTTAAATGTTATGATAAATACCGGCACCGTAGCGTAAACTATAAGAGTAAGTACAGGGTTAATCGTAAGCATTATCACAGTCGCGATAATTATTTTAAATATACTGAAAAAGAAATACTGTACATCGTTTACAAGAAAGAAATACACAGAGTTTGAATCCCTGCTGAATTGTGACATAAGTCCGCCCGTCTGACGGCTTGAAAAGAAACTCATAGATAATCTTTGTATCGCTTCAAAAATTATTTTTTTTAGGTCATACGCCAAAAGAGCCGATAATTTCGCCATAATTATTCCGTAAACCATTCCTACAAGATAAGAAATAACATCTATCGAAACGATAATCAAAACAAGTAAACCGATTCTTTTGTACATCGGATTGCCTTCTTTTAAGACCATATCATATAATCCGACGCCGTTTATATATCCCGTCGCGACTCCGATAACAGACGTTAAAACAAGGGATATAAACATAATTATCAAGTTTTTCTTGAATTTTTTAATAAAATCCCACATTCTTACGATAAGTTTTGATTTGTCCATGCAGTTGGGACAAATCTTACGCTCAGGGGAAGGGTAGTAGTTCCCGCATTTCGGGCAAATTATCTCGTCGCGTTTGGCGAAATCGAGATTTTCCTTGTCGCGTTCATCGAGTTTAAAAACGCCTTTTTCTTTAATAACTTTAACATATTTGTCAAAATCATTTATAAAAGTTCTGTCCGAAAATGTATAATTAAATATGGTGGTGTAATTATCGCTGAGTTTGGCGATATAACGCCCGTAAGTTATATTTTCTTCAACTTTGAAATCCGATAAATCGGAGATAGGGAAGACCTGATAGTCAATTTCCGTAAAACTAACGTTCAGTTTACCGTCTTTTATGTCTTTGTCTGTGACTTCATTTACAGAATTTGCTCCCGATAATACATAAATATTGTTTTTGTCAACACATATAAAAACGTCGCAAAAAACATTATCTACACTCATGCCCGATTTAAAAGTCAGGAAGACATCATCAAATTTTACATTTTTATCCGTTTCCAGTATATTTATTATGTAATCGGGAAACTTGAAAAAATAAAAATCTTTTTTGTTTTTATCGGAAACAGGTACATTTTGGGGAATATTCCCCCGAGAATTTTTGTTCGTTTTTTTCGTTTTTTTGCCCATGAATAAATTCTCCGTCATTTTTTGGTTTTTTGTTGTTTGTTAATTTGTTAATTTTTGTCAAGCATAAATCGTCAAACACGCAGCCGCACAAAATAATTGTACAATAAAATATATAAATAGTCAAGATAAAAAATATTTATAAATTAATTTTACCACGAAAAAAGCAAATAACAAAGGCTTTTTTTAACCTCTGTTATCCGCTTTTATAAATTCCGGTAATCCAAGATTATTTTTTATTTCATCATATCTGTGATGTGACTGACCATTTCACCGACATTTTTTATCATTTTTCCCGCGCCTTTTTTTTGTTTCAAATTAATAAAAGAATGATTCGCGGGTTTTGTTATACTGTGTATAACCATGTTTACCGTAGTTCCGACAACAACGCCGGTTATAATTCCTTTGGTGAAATTTATCATTGACCTTGACATATTTATTTTCTCCTTGATTAAATAATAAAATAAATTTAAAATATTTTTCGCTTATAATTTTATTATTTTCAAAAAGAGAAAAAATATAAAAAAATTTGTGTGAAATAAAAATGCAATTGAAGAAAATTAATACAATAATCATTGTTATTACCTGGTTTAAGGTA